>Ga0157362_1000699_pt1 | contig 12181 bp, 9 predicted proteins | sample AttlaeALBM3_FD_111480 | JGI IMG/M metagenome (GOLD analysis project Ga0157362, IMG submission 111480) | Fungus gardens microbial communities from leaf cutter ant in Ribeirão Preto, State of São Paulo, Brazil - Atta laevigata ALBM3 | ecosystem: Host-associated > Fungi > Mycelium > Unclassified ... | reverse complement strand
TGTTCCAAGCGTTCGAGAGGGCAAGTGTAGGTCGTAGGGTAGCTTCAATAATCTGCCATTTACATTGTCTTTAATGAGCTCTCTCTTGTTTGCTATCGTTTTCCTTAAATCTAATTTGAAAATACAAATAACAAAACAAATTGAAAGTCAATTAAAATTGAAACTGCCATTGACCTTTATCTGATTTTTGCTTATTATATTTGTTTTAATATACAACAAATTTTTATTTTTTCGATAAGACGATATAGTTTCATATTTTATAATTTATTTTGATTCCAGCCTTGTTATTTGTTGCCAATTCAAAAATATAAGTAATTAGAACAAATTGAAATCCAAGTAAAATTAAGAAATGTAGATTTATTTTATCTAATTTTTATTTATTATATATGTTTTTCCACAAGCAATGTTGTCTTTTAAAGCACAACCGACTATCTGATTGTGAATTTAAAAAAAATACATATATAGTGGGATATTCAGTCTTTCCTTAAAAAAAAATTGTTAATGTTGAGATTATGTGTGTGTATGTCGTAGTATTCAGTTTGTTTTGTTGCAAAAACAAATCGTGCTTGTGTTTTCAATGACCCATATTGCAAACCACACAAATTTTGGTGCAAATAAAATTTAAATTCTTTTCGTATTTTTTTAAACATATTTCAAACACACTAATTTTAATAATATATAAAGATTGTACTTTTAAAGTAGAGTTTTTAATGTTTTATATCATTTTTTCTGATGTCATTGCAGAATCATCATTTACGGAGATATTAGACACACATAATTCATAAAATATTTCGAAATTGAAAGAGAGAAACTTTCAAAAAGACTTCATAATTAAAGAAATATAAAAGATTCATTTTATCATTAGTCAAATGATAGGAAAAGTACGTACTATATCTTAAATGACAAATCGATAGCAAGGAGCATCATATACATTATTATACAATTGTGCCGTATAATATTTCAGTTTTGGAATCTTTGTATTTTTCATTTTGATTAAAATAAACAAATTTCATAATTAATCTGCTGTAAAAATGATTTTATTTTTCTTTTTTAAATTTGTTTTTTCACTCATAAAAAAGCTTCATTTTCAATAATTCAACTTTTTGAAGCCATTATTATTATTTTTTTTAAGTATATACCCTCAAATATTGTAGCCTAAAAGAATTCATTCACATTTTTTCCAAACTCTTACATTTAAATTTATAAGAAATATATTAGATACTAACCTTCTATTATAAAAATTTGTGAGTATTTTTTACAAGTATACAAGAATTTTTCCAGATTTTTATATAGTCTGGAACAATAAAAAAAATCTGCTACGAACTTCGTTTTATTTTAGGAACTAAGATTAAAATTTTCACGTTGCCGGAGGATTAATTAACGGAAGATTAATTAATATACAACAATTTTTTATTTTTTTAAAAAGAAGATAGGCTTTCTTCCTTTATAATTTATTTTCACTCCAGCGACATATTGTTACACATATTGTTTGCTGGCAATTTCTAATATATTCTTACAAGCTGCAATTCTTTTTCCATAAGAATCGCGTAATCCCAGTCGTATAGAAGAAATAAGGATAATAGTTTAAAACTCGGTCCATTTGTCTAGCTCGCGCAAATTAGAAGCATATCCGCGTTCCGCAAAGGTACGTATTTAAAGTACCCGAGTTACGTGTGCGATGTGAGCCATTAGATTCCGATATAAGGGCTCAGAATGTGTCCGTCCGATTTGGAGATTGATGGTACGAAATACGGCTAACGTACATCATTGTTGAGGTTACCTTATTGACTACTCGCGAGCGAGGGTTCCAGGCTAAAGCTTCACGCATGAAATTCCGGCAAACTGCAAGCCATTAGGACAATACATTACTGATCTGTCGACTGCAATGCGATCGATGTAGTCGGATCTACGTTCGCGAATATTCCACGGTTTCGCTGAAGTTCTCGGGACGACGAATAGCCGCGAAGAAGAGTACACCGTGATTCACGAAGCAATTATACAAGCCGCAGTGACCAAGGACCGACTGTAATTCGGAGATTATGAATAATGCATGAGATATTTTACGAAGTGATGAGGTTCCATTATAGAGAAGAATGGACTTCGGAATTTCTCATACGCTCGAAATCGCGAAAGATGATAATTACTTCGCCGCGGGATTAAAGTTGAAGACTTACGATGGCAGCCGTTCACGAGTTTGTCTTCCGCTACAAATGAGTTATCATACTTCAACGAGGAGTGACATTAATTACGGACGCATTAAAAGCGAAATAGCGAAACGAATTCGCGGGCTTTAATAAATTAAGTTTCGGACATTGTTGTCTGACTCCTGTAATAATTCAACGTTAAACGTGGGCACGCTTGCGGAAACAAAGTATCTTCATTATTCGGTGAGGTCAAGTAATGTATAAAAAGAGAAAGAGAAAGAGAAACGTTGAATTGCACTCGATATTTCTATAACGTTCCAAAAAAATGGAACGATTTTTCCTTGTAGGCTTTCAATTTTTATCGCGTTTGATCGATATTTATATTCCGACTTCACTTATAATTCCGACCATCGTTCCCCGCGCGAATATTAAACAGTCGGCGATCCGGCTCTACCACCAGCCGCGGAACAGGAATTCTTCCGTCGAATATTTCTTTTTTTTTTTGAAAGAGTAACAAACTGTCCCTCGCTGCTTGTCGACTTGTAAATATCACTTGTTGAGGCTCGGCAAAATTCCCTCGAGAACTGTCACGATTCTTGCGAGCCAAGGTAAAATCCACGTGACATAATCTCTGACATCTGTAAAAACATAAAAAGGAAACCGTAAAAAATGATGCATTACGAGCCAACGCTGCGAAAGCGATCCTTTAATTAATTCTCAATTAACTGTAAAAATTGTTGAAGATATTTTTTTTCAATTCAACGTTAAACGTTTTTTTTTTATTATACTTCAATAAAGTTTGCTTTTAGATACAAGAATAAATTGAATGGTACACTGCGACAGCGTTGAAGCCCATAATTATTATTCCACGCACAATCCGACGTAATCTCCGCGAGAAATTCTACGAGATTTGCCGCAAAAAGCCGAGGGCGGTTAACATTTTTATTTATTCCGGTAGATTGAAATTTCCACACACCGTTGGAAATTCAAAATTCTGGAAAACACGCTCGTCGCGCGGCATAGAAATGCGCGCTCGTCTCCTATAAATTCAAGGGGATGGGGAGGGTGAAGCCCCATAGGTGGCATTGGGACGCATAAAATTTCTCGTTCCGGGATACTTCCAGGCCCTCGGAAGTCACGCCCCGATCGTACCTACGAAAATCCTGGGGGATCCGGACGAGCTGGACAGACATTTGGTGCACAGCGTACCGGAGAGCTATAACATGCGGCACGTGCAGAGGGGCGACAGTAGCTACGACAATGGCTACATGTATTCGCAGGAGTCCGACATTGAAATGCATGTGAGTGTCGCAACGAACACGTATTTCTTTTCGCGTTCACGACGCGGCCCATTTCCACCTTCCTTCCTCTTTCCACGCCGATATTATATCCTCGTCATCGAAGTACCGCGACATGGAAAAATGTTTCCTTTCAGACAAGACCCGGTCTCATCATGGACGTGGTACGCAACCCAATGCCAATTGGAGCGATGCCAGTTATACCGGCGGTGCCACTTCCGGTGCAGCTCCAGGATCTCCCGGTGCTCACCATGGAGCCCCTCGACATTAATTCACTGCCAGAGATGGAGCGCTTCGAAGTCGATCTCACGAAGGATGCTTACGGTCTCGGGATTACTATCGCTGGATACGTTTGCGAGAAAGGTAAGGAAAAGCTCGACGTCATACATATCGAGAATACATCCATACATATCGAGTGTTTTTGATGTTTTGAAAGCACGCCAAAGTAGCTGAAAGAATTGTGTGTATTCAAAATCAAAATATGCGGGCGAGTCCCAATGCTGCTATTGAGGCGAATCAATCAGATAATTCTTATATCTTTAGGGATTCCAGATGAAATCTTTTGATTTTCTCTTGCAGAAGAGCTCTCTGGAATCTTCGTTAAGAGCATTAGCGAGGGTAGCGCGGCCGATTTGAGCAATAAAATCCAGATTAACGACCGAATAGTGGAGGTCGACGGACATTCCCTGCAAGGTTACACTAATCACGAAGCCGTTGAAGTGTTAAGGCGCACAGGGCAGACGGTGACCCTCTGCTTGGAGCGATATCTTCGTGGACCAAAGTTCGAGCAACTTCAACAAGCGATCGCCGCAAGCGAATTGAGATTACCTCAGCCGAGTTCACCGTCGATAACGAGCCTACCTAGTTTCCCCATGAGCGCAGTACGTTCAATTAACAGTTGTAACTTAATAAAAAAAGGCAAAATGTACTTTTGTATTAATTATATATTATACGTTAATGTATGTTGTAGTTGCATACATTGATTTAAATTTTACTCTTCACCTAGTTGTGCGTATTGGAAATTTTTCAATTATAAATTTCAAATTATATATTTTATATATTTATGCATTATTGAAATTATTGTTTTAATATATAATTGTTTAATATATAATATATAATTAATATAATATAAAGCTTTGATATAATTGTATTCGTGTTATTATTATTTCGTACTACTGAAATTATTAAATCTACATTTGCGCACGTTTTTTTCCCCAGGATGGAGAGACCACTACTGAAATAGAGCCAGAAGGCGAATCTCACACCACCGTGGACAGTGCAATTCTGCAAGAAGGAGAACGTTTAAGAACATCTGATGAACAGGATGAGGCGACCAATGTTGAAGCCCTATTGAGTGATCCATCGAGCGAACTCACGCCTCAAATTCGCGCGGCAATCAAAGCGAAATGGCAGAAGATTGTCGGACCAGAAACCGAGATAGTCGTAAGTACCGCAATCGTAAGATAAGAACGCGCAGAGAAAGGATGTCTCTTTCGGTTCCTTATCGTTTGAATAGGTTGCCCAGTTGAAGAAGTTTGCCGAAGGTAGTGGTCTTGGTATTAGTTTAGAGGGAACGGTCGATGTGGAGAACGGTCAAGAAGTAAGGCCTCATCACTATATACGTTCGATCCTGCCGGAGGGCCCTGTCGGACAAAACGGCACGCTGCGCTCCGGCGACGAGTTGCTAGAGGTTATCGAATTTTCATATATTTTTAGCAAAGCTCTTTAGCTCTATAATATCTTCCCTTCAAAAGTACTCGATAAACGCTCCACTCTCACGAGCAATATGTCTTAAATCGATATCGTACTTTCTTGAAGGTAAACGGCTATCGTTTATTGGGCATCAATCATATGGAAGTGGTTAGCGTGCTGAAAGAGTTGCCTATACACGTTCGCATGGTTTGCGGAAGAAACATCGCCTCGCAAGATCCACTTTGCCCTATCGACACCGCTCAACATCAAGCCGCTTTCCAAACTAGAGTGAGTATACGAAGTGGTCGCGATGTCCTGCTGTCGAACGGTTAAATCGCGCTTTAAGAGAAGAAAACTACGGCAAAAATCTATGTTATCTCGTAGAGTATCCTCGGTGGGTCTCTGCAAAACTTGTTGCCCACGATGGATCGCCTTGTGAAAGCAAAGTCGGACGGTTCCTTGGCTTCGACGACGACCACGGCCACGGTGACCGACGCGAGTCTGAATAAAATGAAGTCGCGCTCGTTGGAACCGCTAACCGGTCTGGCGATGTGGAGTTCCGAACCGCAAATTATCGAATTGGTTAAAGGAGAGAGGGGCCTTGGGTTCTCCATTTTGGATTATCAGGTGCGAACGTCTTTTTCCGTAGTACGGGATGATTCTTCGCGATCTCGATGAGAATCTGTAATAATTTGTTCGACCTGTTTTCCGCTCGTCTTCGCTTTTAGGATCCAATGAACCCCAACGAAACTGTGATAGTAATACGATCGCTCGTGCCTGGCGGAGTGGCACAGGTCGACGGGCAGTTAATACCGGGCGATCGGCTTCTGTTTGTGAATGACATCGGATTAGAGAATGCAACACTGGACCAGGCCGTGCAGGCCCTTAAAGGCGCCCCGAAGGGGACCGTTCGCATCGGCGTGGCCAAACCGCTGCCAATACCAGATAGTATTGTCCAGGTGAGCGATCAAGATGACCGGACCGAGGCTACGAGAGATAGAGATACCGAGGCAGCGACCGCTTCCTCGATCGTGGATAGCCACAAACAGAGACGGGAGTATTTCCGCGAGCGTAAGATTAATGTGACCGAGCCACCGCATATGGATTTGATCGAGGACTTGAAGCAAATGCATAACCTCGTTAAATCCGAGAGTTTTTAATTAGGTCACTCTGATCGGAGCAGTAGACTCAAGGCTCTTGCCTCTGCTAAATTTCACCGCGATTCGCGTGTCTTCGAGACGGTCGACGTATACAGCCGAAATAACGCGCAATCGAATTATTCTCGGTTCAGCTAACCGTATTCGATCATTGAGCTTGCAAATCACGAGCGAATTTAATATTTTGTCGTTGATTAAACAAAACATTAATGTGCATACGAATGCATTAATGTGAATGCATATTTTCTAACGAGATTCCGTCTATAAAAAGTGAAGTAACCGTCCCTGTTGCATTTCATATATACATATATAATACTAAATACGACAGCTATACATTTGTGAGTGTCGTCGAATAATACGAGCATGAAACATTGTGTTCCATTTTGTGTATTAGAAATCAGAAAAAGTGATAAAACTGTCTGTCATTTATTTTATATGTTTTTCTCTTTTTTTAATCGTGTGCACGCACAAGTTTGTCGTTTAGTGAAATTGACAGAGTGAATTTTGGGAAACATAATTGGCATCGACATATTAGTATTAAAAAATATTTTCATATACTTGCCATTTATGTGTGATTGTTTTACAAGACATCAAAGCATAAATTTAGCACATTTATATTGAAATAATAAAATATTGGATCGTGTTGGAATTTTTAGAGCTATGATAATTCGCAAAATATCTACTTATAAGCCTGCATGATGTAGTCCATTTGTGATAAGTCCGTTATCTCATCTCATATTTATAGATTATATTTTATAATTGGTACTCTTACGTTACCTTTTCTTTTTTTAAATATTACTGCAAATGGTATTTATATAATGCAATGACTGATTTTTTAGATTATTTGTACACAGCCTTTTTTATTCATTTTTAGCGCGAATTTATGCCAAATATATTTATGATTTATTTCAAACACATTGTTATCGATATTCGATTGTGGGAACAATTTACATTCAATATTCGCCCACGGCAATGCACCACGCGTTCAATGTGCTTTGCATCCCGAACTGTGTTGATTTGTATGTTTCAGGTTGATGATTTTGTATTGTATTTCTCGCCATTGCCGTTAAGTTTTTATTCTGTAATGACAGCATACCGCAAAAGGCGTTTTAATAATCGCGTAAAAAAATTATTTATCATTATTTATCTATTTGTGCAATTGTTGATAGTTATATCCCGTTTTAAGAATTTTCGCAAGTATTTTATTTATAGGTGCTAATTTGACGTTACTTGTGGCGAGATAGATTAAACGTTACGAATAAAAATTAACATATCTTGATCGGTGAATAAGTCGAAACAATTAAACGTCGAATAAAATTTTACGGTATGTTTGCACACCGATGGAATGCCATATATGTGTTCTTTTATTTCATTTATCATTATCCGCAGCACCCCCGTTCTCCACCCATTTCCAGTTCTTTATGCGTTCATCACCTGTGTTTATGTTACATCATGATTTTAACCGTTTGCTTTTCATTTTCAGCTCGTTTACCCACGCGGTACACTCTTCATTTCTAATAGTATATTTATATTAAACATTATAATATATCTATGTAGTTTTTCCGTACCGCATTCGTACCGTTGCAACCGGAACATCCATAAAGAACGGTGAAGTCTGTTATTTTACGAGGTCGCCCTTGGCGTTATTCCGAGGCGCGGCCAAGTGTTTTGAATGATTTATGCGATACCTTCGGACGAGATATACCAGCCGAACGGCACATTTTGATGGACGAACCTTTTCCTGCTTTTATTTGACTCCCGACCGAGGGAATTACGTGCGTCGCTGGGATGCGGCCCACGTTGTGGGATTAAGTGGGCTTCATCGCGAAGTTTAAACTCGCACGGAGAAAATAAAACCATGGAAAGATTTCCAATTCTGGAAATCCTCTTGCGCGTGATTCGTTCATCGAATTGCGGAGCAGGATTTGAATTGTGTTAAAGTGTGTTAAAGTGATAACAATTACGATATACATATACATATTTCGTCTTTCATATATTTGAGATAGAAAGAGGACGCTCGACCATCTGATATGAAATTGCCAAAAGTTATCTTTTATGCAATTTTTATATTTGCGAAAGAAGTGTGTAAATTATATTTTTCTTAGGTTTATATATCCTTTTAGGATTTTTCAATCATGTTAATTATGTATGCATCTTGATGCAATCTCTGTATTCTCGACTTAAAAAACCGATTGAAAGAAAAATCAGAAGATCACATAACTGCATACATAACTGCAATTCTAATACTTTTTGTATATTATTATATTGATTGTCTCGGTCTAATTTGACCAGCACAACTGATAATCCTTCTGTTCCTATTCAATATAATTCCATCATGATATCCAATAAATTTTCGATTAGTTTTATATTTCTTTACGGTGGTCAGTCGGAAGAATGAGAAAACAGGTGAAAAAAAAGAGGAAGGTTCAGCGAACGTGAGAAGTATACGAATATCTTTCGGCGCCGAGTTATCTCGAGTTTCTCTTGCCAGAGAAAAAATGGAGAAACGCTAAAGATGCGGCACAAAAAAAGAGAGAGAGAGAGAGGGAGAGAGAGAGAGAGAGAGAGAGAGAGAGAGAGAGAGAGAGAGAGAAAGAGAGAAAGAATGAGAGATGGGTGCGAAAGAGAGATTTTTTTCGGTAATAGCGCTCGGTGTTTACCGCGGATGGGGTTTATATTGCCGACCATCACAAAACTAAGTAAGTACAGAACAAAACGATTGTAATAGTGAATGAAAGTTGCCTGGTAGAGTAGCTGAACAAAACAAACTTTATTGCATTCGACTGACTTCTCTCACATTACTTTCAAAATTCTTTCGAAACTCACGAACACACACGATCATACTAGTGATCTTTGTTTAGCAAGTTGCAAGTTCATTTTGAGGAATTATGATTTCTTTGCAATATGTTACATTTGCCATTTGTCTCTTTGCAGTCGGGCGAGTACGAGAGTGTGTGTGTGAGAGAGAGAGAGAGAGAGAGAGAGTGAGTGAGTGAGTGAAAGATATAGATAAAGTAGTTTTTAAAAAATAGCTGATATATATTTGAGACAAGCGATTAGCAAATATGAATATATGAATGCGAAATATGAATGAAAGAATGAGAGAGAGTGAGAAGTTGAAATAAAAAACGAAATAAAAGGAAAAGAAAAATGTAAAGAGTGAACGGGAGAGATTGAAATGAAAGGAATTGGAGTGAAAGAGAAAGCGCGAGAGAATAATTCGAGCCGGCGGCAAAGTAGTCCAGGCGAGAGAACGAAAAAAAAGAGACGAAAGAGTGAAAAAGAGGGGAAAAGAAAAGACAATGAGAAATATCGTGAGAACGTATATAAACGAGGCAAGTAAAAGATCAAGTACAAGTTGAAAGTCATATTAAGTCTCTCGTTAACTTCATGATTTTTTTTTCTCTTTTTTTTTTTCTTCTTCTATGTCGCATTTTCCTTTTGCTGTCTCACAAAATCTCTTTAAGCGACCTATTTTTTTTTCCAAGCGATCTCTCAAGCAAGCTCGTATGTCAAACTTTTCGCCTTTTTGTAGAGCTCTACTACCATTCCACTACTGTCTACTACTCACTGGCACCTTTCTTCACTATTATCAAGAGGCTCGTGGGGATCGATACGTACGTTTACTACTTACTCGCAACCTGTTTATACCTGAACTCTTCCGACCGCCTTCCCGATACTCGAACTACTTCGAACGGGCGAAACGGATGGTACACATAAGCCTCGATGGCAGCCGCTGGGATATCTGAGCCGCAAGTTACGTAATAAATCGATTCTCCTCCAGGCTTCCTTATTTCTTCACCGCTTAGAACGTGAAGCTCTTGTTATTATCTTTAAAGCCGAGTCTCGGAGGCACGCGAAAGTCACAATTATCAATCCTTATTGCTGTTTATTGACCATCGTTACTATTATCACACGCGTTTTGCTGTTGTCATTACTGTCCTTTGTATAACTCTTATCACCGTTTTTCATTGCCATTGTCATTTTCTTTTATCGTTTATATCGCCGGTGTCGCTGTCGTTTATCGCTATGTTATAACTCTCCACCCTTTTCCTCGCTGTGTGCATAGCGCCTACTACAAGCTTCATTTACGCAAGCTGCATAAAATGTTTAACACGGGATTCTCTTCGTGATATTCGCACATACGCATAACAGTTTTCTTGCAACAGTAAAGACAACAATAACCTAAATGAAAGTTTTTCCTATTGATACGCGCGTGCAAAATGCAATCTCAGACTTCAGGGATGCACGTTAAGTTTTTTTCTCCGGTATTCTGCCATTCGGATTTACTTGACAGTCACAGTCGCTACTCTTGCAAATGCTTGCATAGAATGACAATCCGCACATTAATGGAAAAATAAAAGCAAATAAGCGCCTTCTAATAGATCTATCTGTCGCGTGTTGCAGCATGCTCGCAGCACTTCGCTTCACACAGACTAAATATTTAAATGTAATTGATTCCGACAGAATCGCGTGATGCTGAAATAAATGTTGCGCAGTCATAGTTTAGACAAATGACTTGTAAAGCATCTCGCAAAAGCTTTCTGCTAAATTAACCATCGCGCGAACAGAAAGATTATGTATTTCTGTTCGTAAGAAATGTGACGTAAGTTTGCTGTAAGTGAAGCGCGGAGAGTATCTCGTCGGAAACTCATTTCTGTGACTCATTTCTGTGAACAACACGCAAAAAAATTAAAAATAGATTTGAATAAAGACGACGTAAAATAAGTACGATAATTAGATGATGGATTAATTTATATTATCAGAATTTAAAGAAAAAGTGTTTAAATCATAATAAATCATTATTTATATTATATAATGAAATTTATAAAAATACTTCTGACATTTTTATAAAAGTTAAAAATAACTTGTACACAGTAATAAATATTAGGGAAGAAAAAACATTCCAAGATTGCATGGAAGTACGTATTTTCCAAAACTCGTTGACATATTAATTCTTTCTCCAATCTTAAAGAAAAAGAAATGTTTACAGAACTTTTCGCGCTTCTTCGTCAAAATTGACGATTACTTACGCGAAGACACGATTCTTTGCACGTTCTTGGAAGCGTACAGCAGATATAGTTATTACGTAAGTCATTTGTTCTTATCGGAGCACCTGCGCCAGGTGCATTTATCATAACGGCCTTCTTCAGTTCTTCTTCGCCTGAGTATCTTTTTCGCGCTGTTATTCTTATTACCGCAAGAAAAATTTCGCCAGATATTTTACGAACAGCTGAACTCGTTCGCTGAGAAAACGAGACTCGACTTAGCTTCGAGATTTATCGTGCGAATTTTCTTTTTGAAACATGAACTTCGCGTTATTCCATAAAAGATAAAATTACTCCACGCCTGTGTTGATGTTGAATGTTCTGTGGAACTTCTTTTTTTTTTTTTTTTTTAATAAAGATGTAATTATCGTAATATTGATGGATAGATGAACATCATTATATTTGACTTTTTATCATAATTCTATTTTGCATCTTTATATATGACGCAAAAACATGTAGAAATATAATTTTTATTTGATACAATAAATGCACCGGAAAATTTTCACTTTCCTTTCCATGTTTACATAATTATTTTATTTATAATATTTTACGAGTATTTTTTAATAAAGATTTATAACGTTCTATATGAAATATTTAAAAATATATATAAATGTATATATAAAATACTTATAATTATACGATTATATTTATAGTAAAATACGAACATAAATTTTCTCTATTCCCATTATGCGTTTCCTGTGATGCATTAAGTGCACGTAACATTGTCTTTTTTTCTTTAGAGACGCTTCGTATGCACTTTTTTCTCTATTTTTCTAAAAATAACCATTTGTTTCATTTTACGTACAGAAATTAAAAAAAAGATAAACTAAAAACAATACAAG
>Ga0157362_1000697_pt1 | contig 12186 bp, 6 predicted proteins | sample AttlaeALBM3_FD_111480 | JGI IMG/M metagenome (GOLD analysis project Ga0157362, IMG submission 111480) | Fungus gardens microbial communities from leaf cutter ant in Ribeirão Preto, State of São Paulo, Brazil - Atta laevigata ALBM3 | ecosystem: Host-associated > Fungi > Mycelium > Unclassified ... | reverse complement strand
TGCGTGCGCCTTTGTTACGTTCAGCAGGGCGAATGAATCGGCAGTTTGGTTCTTATAGTTAGACCACAATCAGGTTGAATTACAAAGCATGTATGATACACCATGTGGCTATTACATAATGAAATATGCAATCACGCGATGCTCCTGAGCGGGAGAACAAAGGGAGTTAATAAAACAATCGCCCGAATCATTACGTATCAATTATATTTCCATACTGAAAGACATTGATTGCAAGAAAATGATACGTGGATGTAAATATTTTACATTAGAAGAAAACAATAGAACGAAGCTATTAGTTTATTTATCAGCTATTATTTTCTGTTTAATCGAGTGAAGAGTATTTATTTATTTAAAAGTTGAATAACACTCTTGTGATTTTAATCGATTATCACAGCCGATTACGTCAATGAGAGAAGCCGTATCGACGTGATCGATGAAATGGTGAAAAGGACGAGAAAAAGGGAAGGACATTCCCCCTGGAAGCAGATTTTAATCGAGCGTCAAACCGAGACAACGAATTTACGATCAGGCACGGCTGTTTAGCAACTCGATTTAAGGCCGTTCGACGAACCAAACGATACGGTAATTAACATAAAGTATTAATAATACTTCTATCGTTGACGGTTCTCTTTTTTATGCCGAAGCTCCTTTTCCACGGTTTATGCGCCCATTAGATTTTACGATCAAACCGAAAAAAATAGTCGAACGATGATGCGTAGGAAATCTTCCCTTTATCTCCCTTTCTGTTCGTTTTCACCCTACCTCTATCTTTAATTTTTTATTCGCGTCTTCATTATATTTTATTTTCCGCTTTCATCATCGCTTTTCACAAATGAAAAGATCATTCTTAACATTTTCTAAAAAGTTAGATTCTTTTAAATTATTTGATAAGTTGCATTAATTCAAATGCATTAAACTGTATATTTAAAATATTTATGTATAATCAGTGATGATTTAAAGCAATCTGTTTTAAGCAAGCGATCGATCTTATAAAAGATCCTGCTTACTAGATATGCAACACACATGACACATTGACATTTTCTGTATATTTTCTGTATGTCGTTGTAATTCAATAGAGAATGAACTAGAAGAGGAAGAAAAAATTCCACGCAACAGTAACGAGGAGAAATGCACGGATGCGGAAAAGGGACGTGGTACGAGCTCCGGTATTTTCCTGTTTTCTAACAGAGACCATTCTCGAGAGTTGAATTATAGGAGGAACGCGATAGGTGGTCCCAGACGGGTTGACTTCTTTCGCAAGCGAGATAATCGAAGTCTAAATAAATAAAAACATTTCTCCCCTTCGTCGACACGCTCGGCTCGAGCTTCTCGTCAGTTTGTCAGAATTGAGTTTGACATCGCAACAAAATATGTTTTTCTCGAATAAAACGTGAAAGTCTTCATTAGAAAGAATCTTGCACTAATTGTGCCCGGAAAATTGAATCCCGATGAAATAACTTGGTCTGCACATATGACGTAGTTTATAATCTGATAAATAAAAAATATCGTGACATCAGATTCAATAACAAATAATTTTTAAGATATGATGTATCAAAAATATAAAATTTATGTTCTATAATCACCGTTTCGGAAATTCTTAAAAAATCTTCAATACCAAAAATCTTCAATTAATTTAAAAGAAAACAATATTGATATAAAAAAAGATTAAAGGTTCTATGTACCTACTCTCAATATCAAATTGATTTTTATATCAATACGATTCTTTTTCAAATTAGTTGAAAAATAATAGAATTGTATAAGATATATTTCGAAGGATTTCCAGAATATTAAAACTTTGTTTAATGTATAGAACACAAATTTCACATCTTTGATACGCCATAACTCAAAAACTATGCATCCATGATATCCTTTGTTGACCAAATTATAAATTACATATTATATGTGAAAACACTGAAAATCAACTTATTTAACTAGAATAAACTTAATTTTCTATACAAGTGCAGGGTTCTTTCGATGCGTTAAAGAAACATTTTAAATGTATTAAAATCGCAACTTGTGTAATCCTGCTCTGACAAACGATAATTTCAACATCAATAAATTGCCAGATCATTATTACCACATGTGATAAACACAATTCACTATTCATTACTCACGTTGAATGAAACAGTAGTTATTGTTAAACTTGCATTATCATGCAAAGAATGTAAAGAACGAATTATAAGTTATCATACTATTATATGTACGTTTAGGTATACATTCTAGCGTCGATTTTATATCAGACAGACAACCTCTTCCACGGTTTATTAGGTCGAGATTGTTGTCCACTTCACTTTCGATTCGGAATATCAGCGGGTGGGCATACCTGACAGCTGGACGGCCCGATATCTGTTCACGGTATTATTAACGTTTACGAAAATACGAACGTTAGCCGCAGAGTCGAAGGGCGAGGTCGAAGCGAAATTAGCTGTCCGATACTAATTAGCTTTCAATCTAATTCCGCGCAGAGCTTATAATCGTTGACCGAACGAAATCGGAGCCGATTGATTTGCTTCGAAAATCGAACAACGTTTTGCGGGTCTTCAACGTAAATGAATGGTTAGATCTTAATTACGGATTGAACGTAACTTGACATATAATTTCTCAGAGTTAATTTCAATACGTTAACTAAAAGGTACGATAAGAATAAAAATAAGAACGTAGCATAAAAGGCAGAAACAGAGATTATTAAAAACAAAATTGGAATACTATTTATAAAAATAGATTTATAAAATTAGATAGTAATTATTTATAAAAATAGATGTTAATGTATTAAAATAAATCGCATGTATAAAATAAATCGCAAATATCATAATAATAAACATATCGTAATAAAAAATTATTAAAATAATTAAATATAAAAGAGATACATTTTGTACATTCCAAAAAAATAAAATAATTCATAATTAATGATTTATAAAAGCAAAACTCTGGATATGGCTGGAGCAATAACTTTGACGATTTGAAATCGTAATTTCCCAAGGCATCGTACACGAAATTCCAAGATACATTTGTACATATTGATCTCGATGTGCTTTTACAGTCGTCCGCAAATCGCTGAGAGTGTACGAACTGAATTATTCAAAGGAACAGGATGTGGCCTCCGGGTTTTCGATATCGGCTGCGACGTTCGACGTCTTTTCAAGATATCAAGAAACAGAGAAGAGGCTAAACGGTAAGATCGAATAGAGTAAAGCAAGTGGGGATGCAAAAGGTCAAGTCCAACTTGCCGTCCGTCGTGGCCTCTCGCGAAAGCGTGTATCCCACGATTGGAAGGAGAAGATTCGATTTACATATTTATTTCACGACAAAGATCCCATCGGATCTGATGGAAAACATCGTGACGTTTTATTGACTGCGACAGTTAATAAAAATCACAATTGTTATCCGTGAATTTTCTGATCACTATTCACTTAAAACATAATATGAGAGGAAAATGAAAAACAAATAAATAGTTTTTTAAATTAAAAAAGCCAAGTATATATATATCAAACAGATTTGTAGATTATGTTTTTTTCTATTTTAGATTATAGAGCTTTTTTAGATTTTAGATTTTAGAGGACATTCATGAACTGATGATACAACTGGGGAAAAAGAGATTCTACATGAAAAATTAAATTGAAAATGTAGAATAAATTTTTTTTATATCTATATGTAGAATCACCTCCTTCCCAGTTGTACATCTAAAATATCTTATTGTTAAACTTCACAGCGTATACTTTTCATATTTCATCATAAATTCTTAGTAATTATCTTATTGAGGTAATCTTTATAAATCTTACATTACAATATTTTTGTTAGAATTATTGCAAATTATTGTGATCTTTATTGAATGGATGCTAATGCACAATTCTCTCGGTCGAATGCATCACACGCGACACTCGACGAAAATCCTTTATCCTCAAATCGCCGGAGATAATTTGGTCGGTGTAGACACGGCAAATATCTGTACAAGAGATCGGAATAAGGGTTGGCGTAGCGGTGGCGGGCGGGGTCGGCGCGTGGAAAGTCTATGTAGGTTATAGGGGGACGGGATCACTAATACAGGAGATGTTTGCGAACCTGTTAATAATGCCGCGTTTGCTCGCCGGGTTATTAGTGATAGCAAACACTTAAATTGTTCTACCGTGGATTAGTAATAGGCGCACCTGCAAAACTCCGGTCGGCTGCGCGTGAGCTTTTCTCGTGCCGAGTCATTTCGTTAAAAATCAAGATTTATAAGCAAAGTGTAAGTATCCTGGATTCTAAATCACCACAAGAAATTTTAATTTAATTATATTTCCAGTATTCTATTTCGATTATATATAATTGTTTATATATTGCTTTGTATTCCGACTATTCATAATTTCTAAAAAATATGTATAAAGTTCTATAAAGAAACATGATATCGAAATATATTACAGATATTATATTATATTCTTAGATTTGCACATTTGTCCTTTTAATTCTCAACTATAACAATGGGTCGTTTAAATCCAAAGTGAAAATTTTTGGAGAATGTATAATCTGTAGGAGTGATACTGCAAGAGTTTAAATTATAAACAGAAAAAACTTTAAATCTTTCTCTATCAATCGCCATAAGGCGTTTCACTTACATTCTGTATATTTCAAAGAGAACACTTTGGAATTTAGATGTAGTTTTTATAATTAATTGAGATCAAATAATATTTTACTCCAAAAATAAATAAGTTCTGTTTCTCTTGTAAAATAAGTCTAAAAATGATTTTCTTTTTCAATTTCGACTTATTTGAAGCAACACGGTCGAATTTCGATAAGTCGTGTGTTTGTCGAGATATCGTTTCAGCCGCGATACGATCTTACTTTCGTATAACGCATAGGGCGCGGCTCGGTATATTCTCCGGTAACAGCTCTTCCTGTAAAAGCCCTTTCCAGGGCGCGAGCAACGCTAGCGTGCGCGGCGTTATATCCCCCAGGATCCACCTTGAACACATCCAGCGAAAACCAAACTGGTTTAGCTTTAAGCACGTTAGGTACCCCTTTAATAGCTTATAGGTAAACAAAATTAACATATCTTAACAGCGTTAAGAATTTCCGTGTACCCCGCTCCACCGTTGCAGCCCCAGGCAGACGACGGGGCTAAAGGGGTAAGTTTGTTAAGTAGCGACGAGCGCGAAACCGCCAGGAGGAACGGTGCCGAAGACACGCGATACCAAAGATACGCGATCTTCAGGACGTCGTCTTATATTTTCCCGGGTGTACCCGGATTATGATACCCGTAAGGCGAGTCGATCTCATCTCACTGACTTTTCTTCGAAGTTTGCAAGAATTTTGTACTTAAAAGCTTTCAATAATAATATCTCTCTGTGTTTTGTATTCTTGAGCTTACTTTATCTTTAGCTTCATTCTCACAGAAAATTATTTCACATAACTCCAAATTACGTTTATTTTCGGTACATCCAGAGGGAATAATATCGTGTGCAGCTGAACGTATTGTCATCGTGCGACAAATGGGTGGATCAGAATGTTTTAGACTAATCCACCGTGTGGTAATCGCAAAGGACAAATTTATGTAGGGTATCAGTGTTACGAGAATAGAGAGGTTTCATAATACATTCACGCAGTGGATATTTCTAGTTAACTTGAACAATATTGATTCAGAACAGAATGCAAAGGCGAAACGTGATGACGGATGAATATCCATCGCGATGCCGCGACAAAATATTTATTCGCGACGGTACATGATCTCGGAACATATTTTGGCATCTGTTCGCACTTTCATGTTACTCGACGGCCATAGATATATAATGATCATCCTTTTGTTTTAAAATATTTGCGACGCGACGTAATAGATGCAATGCAGCATGCGGTTAAACAACGTTGCGTTTTGGCATCGCTGAGCAATTTATCACCATCTATCAGCCATCAAAACAGGATCAGTAGCGTAAATCGCATCTTTCTATAAATTTCTGTTGCCTACAGTACAGTTGCGAAATATATCCGAAAGCCCGAGTAGATTGGCGTGCTGACAGTTCTCGGCGTAGCATAATTCGTTCCGTCAAGTCGAACGTCGTTACATTAATATTCTGGCAGCGTCGTCCTTCAAACGGTTACTTCACGTGATTTTAATTTCTTCACGTTTCTTGCTACGTCCTACTCTTTGGCTTGCAGATTTCACCACGATGTCCGCGATCTATGAAAAAAACTGACTTTTGATCGTTGTATATATGCGCATTTTTGAAAATGTCATATCTTTACATCAATCTTAGATGCGACTCTTCGTTGAAATGCATGTAATTATAAGAGTTGATAAAAGAAAACCATGGTATTACAATTAATATTAAATATATGAAAGTAAACTTGGAAATTATTTTGGAAATTAAAAAAATTTATTATGAAAAGACATTAACATTCGTAAAGAAGGATAAAATAATAGAAAACTAAAAAAAAAAGAAGAGAATCGAAATGAAGAAAGAAGAATGAACTCACGAAGACTGCAGAGATTCGAGCTGAAGAGACACAAATGCATCGCGATGAAATACTCAACGATAGTACATTCACAGTGGGTCGTTATGGTAGGTCTTTATGCTCACAACAAAGCATAAATATAGTTGATTCACCTAAGGCTGCCTTTATACAGGTTATACTGATCGAGATATCTGCGTAGGACGTGTGTGGGGTGCACTATTCTGTCACGGAGTATTCCAGACGGCACGTCGACTACCAAAAATCAGAGAAAACGAAAGTGAAGCAATTGTAAACACGACGTTCCACTTCACACTCTACAAACAGCGCGTTTGAAAAGGTGTTGCATCCTAGGAATGCAACAAAATTCTAGTAGACTTCAAAATAATTGAATAACAATCATTTAAATCGTAATTAATATTTATATCGTGATTAAAAATAATAGCATAGATTAAATTAAAATTGCGTTCACGGGAAGACGTTAAAATTCGATAATATTAGTAAGACAAGAATGCTCTTGGAATATAATGACGGACGAGAGCACTCTCGATAACTATCGAGAGTATGTATTTCCAGTCTCATGAGTCATGAGTGATGACGGTATGTCGTCGTTGTCGGGTCGTACAGACTCTCTCGGCCGCGGAGAGAGTCAATGCCAGAAATAATATCGGTATACTCATACGTTGGTAGAGGCGGGGGTGATGTCCTAACATCATCGGTTAACGAACTATATTTATCCGGCGGGTTCATCCGCGGCTTCTTTCTCCTCCCTCCCTTCCCGCCGTCGCATCTCCTGTTCCTCTTCTTGCTTCTCCTCCTCAACTTGTTCTTGTTCCTCAGCGTCCCTTTCTCCTTATGATCCTCGCCTCTTTGTGACAGACAAGAATTCGAGATACACGAAATCCGCACTTTCCAAATTGGCGCATTCAACCTTTTGGGTCCCCAGAATTATTCATGAGCCCGCTGAAAAGCCAGCCCGCGACGAGTCGTGATGGTATTAAGATGTCGTGCGTATTTGTTGAAATATTCGCGGTGCGCTAGACATGCACACGCGAAAATTCGCGTGTGCAACCTTGTGCGCCAGAATTAATTCCGAGTCCACTGTAAAGCCAGCTTGGAGCGCCGAGTGATTATTTCGAAACGCTGGAGTGTGACGTTAAAGAAAGCGTAATGCGAATGTTCGCGGATAATGTCTCGAGATTCGGAATGCAGCGTTGATGATTGTCAACCGCCAGTTACGCAGCATTCTTGTGCATTAAATCATGACGAGTTAAGCCTAATGGAATAAATTATAGCGCCATTCAATAAACTGTTGTATAAAATAGAAAGCGCGATGTTACTTTCGCGGCTTTGCGATTTGATCGTGAAAGTTCACGGTATTCACACGAAAAATTAGAGTGCCTGAGGCATATTCTCGATCGCGGTTACGTTTTTGCAAATATCTCAATACTTCTCATGCAATAAAACCGAGATATATATAATATATAAATGACAGAGTCGCGAGAAAGTAAAATCCGCAAGATATTAGATTATATATATGTATATATTTTAATCGTTACTTGACGGTTGATTTATGTTTTATAGGACAAAGAGAAATCATTACGCCTCGGGATATAAATGCATAACTTTTAGATTACCATGAAATAAGGATATCCATGAGGATTAAACGACTGTTACTACATCTCGAGTCAAGCTCGAGCGGAGGAAGCTCGCCGGTCGATTTGAAGAAAATAAAAGATGGCTAAAAAACTGAAAAAGCCCAAGTGACATGTACATATTTGTTATCCCTCGATCGCCAAAGGGCCCCAGATAAATACGCAGCCCCCTACCATCACGGGAAGACTAAGGGGTTATACGGGGGCCGGTGATAAACAGTGTCGCTCATTCACAATGGCCGGCGAACACGCATTAAAGCGGACTAATATGAAGTGTATTAATGCGTGCGGCATTGTCTAACCCATGGTGTACACGGCTACTGTCATGGGGCCCAGCTTTATCCCGCCGTGGGGGGCCCAGCGGTGCCCGCGTATGTATACGGAGTCTCCTCGATATACCCAGAGACTTTTTAAGGAACCCCGCGACGAGAACGGGTGGGAGGTATTTACTTATCATTATGTTGATTTTATTACTCCGAGATGCGACAACCATGCCTCGAAGAAGCGTTACAAATGCATTTTGCCGTTTCGAATCTGTAATCTGCGAAAGAATTTCTCTGTACGGTCGCAGGTAGCAAAGAACCGATAGTAATCGAAAATTTTTATTAGCTTCTTCTTAGTCGATCTAATCGTTTGAACGCATGATACGCGAGATAAATACTATAAACGAGTGATATATGATGTAAAAAGAACTGCAAGAATCTCTCTATAGGTCTCGTCGCCAGGGTATTATGTTATTTCGCGATTGTAGTGGCTATGGTTATGTTATTTATACGATTTGATATAATAATTATATGTATATATTATATATGATAATAAAATATGCGACAGTTAATTACACGTGACTTTAAAGTATACAATGTAAATAGTTCTTATTATTACTAAGATATTGATGTTAATTTTTTATTTCAATAATTGCTTTTAAAAAATTAACTGTCTAATTCCTTTTTAAAAAATGTAATATACATTAATGAATAAGCAGATATCGGAAAAGACGAAAACGACGTCAAAAACGTAAAAGTATAAAGCACACCTCACATATGGGGCCGATCGCGGGGTGCTGCAAGCTAGTTCTGCCCACTGGCTTAAATTATGGGGTCGCCAGCCAACTCGCGCCACGCATAAATGATTGCTCGTGTTATGTTAAACATCCGGGCATGGAGAGCTGCCCCGAGAGCTCACCCACGAGACACCCGATGGAAGTGGAAGAGGAGCGGTTGGATAAAAGAGGAAGAGGTGGAGGCAAAAGTTATTTATCTCGAGCAGTCGCATGAGCAAGGATTTTGAATAATTTCTACCGCTGGAAGAGCCGAGAATGTTACCCCGTAGGGCACGTCAAGTTATCTATAGATACACTTTAAACTTAAATAACATTTCGAAACCGCGTAAAGTCTTACAACTCAATCTTCATAATTTCTCTTATTGTTAGCAGTAATCGAACATAAAAAATAATAATCGTTTTCTCTCTCTCTCTCTCTCTCTCTCTCTCTCTCTCTCTCTCTCTCTCTTTCTAGCAAAGTGTACTTCATTAATAATATATCTGGATGTACATATACCTTCATAAATTGTAAATTCTTATTGATTTGTTAATGTAATATTTACATATATTAACTGTATCACAATGCAAATCGAGAACATTAAGTCAAGAATAAAGCGACTAATAAACCATCCAAAAAGGAATTTAAAACTAGCGGAATCAATCCGCAGGATGCTGAGAAATCCAGTTACAGATACACGAATGCCCTAGAAATACGAGCAGCGATCGGCCCGAAGATCAGCCTGGTCAGTGGTCAGCGAAGAAAAAAGACATATTAGAGACATCATAATGCCAGAACGAAACTGTGTTCCAATTTATAACTGGATGATATCGCGATAGAGGCTCAGGTTCGAGGCATTGTGTTTGGTACGGATTCGTTCTTGATGTTGCAGCAGGCATCGACTGCCTGGGTGGGGTCTTGATTTCTTGGTGGGTCTAACTCAGAATATCTTTTTGATATCCTGTTAACTAATGCCCGCTATTCGTTACTGACGTATGACTGGCAAGATCTATGTTTTACGTGTAAATAATAGCTTTCTCTAGCTAAAAGATTTGCCACGATTTCTTAATTATTATGCAACATTGATACACGCAAACTCTTTCATCAAATATATGTTAATCTTTTTGAGTGCAAAGATAAGATTAAGAATCGTTATATCTTGCATTATCTTACAGATTTCTAGAGATAAAATCATAATCTGTAAAGATATTTCCAAATGTAATTTTGTCTGCCATTTTATATATAAAATAATTCTGCAAAATCCATTTTATTATTATTATTCGCTCTATCTTTTATAAAATATCTATGATTATCAATAATATCATTTCCTTTTTTTCTTGATTTTTTGCCGTATTATCTGACATTTAATTGTAGGACATTTGTAATCTTTTTGTTTTGTCACATTCTCGATTTTATTGTGTAACAATGTTCATAAGACTGCAGTCAGTATGTTTACGACTGATGCCTGAGTCCGGTAGTGTCTCTATATTCGGTTTCGGTTCTCGACCGCAAAAGCTGCTCAACATGTATCAGTGTCCACGTACGACATGTGTGCAGACGTCAGAGGAAGAGGACGTAGGTGAGGCTAGGTCCGGACGAGAACGAGGTGCCTGCATTGTTGCAGGTCCATTGTTAGGCCTGAGTCAGAGAAGAGAGGTAGGCCTGGCCACATTGGTACCGCCTACTAGACTGACCCCGACGTGGAAGGACCAGACCGGCAACGTCCTGCCTCTGCGATGATCCGTTGTCTCTCATTAGATTTTCAAATTATTAAATGCAAATTATTTAATCTATGTGATACTTACTTATAATTAAATATTGAATCTCTTATTGATTTTATATTGGTTAGCAATATATAAATTAATCTCCTTTTTCTAATAACAGAATAATTAAATATATTTTTAGTTGTAATTAATGTCTCATATCTATTCACGAAACAAATTTTCAGATATAAAAGAAAAATATATTCTAAAATATTCTGAATTTAAATAAATCTAATGTTTTCGGTTCTTTGTTTCACATATTGTGCGTCATACATACAAATAAGACAACTTCTCTAACATGAGTCAACCGCGATAATCATGATCTCCTTACCTTAACTTATTTAACAATTTAAACAGCAATTGTCCACATAAACTCGAAATATCCATACATTCTTGTTAATTGAAAATTTAATAATAAAAATTTAAGATTTAATCAATCTTTTGAAATTCTTTTTTGTTGTTCTTCAATAATTTGTTTTCGTCAAAAATAATTTTTAATAAAATTAGACAGATACGGCGAAATATCTCTTTGATAATTTTTTATTAGTCATAACATTATATAGCTAGTATGATATTTGTAGAGCAGCCTACAACATAAGCATATGTAAATATAATATGTCTGTTCCATTACATTAAAACGTATCGGCAGAAAGAGGAATAGAAAAAACGGGGGATACAGGATTAAATATAAATATTCGCGACAAGAATGCATTTTGTATTAAAAAGTAAAACGAAAAAAGTAAACGAAATAGTTAATAAGCCGGTGGCGGAACTAAACCTTAACGTGCTTCGCAATCGCAAGAGGAGCAAAAATTAAGAAGATTAAAAGGTCGTAAAGCCGCTGAAAAGAGTACACCTAGCGAAGCCGGAGAAGCATTCGCGATATTGTAATGTACATTAAAATTGTAATCCCCGGTAGTGTGGCACGGTCCTCTTATATTTTACGCAAAAGTCAAAACATTCCGGGATTTGAAGAGACAGGACAAACGATCACTCGTAATTATTCCAGGCGTTAAAATATTTTCTCATCGAATGGAACGTCTATATTCGCAGAGTGGTACATTTCCGTGTACAAGATAGAAATACGAACATACAAAATATTCTGAAAAATTATATTACGTGTGCTATACTCTCTACCTCTTTTTCGTTAAAACATATGTTACATGAATATCCCGTCTTATAAAAAATTCTTTCATATTCCACAGAAACATGTTACCAACTTGTTCACAAACTCAGGAGGTGAATAATCTTCTGTAATCTTTTAAATGATGATATTTTTTCTCATAAAATCGACAATAAAATCTTTAAAAC
>Ga0157362_1000696_pt1 | contig 12186 bp, 4 predicted proteins | sample AttlaeALBM3_FD_111480 | JGI IMG/M metagenome (GOLD analysis project Ga0157362, IMG submission 111480) | Fungus gardens microbial communities from leaf cutter ant in Ribeirão Preto, State of São Paulo, Brazil - Atta laevigata ALBM3 | ecosystem: Host-associated > Fungi > Mycelium > Unclassified ... | reverse complement strand
TACTATTTCGTCAATCACGGGACATATGATAGGTTGCTACAGAAAGGGACTGAACAAGAGATAAACTGGACGGAAAAAAATGTTTTTACGTAATGCTGCAACCGAAAACCGTCGTCGCAGAGTCGAGCGACAGTGAAAGTTTCGTCATATGAAATTTAAGATGTGCAGAAAAAGCACGCTGCATCATATCAATGAATCAAAATTAATATATTATATAATATTAATGGACCGTACATTGTTACATATATTTAAACGTTTAAAACCGGAAAATTACATTTACGTATATAATATATTAAATACGCCAAAAGCGTATAGTTATGTCAGCGATATATGTCATGCAATATCTTTTATATTCATGGGGATTAATTGTATCGAGTTTGGCTTAAGTTCAAGTTAACTAATTCTAGGTTGAGTAACCCATTATCCTTTCGAATTATAATCCTATCCATAATGTAGATGAAATAACAGGATTTTACCAGATAAAGTATCTTGGCTTTACCTTCAAAGTGAAATAATCATTTTGAAAGAGAGAGCCCACGGATTTACGAGATCTCAATTTAAAAAATGACAAGATTACATGTATCTTTAATGTGATAAAAAATTGTTGCGCGAAAGTTCCTATTTTGTTTTGCTGAAAGAATCCAGTTCTACAAATTAAAAGAAAATAGAAGTAATTTATCAATAATAAAATCTTTCTATCGATTTTATCTTATTTGTAATTCTCAACCCTTCTAATTTCTTTCAATGAAAGAAGTTCTACAAGAAATCTAATAATTCCACATTGTTCTTATGCGTTAATCCAAACGTTTCATCGAGAATAACGGTGTCTCCTGCGGGAGATTGATAGATCGATTTTTAATTCCCACCGACGCAAGTCGATCGCGCAGTCTAACAAAGAATTTTCGTGACGAGTTCGCTAGAAAAATCATTTTAGAAAGGCGTATTAGCTACGCGTACCTCTACCTTCTTGCCAGCGGTACTATTGCATTGCTATAACTGCTCCTACGTCTCTATTTACGTGCGTATGTGTGTGAGTGAGCGAGGTATCGCGTATAGACGTGCGATACACGTGTAATTCGTCTCGGCGAGATGCAATGCTGTGAGAAAAGACTCCACCGGTATAAAAGGGGGTGTGTCTCGTAAGATCCGCATCAGTTTCAGTAGTGTTCTCTGCATCGCCACACCATTACCGCCACCATGAACGCTATAGTGAGTTTCTAGTTCTAATTCTCTACTTCTTCGAGTAACTAGAATCGTCACGATACTGCATTCGAGGGAGATCTCGTGATTTACCAATATTTGCGGAAAAATAATTCACCCCAAGGAGAACAGGAAAGTCAAAATAATATTCAATTTGATGTTATTGACTTGAATTTGTATCATTTTTTTGTCACGATTCAATCAATATAACATTACTTTGACTTTCTTGTTTTCCTTCCTAATTGGAATTTTACGCGTTACAAGATATTTCTGTTATAATTTTTTGATTATTTCACTATATGATACTAATATTATTTTTTTATTATATATTCTTATTATATATATATTTTTATTATATATTATATAGATATTCTAGAATGATTTTAATTTTTTTATTTATGCATATGTCTCACATATTTTCTGTATTTTTATGAAATATGGTATTCATTGTTTGAGATATTTTAAAAAATGTTTTTCTTTTTACATCCATTATAAAAAATTTTAGATTTGTTTATTTTGTGTTGTACTAGATGCGCAACACAAGAATTATTTTCTTTCTTGCTTTGTGTAAATATCAAACATGTATATAAACATGTATATTCGTTTCTGCTTTAAATAGAAAAAAATTAAATTAGTTTAGATAAGAAATGGACATACTGTCAATCGTTTTATGAGAAAATAAACTAATATAAAACATAATGTGTACTTAACACAATATGCATTTAACTACTTTACCTACAATACTTAATTAAATAAATAAATTCCTTGCAGCTTGTATTAGCCATTCTCAGCCTGGCAATGCCTATTTATGGCGAAGAAACACAAGTAGAAAAGAAACAGGAGAAGAGGGGTATCTTAGGATTGGGTTACGGAGGATACGGAGGATATGGTGGATTAGGAAACTCTCTGATTGCGGGATCGGCTTATGGAGGTAATTTTCGATTAAAAGACCTTGATGCCCGATAATTTGCACGGATGCTTAATTTTATCTCGATTGTGAAGGTTATGCTCTTTCGATTTCAGGTCACGGACAAGGTTATCTCGGTGGTATTTCTCCGGCGGCAATCGCCTTCTCAGGTCACGGCATTTCCGCACCCGCCTACAGCAGCGTGCCCATAGCGTCTCATGGATATAGCGCTCCTCTGGCTTATCGTATTGGTTATTCTGGTGGGTACGGTGGTGCGAATCTAGGAGGATTCGGACACGGTGCCGCAGGAGCCGCAGGTGCCGCAGGAGCCACAGGTGCCGCAGGAGCCGCAGGAGCCGCATATGGCACCGGATTGGGATATGGCGCGAGGGGTGGACACGGTGCGGGACTCGGATATGGTGCTGGACTCGGATATGGCGCGGGATTGGGACACGGTCTCGGCGCTGGTCTCGGTCATGCTGGTCTAGGTGCCGGTTACGGTGCCGGTTACGGTGCCGGTTACGGTCACGGATGGTGAAGACACGGCGCCTGATCAATTATCTGACACACGTGTCACGAAACGTCCATGAAACGTCCTTCAGTTTCTCTTGTCAACTTTATCCTAATTGGCCTTACCATTCTCAAGTTTTATATCGTGCGACTTCCAAATAAATTTTATATTTTTTAGTAATCGGCAGTACCTTTTTTATGACTCCATTCTTACGGCGAGGATGAATTAAAATCAGTGATCTCTTGGAAATTAAATTGATCAATCTGTAAAATAAAAAGCAGAAAAAATTAATGAAATTAATAAATTAATCACTTTAATTTAAAATTAAGAAATTTATAAAAAATGGAATTGATCAATTTTGGTTTCTCAGAGATTATTATGTGACTATAATATGTTAGATGTGTTATGAACAATTAACATTCTTGTATCAGTAAGTACAATACAATATTTTTTTATATTTTCACTTTTTCTTCTTTTTTTAGATTATTTCTATATTTGTGAAATATTGTTTATAAAATATTAATACTATTTTAATACTATTATTTAATATTATTAATATGTGTTTCTATTATCTAATATGTGTTACTATTTTCTTAAGATGTGCATTTTTTAAAGAACCATCTAATGTATACACATGTGACATCTTTATATCTGAACATGTAATATCAAAAATAAATAGACAAAATATATTTTTATAAAATAATAAAACGGAATTAAATACAAAAACCAAGAAATATGAATAATGAAATTACATAATAAATTAGTTTTTTAAAAGTCGATAAATAAAATTTCTACTTTATGTACATTAGTTGCCACTTCGTCACTAGGTGGCGTTAATGACAATCATATATTCAAAATAGATTAAACAACATTCGGTGAGGTTAAGTTACTCTAAGAAACGTCTATTAATTATGTTAATCATGAATTTCCTGGCAAAAAGTGTAATGAATATAGCGAGAACTTGCATAGCAAATACCATTCAAAGTACGATCATTGTGCGATATGATATAATTAATTGTTTAGTTTTCTAACCTCTAATTTAATTTCTGAATAAAGAGTGATTACTGTCATAATAAATGCTTTTCTAAAGTTTTTATTTTATTTATATATAATCAAATTATTTTAGTTTTAACAATATAATCTGATTACCTTATTTATTTCAGGTAGCAACCTAACTACGAAATTTTGTAGGGACAGTTATAGCCAAGGTAATATTTCATAATGTCAATTTATTTAACAATGAACTCAAATCTTGTATTTGCCATTAACAGGAAACATACTGAATGCCACAAGGATAGGTGTGAGCACAGCACTGCAAGGTAATAAAATTTTTAAATCTCTATGCAAGTCATAATCATAAGTGTAACATAGTAATCATATCACTTTCCAGCAAGCGACAGTGTAACATAGTAATCATATCACTTTTGTTTAACATTAGAAAACAACAAGAATGTAATGATTCACTGTGCTCTGTCATTTGTATAATGTGAATCCCCTGTTTTATATATCGAAATTCAAAGCAGAAAGTAATTTTATTATAACAATTGATTTATTGTCACTTGAACTAGTGCTAGAAATTCAAACTAATATTGACAGAAATAAAAGTTTTTATTTTAAGATTGAATGACTGAAAAAAAAAATCAAGGAAAACGTTCTTAATTTTAAATGACTTGTTATGAACGTTATTTCTAAATGGAATGTTATTTTAGATATTTTTTTAAGTATTATTTTGTGATATATTTTTGAAATACAAAACTCAATTTTATTTCCATTTTTACCATTCTTAATTATTAAAAACTAGTGTAATCATTACAAGATATCAATTTGTTTAAATTTTTGAAAATTGTATATATATATAATTATATATATATAATTATTAATTGTTTATAATATTATAAATATTTAACATGATATACTTGATTTCGTAATTAAACATACTCGAATTTCTTCGTGAAGGACATATGAGGAATGTTTGAAAATAAAAAAAATCAAGATAAATATATATATTAGTAGTTTGATGACTTATTTACGTGAAATTGTGTGAAACGTTAAAGGTATCGCATTTCTTTTAAGCGTGACTAGATTGGTCCTCTCCGAACCATCTATAATCGCCTATAGATACATATCTTCGCGATTTTCTGCTTGGATCCGGATTCTATCAAAGAAGTGGTCGAATCTCATAGGAAGTCGGCTAGATTCCCATCGTGGCCGGAATTCTTCTGCCGCAAAAATACATGCAGCCCTCACCTCTTTGATCCCCATGGACAGAGATCTCCAAATACCAAAGGGATCTATTCGTCCACTTCGCAAGAAAGGGCTCGCGCTGCGTAAAGACGGAGCCCTTGTGACCACTAGCGAAAATCGCTGGGAATTGAGGGGTGTGACGTGTCCATTTGCGGTTGACCAGTTGTTGCTGTGGGATCAGGCACTATCCGCGTGTTTCCCTCTTTCCGCTTTTCTCGCAACCCTACAAAGGGTGGGTCTGTGATCCATTCATGACAGCATTCGTGAGAGTGTTCGCAAACGATGCCTTATCAGAATTAGAGATCTTGCGTTTCGTTAATTTAATGGTCTCTGACAGAATTTTCTTGTTTACACTTAGTTTCTGTATTATAAATGTCTATATTTCTAATGTTTCCAGCGTTTCGATTTCTCATCCAAACTGTTGAGTTTTTCGTATAATATATTCGATAAAAAGGACGCTCATTGTAGAACAGTCTTTATGTCAGTTTTCGAGAATGAAAGTTGTCGGAAGTGACATTGATAATTTCAGAACAATTTGCCTGCCAGAGCCTTAACATTCTACGACCATGCTAAATCCTATGCTGTATACTTTCGTAAAAAAAAAAATTGCAAATGAATAAACAAAAAAAGTATTTTTTAGTTAAATTTTTTAAATTAAAATAAAACGAATTAATTTTTTATGAAGACCAACTCCAATCATATGTTTATTTCGACTTTGTGAATATTTATAAATATTTTATATGAATAAACATAACCGCTGCTTTATATTCACATTTGTAATTCAAATTAATTTGATGTAACAAATTAATTTATTGGCAACTTACTGGTCCCAATTATTATGATGTAATTTTTATGACAAAGGATGAGAAGAAGAATTCTGAAATTCGCATTTTTTCAATAGTAAGATCGCAATCATAACAAAAAAGATTTCTCGAAGAAACGAAGGAAACAGGGAAAGAAAGGAAGAGGATTTGCGACGTTGTAACGATGCAACAAAGCGCAATACCGACGTCGAAAATTTTCGCAATGTAATCTTACGTATTCATCAGTAAGAAAAGGGTTTGCCTTTCGTACATAATAGCGTCTGGCAGTGAGGAGGAGTTAGGACGGATTAGTCACTATGCCGCTGGACATCTGTCGTTTTGATGGACGGTGGTCAGCCAACTCTCTCGATATGATCAATGGTGTACTTTCTTTAGGTAAATCTTGATGATCATAGAATGTCACGGCTCTGACAGGCAACTCTAAAATTGTCCATGTCACCTCCGACAGTTTTCATTCTCGAAAACTGATCACTCCATAACGAGCATCCTTTTTGTCGAATATGCCGTCATACGATACTCGTTTTAGGTAATCTTTCGAAGCAAACGTGAATATTTTGCGACCAAATATTATTCTTTTTTACAAGACGTTTTATTTTGTAAGTATACCGATAATATTGCGTGCTAGAAGCAAATACCAAAATTAATTTATTTATTCATTATATTTTATATAAAAATCAAAATTTTTTAATTTGGAATGATACACTTTTTTTTTAAATTAAATTTCTTACATCGTGTGAATTAAATTTACAAGAGATATTAGAATAATTATGAACCGTGAATAAATTCGTTACATCAATTGACACAATGATGTTTTTGAATGTATAATGCATTTTACGATAGATACATGTTAATTTTATTTTTACTAGCACCTTGTAAATCAACAATTTTATAAATGTGCGGTCAAAAAAGATATTAAAGATCAAACATTAAAATTTCGATATAGGTTTAAAAAAATGCTTTTACTCGATTGTGAGAATTGCTACGTCATTTATCTTACTTTTCTAACCAGAAGATTTTGTTCCTTTCTCATGTTGACTTATAAAGTTTTCATTCTCCACTCATCACATAGTTCTTCCATTTTTTCGGGATCTCTTTCATCTTTTTTGTGATTTGAGAAGAATCTTACTCTTCTCTTCTTCTTATTTCGCAATTCGTTATATTTCTTTTTATGTTATGATTATTTATTTTTTTCGTAAATATTGAAAAAGCAAAATATCATGCTTATCTTGAATTCTAAATACATTCTAACATATATTAATAACAATATATTAATAATTGGCAATATCTTTGAATAATGATTAAAAATTATGAAAATTTATCGAAACATGCGCGAAGTAATAAATAAATTCCGCCAATTATATTTAAAGATGAAAATGTTGATGATAGAAAATTGCTTATAGATATTTTTCGATTGTCATAATAAGATTAATAAGAATAAAAAACTCTTGATTTTAATAAACAATAAATATAATAAAGGGCATGTAAGAGTCTAAATTATCAATTTTTATGTTTTATGAGAACAATGAAAGAGTATATTACATAATAAATATTATTGTAATAATATTCATAATAATATTATTATTATTATAATTATTATAATTCGGTATATAATAAATTTTTAAAATATATTTATTGTCATAATAAGATCGATAACTCTATTTTTCTGAATTATTTTCTATCTGATTACTGGAAACGATTACGTGATCATTTATATCGATCTAGAATTGGGACAGATTAGATTTGGAAGTACCTTATGGCAAATGCATAGAAGAGGCGGACCATACAGAAAGCCCAAAGTTTCGAAGAATCCTTTCAATGGTGCACCATTTATGAAAGGCGTAGTTTTAAAAACTGTTATTAGAAAACCGAAGAAGCCTAACTCTGCAAATCGAAAATGCGTCGTTGTGAGATTGTCGAACGGCAAAGAAATGACGGCGTATGTTCCCGGTAAGATGTCGAAATAATTCTAACTTGCAGCACTACTGCATTCGAGTCATTGTCCCGCCAGGAAACTTGAGGCGTTATATCGTACGCGTTAGAAAATTTAGATGAATTAAATTATTTCAGGAATCGGTCATAATCTGCAGGAGCATAATATAGTACTGTGCAAGAATGGACGACTGCGAGATACACCTGGAGTTAAAATAAAATGCGTGCGTGGAAAGTACGATTTGCCACATGTATCTAAGCGCAATTAATTTATAATTGTTAATTATTATCATACGTCTGACGCAATTAATGTAATTTCTGTAAAAAAAAAGACCATTAACTGTATCATTATTGTCTATACTTAATGTACAATCAATATTAATGAAAAATAAATAATTAGTTCCTAAAAACCGTATTCTTAATTTTAAAAATGCATTATTGCGAGATTATTGAATAATACGGAAATGATGGCATGTATTTCTAGAGATATAATGTAAAGATGTATTATCTAATTAATCTATTCTTCGGGAATTTTACATTTCTGAATTAAGATTAAAAAATTTTGCATTTATATAAACAATAAAATTGCGATATTATGGGAATGTTAAGCATCGATCAAGAAATGTGATATAAGATTTCTGAATCCTAAATATGACTTTTTAATATATGTACATTAAAGATAGATATGATACGTGTTGATCAAGACATTTCGCATAATCGATCAACATAGCTCACCCTCGCAATCGCGATGGAAAGCAATTTTTGGGATGTCACGGTTTAGAGATTAGCCGTGAAAATTGCGGCCCTTTGACACACTTTTGGCATGCTGAACTCCACCACACATTTACCGTTACCTGGCTCACGGGTTCGTTATTATAACGGTGGATGGACAATGGGACTGCTATCGGAGCAATGAGAAAAGGGTTGTGACACAGCATCCGCTTTTTCGACATTATTACGGAGGGGTTGGTCGTCGCGCATCTGCACAACCTTCATTCGCCCACGCGGCCATCGACCAGCGACCAGCGACCATATGACATGCTGACCAATATCCCGATATTTGGAGAAGATCGGCTCTCAACTTGAAATCTTTAGAGAAAGATTTTTATATAAATCTTTTTTAATAAGTATCGAGCACAGAAATTGAATTTGGATTGTTCAATCGAATTTTTGTTCTGTTTAAAGATAAAATAATTCTTACAATTCTTGTAAATAGGAGTTTTTAATATTAAATATTAAAGTAATTTAAATTAGATAGAAATAAAAAATCGAACAAAAATTTCTGAAAATGCTTTTTCATTCTTTTTTTAATTTGGATTATTTTTAACATTATATATATTGTGTGAATGAGAACCTGTTATAGAATAGGCTTATCCCAAGAGCGGTGGCTATCTCAAGGGATAATAGCGCCACGAGGCATACGTACGCCAGAATGTTTCATTAAATTTCCGCAATATATGTCTGTCCTATTTTGCGGAAAGTATAGCTAACGTCATGGTATTAATTATTCGTGTTATGAGTATTTATTCAAGAATTTGTTGAACTACGAGTAGAGTTTTAAAATTGTAGAAAAAAAATCATTTCTGCAGAAGTTTTTTCTATTTTTATTTATATTTATATTAAAATGCAATTTTTTTTATATCAAGATATTTCAATATCATTATTAAAAAATGATTTCTGGCATTAATAACATTTTTTTACTGTTAAAACTATTGGAAATAATTGTTTATATATTTTATAAAATAAATAATTAATAGTTAAATAACTGAAATAAATTAATTAAATAAATAAAACATAAATCATTAATTATTTTGTTAAAATATTTCCAATAGAAGATGATTAATAGGTTAATATCCAAGTAGTAATTCGTTAAACGTCATTTTGATGTTCAAATGACGATAAATAATCAGTTTATGCTACCGGATAAGTATAAGTTTAAAGAAAATTCAAAGATGCTAAGGTTAAACCTTTAAGTACTGAACTCTTTAACAAGTTCTTCTAAATTCTTCTAACGTTTATCTTTTAAAAATATATATAATAATAAAAGCTGATATGCCTTTTATGTATCGAATCAGTAGATAAACTTTAGATTTAAATAAATGAAATGAAAATTAAATTTGCTAATGTTGCAAGTAGTAAATGTGAATTTATCTGTTATATTTTTCGGTCCATATTTCATTTTTTTATCTTGCAACTTCATTTTTCTTTTAACACTTAAAAGTTAATTTCTACAGCAGATAATAAAGTATAGAAAAATCGTTATATACAATAGAAAAATATATATATTGTTAATTGCTTTCGATGAAAACGAAGTGCAAATGTCCCGACTTAGAATTTTGCGATTACAGTATCAGAATCGAAATTCTGCACAACTAAATATATTCTAATAAATACATAAGAAAATGTATTTGAAATAAAACTTGACTTAAAACACGAAATCATTTTCAAACAAAGACGTCTACAAAGAATCTCTAAGTAGAATCGCCGTTGTGAACTGATTCAACAACGGTAACAAAATTGAAAGAAAGTTTACAATAAATCTTCAAATGACTAACAGTGCTGCCAAAAGCCTCTCAAACAAATGGCGAGTAAACATTTTCTGTGCTGTCGCACGATTGTGCCTAACTCTTTGCTGTTCGGCTTAGTAATCGGACACCGGACGATCTCTTCTTTCTGAAAATTCTGCAGTCGCAGTTCGCAGACTACTACTTTCTTTCCATCACAAGCATTTCTTTTTACGTCTCTCATGCTCAACTGTCTCGTTATTTTATGTACATATAATTTTTAATAAAATAATCATTCATTTATAAACTTAATATTTCTGTCATTATTGGCGAGTTTAATTTTGCGGGCATGCTTACAAAAATATAATATAACAATAAAGATTATCTACAAAATCAATTATTAATTGTTAAATTGATTTGCTTTATTCTATAATAATTTTTATGTCTTTAAAATTCGGGTCGGGTCTCTTAGTAAGTATCCGCTTCAATTATATTTGTTAATATATCTCGAATTACAACTTAATTCAAGTATATCCCTTTTCGGAATATACCTACCGTTACGCTTGCCAAGGTAATCCATCTTCATCAAGTAACAAAGAGAGGATTTTCAGTCAGGAAATAAATCGATCTTTGAAGTGTAAAGGTGTGTCGGAATAAGAAAGCAAACGAAAGAGTTTTCGTAAAAATTTACTAAAAACATTGAGAATAAGCAAATCTCGAATAATTGTTTGTAGGCGTAGATTAGAAAGCTAAATGGAAAATGAAATGTATCCTTTCCCTATTTTGCAACTCTTTGTAATATTGACAGTTGAAAATCTAACAATGACATATTCAAGGTTACATGAAAGGTTAAAAAAAAGAAATTTAAATATAAAAGAAAGAGCATAGTTATCATAATCAGAGAACATAGAACATAGTCATCAATAAAAAATAAAGGTACATATATTGTACAAATAATTTACCTGTCTTTAATGAAAATCTTTTTTCAATAATTAATATATTTTTTAATTCTGTGCATTACATCATTTACATATTATTTTTGTAAAGTATTGTCATTAATGGAAAATTATTTTGCATTTTTAAATAAAACAATTCAACAAATATTTTACGTACAGGTAATACTGAATAAGGAGTAGTATATAATAAAAATTATTATTATTACGTTTTGTGATCACATATTACTTATTATTAATGATGATAATTATACAATATTACATGACACAGATAAAAGATACAAGAATAGAATGTGAAGTATAATTTATTTTAAATATAAATCATTGAGATTGATAAATTATACATTTTTTGCATTTTCTTTGAGAAACAAATAAAGATCAAAGAGTAAGCATGAGAGGCTTCTGTTCACTTCTTATATTTACGATTGTGGTTGATATTCATAATTAATTCTTATATTTAAGATTTAAGTATAAGTCTTAAGATATCATAAGTCATAAATCAATTAAAGAGCCGCGTTAACATTTGAAGTCATTATTTAAGACATTTTAAGACATCTTATAATATGAGTTATGAATACCGGCCTGTAACTCTGTATAATAAGTCAATAATTGCGTTGATCAGCCCATGGATGAGTGATAATGACGAATCACGTACACATTGCATGATTGAAACACGCAGTTATCTTGTGGTTTACTTATATTTGGTAACAGTGGTCTAGTTTTGAAATTAATTTATATCTGATTTGTCGCGATGTAGAATCAAAATTTAAATCGATTGGAATGTGTTTGATTGTGCTCACTTTTCACTTCCGCTTTGACACAAAATCTGTACTTCCAATAGAAACAGTATATTGCACCGAAGTAAAACCGAATTGAGAACTTCAATGGAAACTAGACTAGTAGTATACAATATGTACAGTATATAATATAATATGCATTATAATATTCGAGAATTATCGACTAGCGAATCCTTCAAAAGTATCAAAAATAAAAAATGTCTTAATCAAATCCATCAAATGCTTTAATGGTACGTAATTTACGTTTAATTAAGTATTTTTATGAATATAATTTATTTGTTAGCGATAGCATAGTTACTATTAAATCCAAAAGATCC
>Ga0157362_1000695_pt1 | contig 12189 bp, 8 predicted proteins | sample AttlaeALBM3_FD_111480 | JGI IMG/M metagenome (GOLD analysis project Ga0157362, IMG submission 111480) | Fungus gardens microbial communities from leaf cutter ant in Ribeirão Preto, State of São Paulo, Brazil - Atta laevigata ALBM3 | ecosystem: Host-associated > Fungi > Mycelium > Unclassified ... | reverse complement strand
GTGGGAAGCCGGCACAAAGTCGCAACACAACACGCAGAACCGGGCAGCCGCGCGCGGCGTGGCTTTATTTATGTGGCTTACAAAGTATCGATCCGCAGAGCGGAGAGAACACGCGCCGCCCGTTCCCGGTAGTAGTTCGGCCAGCCGGGAACTTTGTTGTTCGGCAACTGAAAGTTTCACGGGGAAACTCCCGCACAAACAGGTGGAACGGGCGACGAAGGCCTTCTGGCGCCAACCGACGCGCAACATCCTACATGTGTATGACTGTGAGGATACCAGGATGTATGTGTATGTACCGCGCAGCCAGCTTCCACAGAAGTCTTCCTCAGAATGGGGATAAACGCGCGCATATACACATATTCATACATATATATATATATACATATCATACAGTGAAATCGAATAGACGCCAATACAGTGCAGAATGTGAGAATGTGTACGTGCCACACTCCTGTTCGCGTGTCAACAATATCGCGGGTGAAGTGACACAAACAGTTCTCACCCCCCGCCGTCCCAGCAGGATTCAAGGAGACGCCACCAGGGTCAACCCCTTCCACGTGGAGAAATAAATTATTGTCGCGCTCCTCGGGGAAATTCAATCGGTATAAAAATCTCTGTCGTAGAAATGAGTCGATCACAGAATGATTAAATGTCTAAAGTAATAATTAAACGGCTTTTTGCGTAAAAGAAACTGAATGTATGTATTTACAACGAAATACTGAGAAAGAGTTTTAAAATTTCATTTAAAAATGCGTTTGAAGTAGCGGCCAATAATTCGCAACATAAAAACGTAAACTGTTTAGTCTACTTAACGCAATTTCTTGACCGACCTTTAATTCAAATAATTAAATTTGCGAGAAGACAAGATCTTAACACTTACCACGTATCTTGTACGTCCACGTATCAACCACGGATGCAATTGAATCGATAAAAATAACAGTTATTTTGCCACGTTAATACGTCGATTTTAACACAGTAATCTTAACGGGATCCTCTTCTTCCAATTCTTCGTGCAATTAAACTTCTACGAAAGTTTTTACCATAATTGGATTACCTTATATTCTGGACGCTTAGCGGAAGTTACGTGGCACGTTTGTAGGACACGACACGAAACCCACTTTTCGCGCGACGATTATTAACGCTGTAATTAACGCTCGTGTGTACGACAGCTCGTTCACGTCCGTCTCCGATCGTTGATAATACGCGTATTAGCACGACCAGACGCATCCCGATCGATGATATCTGACGAATTCATCTATACTCGTCGCGTTGGAGTTTTGAGGTTTTGTGCCAGACGGGGTTAACGCTCGACGCTTAGCGATTTAACCTCAAACTTACTATTATATCCCACGAGATATACCCAACTTGTAAAATTCCATAATTATGTTTATAATTTCTCTCTCTCTGTTTCATCATTGTTATTTCAAGTTTATAGTAGAAACGATGTTCGATAAGAATTTTACCTCATTTTTCTAAATCTTTAATCTTTAAGAAAGATTTATTTTTCTTAATCGCGTAATTATATTTTATTTTATAATAATTACACTATTTTTTTAAATTAACGTCGAGGAAAATGTATACATATATACCTTAATTTAAGAGACACGTAAGGAATTAATAATAAGAAGCGATGCTTGGCGTAAACTGAGTTAAAGAGAATGTGCCAACTCGCCGAGACCGCAATTCAATTTCTCGCGAGACCGAATGTCAATTCGTCATCTATATCCTTGTCGCGACGTCAAGATGTAAACAAAATAGCGAGCGGAAGAGGAATGACAGGTCAGACTTCCTGGAATTCACTTCGCGGCAAACTGGAGTAAGAACGAGGATAACGCGACGAGCAGGCAATCCGGGGGACGGTGGCCGATTCCCACACTCCACTCTTCGTTGATAAGAAGAAAAAGGGATAGGAAGGAGTAGACCACGTCACGAAGCCGCTAGCTATATACTTGGTGGAATTTCCGCAGGTTTGGCACGGAATTAACCAATTTGCAGGGTGATGTTTTGTGTTAGCCCGGCCGGGTAGATAGGTAGGTAGAGTAGACAGGTAGGGGTGTGTTTCGCACCAACCATCCGGCGTTGCTCACCCCCAGCCCCCCGCCCTTTGCGTCGCCACCACCCCAACGGCGCCGGTGGATGGTCCCCACCCGCGTGACCTGCCCGAGAATCAATACAGCTACCGACCGCCGCCCCAACCCCCATCCGACCATCCAGCCAGCCAGCCACCCCCTGCCCCACCTACTTTCCACGTTACGCACCCCCTTATACCATTCTCGAGTGCCGATTCCCATTCTGGGTTCGCAGCACTGAGCCACGCCGTTCCCCTTTCTCCCACATTCACCCTATCCATCCCCTGAATCCACCGTTGTGTTTTCTCTTGCCATCACTCTCATTCTCACAAACCACCGGTTCACTATTGCACTTTGCCTCGTCGTGCCATTACCCTTCCTGTTTCTCCTTTCTGGTCTCTTCGTCTTTCTCCTCGCTCGCCCGTGTCCTTCGTTCGTTATCCCTCCCTGGCACCCCTCTGTTCCCGCTCAACATGCCGCAAGGTTTAGTCGTTTCCCTTGGGCTGGCGTGCAGACTCGGCCAACCACCCCTATTGGCCCCAAACGATCCTCTAAAGCGGCCGGGACTGGGAAGGCATAAAAAGAAGATGAGACGGCGGGAACGAGATCGGCGAATGGGTACACAAAGAGAGAAAGAAAGAGAGAGAGAGAGAGAGAGAGAGAGAGAGAGAGGGAGAGAGAGAAAGCTTATGTCGATCGTACCAGGTGAACTTGAGGGAGTTTGAGGGAGAAATTGGCGACCAGCCAACTGCTTCAAATCGGAGCGGGGTACTTGCCCGACATTTACTAGTACGACTACATCGAATCTACCTGTGAATATCAGGATAGTGGCGCAGTTGCAGTAATCTTTCGCTAGACTTTAATTCGAAACTTGAAGTGATTCGCAATCGCGATCTTCATATTGTATTATAATTTATTTAAGATTTTATTAATTTCTTACATTAACTAATTCCAAAATAAAAGAATTGATAATTTGTGATGTTTTAGTAGATCAATATTGTTGAATAACTAGAAAAACCGTATAATAGTTGTTTAAAATTTTTTGTATTTTTATTCTTCAAAAATTTTACTATGTAAAATATATATTTTTTTTTTACATGTGCATTATATATAATTATTTATTTAAAAAATAATTGTGTTTAGGATTATCCTCCAAAAAACATATATATGTTCTCTTATTCTTTTATTTTCTTATTTATAAACAACTAACAAATAAAAGGAGAAAAAAAGAAGGATTCCATCGGAACAGTGAAAATAGTTGTCGTGAAGGTTGGATTTGGAAAGGGCGGATTTCTGGAGAGCGCGTAACTTTTGCCCCCTCATGGAACTTGTTTCGAGAATTTAACCGCTTTTGCGAGAGAGTCCAAGAGTATGGCGACGAGTATCGTTTATATGAAAGTTGCAGGCACCATGAGAACACTGTTGCGCACTTTGCGGCACAGGAATGGCTCGGTAATTGAACGTCTCGATCTAGGTATTCCTCCGCGGAAGATGTCTACGAGTTTAATGAGAAATGAGGGAAACGGTCGAGAAGAAATTACGGAAAGATCCTCTTCTCTCGGTGATGTTGACGCGGTTTTATCTCGCTGCGGTAGTATAATCGAGGTCACGACTTGAGTTCCAAGTAAAACTGGAGCCGCCAAAGAAAAGAAAAAAAGTGATTCAGTAGAATAAAAAGTTGTTAACACTTGCGAAAATAGGAACTTCGTAATTTATGCAAAGCAAATAATTTTAACCTTATTTTAAACCTTATTCTTATTCAGTCCCAAGTCGTTTTTTGCGGAATTTTAAATCAAGATTCAATTTACAAACCTATTTAATTCTGAATAATTCTAAATAATTGAGACGTATAATCTTGAGTTTATTTCTCTTAAAAAATTTTCCTCCGGTATCATCGAAGAGTCGTTAAAATTAAATTTAAAGATTCTGAGATCTCAACTATACAACGCAAAATCTGCCATCACAACGTTAAATCGAACACGCATCACGAATATATATCTGGTCAGTGGAGTTCAAAAATATTACAAACAAATGAGAGCTTCCGAAGGCAAGGAAAGCAAAGTCACGATGATTGATATGTCAAGACGAGTGTTTCTTCGTCGGCGCGACCTCGTCTAACGTCTCGTAAGCTCTCGTAATGATCGGTCTTCGCAGAACTCTCGCGTGCGAGTTCTATTACGATCCAGTAGTCGCAAGGTTTAATCCCTTTCACGAGTTTTCGAACTCGTATAAGCCAGTCACGAACTTTCCGACGACGTCGCGTCGCTCGCGGACCGAAGTACTCGGCATGACTCACGCATAACTACCATGAGCGAGACGAAAGTTTGTATGCAGCTTACGATGTGCCTGTACGCATCGCGAAAATAGACGAACGCCACGGGCGTTTCCTCAATTTTAATTCACAAGTTAATATACAAGCTCATAGAGATTATCTTCTTTTCTCTCAGCACAAAATGATATACAAAAAATATTAAAATTTAATTAAGCAGCATAAAAATTTTTAATTTATATACATTTACAAATTTAGAAATATAAATTTTTCAATTTATTCAAAAAAGATCGAGATCGTCAATCATAATGTTGAAGATTATCACTTAGTATTCGATGATTTATTATTCAAACTCAATACCATCAATCTCCAATAATTGACTGCAACGTCGGGTAAACACGCTGTTATTAAAATCTCATTTCGAGAACGGTTAAGACTGCGCAAACCTCAATCGCGAATCGTATGCGAATTTTGCGTGAGAGAGAAAGAGAGCGACTACCCTTAATGTTCAGATAATGCGCGACCTTTAACGCTTCGTTGCTGACTGGGAACCTGTAAAAGTGCGATTTAACACAGCAAATCGTTCTCGCAAGAAGTATGAGAGATCTAATCGTGAGAGTTGCGACGGTAATTTTCCTACGCCAACGAGCAGAATAATTCGCGCAAAACTTGTGGACGCACCTTGGAGCCTGTGGACTCAGGCTGGGAAGGCTGAGAAATGGTGGAAAATTAGAAATGGTCGTAATCAAGGGAACTGTTCCAATCGAGGCTTGGCGGCTGCCTTAACTTAAAAGAACTATCCTCGCTTTGACAACCCTAAAACTTTTGATCGTTTAACGTGTAATTCTCTTTCGTAGTTTTGGTGCCCGATTCTCGCGCGAGTTTGAGGTGCCGCTTTTCAGGGAGGAACGAGTTATTCCCTCACTTCTAGATTTCTTCGTGTCTCGAGGAAACTTTGAGGAAACTTTCCGAATTCGGTCTCTTCGATCTTACAATTCTCTTTAATGCGAGAGGGGCTTTTCATAGCCCTTTTCTCCCCTTCTTCTTCCCTCTTCTTGTCTCTGGGGACATTCATAAATCATTTTCTTTCGTCGCGAAATCCATCTCCGCCCCGCGATTATCCTCCTAGCAACGAGAGCAAGATGGAACCAGCCAAGGAATTACTTTCTTTCGTGACCATTGTCAGGTGGAATGCACTAAGCCACGTCAATGAATCGCACTTTACTAAGTCTTGAGACGAATGAGTATATCCGATATAAAATCAAATCAAATCCGCTTAAAGAAAGATACAAGAATTATCAAACATTCTTTCTCTCAAGGCGCAAAATCGAAAGAAAGATTTCATCGTTTATCTTTCTTCAATACAAACTAGCGGGGTAATCATTATATTCATTGTTTCGTTATTTCATCACTATATAAATACGTATATTTCAATACTAAATAAATAAATAAAACTGCGAAACTCGGTTTGATGGGCATCTGCATATATTTAGGTTAGGTAAGAGTGTCTTTCTTGAAATGTATCGGAGAATGAATCAATACAAATGTGACATTCAAGTGGCGTCAGTTATTTTTGCATGAGATAACGATATATTTCAAAATACATGGATATCCTACGTTAAAATCAGAAAAAGTCGATGCTTGTGGCACTGTTTAATTTTATATATTATATACAGGATGTCCCAAAATAATCACCAAATATTTCATAGGCAGGTAGAATGGACTAAACTGAATCGAAAAGTCCTCTTCCATTTTGCAATTTTCGCAATAGTTAACAAGATATTAATTACTAAAAATTGCCGAAAATTGATCTTCAATAATTTTTTACTCAAATACTATCAACTTTATAGAAAAAACTGCAAGAGACAAAAATCATTTAATTTCTTCTCATAGAACTTTAAAAATTTTTTCAAAATTTTTTCAAAATTTTTTAATATTGTATTTTCTCATGTTGATAAAAATAAAAAAATGCAATACTAAAAAGTTGATAAAAAATTCTAAAAAAATTCTTAGAATTTTATGAGAAGAAAATAAATGATCTTTTGTAATTTTTCTGTTGATAGTATTTGAGTAAAATTATTCAAGACTAATGTTTGACTAATGTTAATTTTTAGTAATTAATATCTTGTTAACTATTGCGAAAATTGCAAAATAGTAGAGGACTTTTCGATTCAGTTTAGTCCGCTCTACCTGCCCATGAAAAATTTAGCGATTATTTTGAAACATATATATATATATATATATATTTTTATATATATATATATTTTATATACACATATGTGTATTTTTATATACATATGGAATCTCCATGACACTTAATAACGATTTCATGTCAACGCAGCACGCGGTTCCAGGTAGAATATGCAATTACGATCGCCGTTATTCTCGTCGCATCCCTGTCGTCGTACGTAGCAGATCCAACCGTCGAGGCGATAAATCGCGAGATTTATGTCGACAAATTTGACAACAAACCGTGGAATAGCACTCACTGATCCTGGAGAACAATGCCGAATCGGCGTCTGATTTGCATTTATGAAAAGGGCAAAATACCCGCTGTCCGTATTAATTAACTCTCTGTAGCGAGAGAGCTATTATTTATGGAGAATAATAAATCGCGACGTCCGATATAGTACACGAAATATCATCGGCGGAAGATCGCGGAAGACTAAAGCTGGTTAAAATTTTAGTTTACGAAAATAGAGATCCAAAAACGAAAATCTAATTTCATATTCGTAAATGTTCCGTGGCATACTGTCGCGACCTGATATTCTATCGACGTCTAGTTCGACCATTGCCGTTATCTAGAATCCGGAGGCGCACGTCTCACCCGAGACGAGAAATTCATGGCGTGAGCACGCAAGCACGACAACTATGTCCTCGATTGCCGTCTCGACGGAAAATCGTGCGAAGGGAGAGACAGAAGAGACAAAGAGAGAGAAGAGTAGGGAGATAGAGAGAGAGAGAGAGAGAGAGAGAGAGAAAGACAGAGGAACAGAAAGGTGGGGCATTCGCGAACACGACGAACGGAAGTCGGCCGCTAAGGTAGCAACGGACTCTATTCCGGGCTTCCCGATTCCTGAAAGCCCGAGGGTGCTGCAAGCTCGACTCTATTGATTTCCCACGTTAAAGGGAAACACTCGGTACGCGTAGGCTTTGTACATTGAAAATCCAAACGCGAAACATGACAACAGTTTCCTCGATATTTCCTGTTCGTATTCTTTTGACATATAAGCATCTACACAATCAATCTTTTTATACAAGCTAAAAAGAGATTATCTTATACATTGCTACTTATTTTAATATTAAAATATTAATCAATTACTAATATGTAAAATTAATTATTAATGTATGAAATTTGTTCTCTTTACAGATGTTTATCTTCAAAAAGATTTCCAAGGAGATAATATATTTTATATTATATTATAATATAAAATCACGAAGTTTCAATGAGCTTTTCAAATATATTTTCATGTAATAAACTTTTTTATAAATAGCAATTCTTTTTAATGTGTTTCCAAACGCGTTTAATTTTCTTCCACATTTATAAACCAATTATACAGTCAATCGAATATTTGAGACCAGAGAATTTTCAGTTTTATTTTATAATAGAAGTATCAGGGTGATTGTTACGACGTAATGAGACTGGGTTTCGTTTAAGATATTTGCGCAATCGATAATCGATGTCCTATTTTCCATACCGCCGCTTATCTATAAGCTCAAGTAACACAATAACCGCTGATAACGGTTTCAAAACAACGATACGAATACTTTCGCGAGCATACATCCCAACAATACCAATAAATTATTGAACGTACAGAAATTTAATGAAAACGTCTGGTAAAATGTATCACATTTGAAATCACGATGTAAATCGGCAAATCTTCTATCCCACTACCCACTAATTGAATCTTTATGTATACAAATCTGACGTGAGAGTGAGCGACGAGAGTGAGCGATCAGAAGGTACTTGTCTCGTGCATTCACACGCCGACAACGTGATCGTGAGTGTATACGATGAGATACGCGTTGCGAAAGCATACCAAGGCACGATTACCGGCGGCGGTTTCCTTTCGGAATGGCACATCGACTCGATTCCAATTACGGTTTACCATGTGACGGCCGCAAACGCTATCGTCACGCGCGAGGAAGATGTTTGCTTCCCCGCGACATTATCACGCTTTAATTCGTGACTCTTGGTCGCGCGAATCATTTCGCCGATAAATGCCTCGCAAAACATCATCTACTAGTTACTGCAGCGTTGCAGAAATTTAGATTAGCGCCAGCTCAGCGGCGTCGCCATAAATATTGGACGTCATAAAGTGCATACGTTAGTGCAACCATCTCTCTATTTTTTTTTCCTTTTTTTTTTTTACGTTTAGACCGAGGTACCAATTCAAGCTATGAAGAACACGTTTTAAAGACTGAAATTGAAACGGAAAATTTGAGAGGTTTGAAACTCGAAATAAATGTGCTCTTTTACTTATTGAAGTGAATTATCACTTCAATATACACAAGCGAATATTGCAAATTTTAATGTGTACTCTTATAAAAGAAGTGTTTAATTTTAAGATATTAAAATGTTTTAATTTTAAATTTTTTCGATTAACAAAACACTATGTGTTTGGATTTAAAATACTAAAATGGTTAAAATTAAAATATCTTTTATTATTAAACGTTTATTTTGAGATGTTTTAAACGTAAACATTTTTTAAACACTGCACTTTTTACAGTGTAATAAATGCCCTTGTATGCATCTATGATTTAGTTTTCCATATAAAAATAACACTGCACTACACGTTTGAATAAATTGAAACAATACTTCACGTTTAAATGTGTAAATTCATTTGTGTATGCAGTCTAGTGTGTTATTTTTACAAAAAATTAAATCATACACATATAAAGGCACTTATTACATATTTAGATTTGCAATATAACATTATTGTACGCACTTTTTCGTTTTTCTTTACCATTACTGATGTAAAAAAATATATGAATAAATTGAAAATAAAATAAACTTTTTCTGAATGAAATTTGCGAAAATTTATAAAATATTAACGCATTTATTGAATGCACAAATGCGGTTATAAAATAATTTTATATAATATGGAAAGTAGGTTGCCCGGTAAACATGGGTTAAGTCAATTTTGTTGTTATAATGATTTAAATACATTATATACATGAGGTATTATATATGGAATATAAAGACGCGTCAATACACACTTACTGTTTATGATACTTGCCGATCGTAAACTATGCAGAACGTTTAATAATAGAATGAAATTGGATTTCACTCACCACAACGAGCGCGTGCGTCAGAGCAGTCGATGACCTCGACCTCCTTGGTGTCATGCCGACGACCTCGCCCCTCATGATGCTCTCGACGACTGCGTAAGAGAGAAAAAAAAAGCGACTTTCAGTACACTTCACAATTATTCCATTTATTCAACGACATTACTTATAAAATTTTAATTAAATATACATTATTTAAAAAATTAAAAAAAACTGTTATTTACATAGCAATAATTTCAAATTAAGCAATATTAAATAGTACTTGAAAAAATGATATTATAAATAATATTTAATGAATTATTTAATACATTTCAAGTTTTTTAAATATTAAACAGCATTTATAAATATTTAACAGAACAATAATTTTTTTAATATCAATGCTTTCACGCGAAAACTGAACTTTATTGGAAATTCTTTTAATATAAATTTAATCGCTATGCTATTAATTAAACATATGTATTTTTATTTCGTGCTAATGTTTCTCACCTCCATCGCCAATCAGCCGCATTTGTACTAATGTGGGATCCTCGTTGTGATCTTCGAGGACCGTATCGTCGGTAACAGTCAGATCCTAAAAGAATAATCAATTAATCAGATAAATAAAAATTAGTATTATCCAAACTTGTAAATTATCCTGGACAGATTTATAAAGCGCTTTTAACGTCAATTTTTCCATTAATGATTTTCACTTTCTTTAATTCAACCGATAAATAATTTGCTAATAGCAGCGATACGGGTAGAAATCGGACGTTCAATTATTTTCTAGGTTCATTGATTTCTTGTAAACGATTTCGCAATTTCGAAAAATTGATTGCATAATAAGTGTTAATTGATTTCAATTCTTTCGAAAAATTTCATGTCTTGTCCGATTAGCCATGGAATGTTTATCTACCAATTCGCGAGTCAGAGATCGGACGATCGATGGTTTGGCTTCTTGTTAAGATTCGTCATGATCACCGCGTCTTCTTGTCAATACTTAACTGATCAGCTTAACTGATCAGCGGCGAGACAGAGTCGTCAGAAACGAGACGATGTGCGATCGCGATATCTATATGTGAATTTCTCTGTCAATACGATATCCAGCAAATTCGGTTTACATCTCACTCTTATTGAGAATATCGACTTTAAAGATAGAAAGTTTTATAAATTCGTACAAAATTTAGATTTTATAAATCTTCTGATCGAGATCGATCGAGCTCAAGATGCACAACTGTAATTGATAATAATTAAATAATAATAATTAAAAAGGATATGTCTGCAAATAAGTATCAGTTGGAAAATTCTCTTCTTATTTTCAATTATTTAAAATTAATACACACACACAATAAACAGAATATAAAAAATTTATTTCTCTCTTTTTACCCCTCCGTTCCTTTAATTCTTTTTCTGTATTAAAGTCTGCTGCCTCTCGGCACTTGCGTCTAATGTTTAACTATTTTTATTCTCATGTTTATTGCTTACTGCTTTATTACTGTACGTATTTGAACTTTACTCTCCTATAATAGCATTATCGTTTTATATTGTCCATTTTTATATACTCAAAAAAGAAGTAATTTTAAGATATTAAATGTTTATTCTTGTGTCCATTTTTTAAACACTTAAAGTTTAAATTTTTTCAATAAACAAAATACATACTGTTTTAAATCCAAACATAGTGCTTTGTTTATTGAAAAAGTTTAAAACTGAAAATCTTTAAAGCGGGGTTGTTCTGCTTTTCAGTAAACTTCAGCTAACTATCTTACTGTCTTATTCTCTTATGTTTTTATTATTAATCTTTTACTCTTTTATTTATCCAATAGGTAAACCACATATGATTTATCTAAAGATGTAACAACCGAAGTATTTAAAAAATGGAGACAAGAATAAAACATTTTAATATTTTAGAATTAAACACTTTTTTTTAGTGTACTCTGTAATTTTTAGTTTATTTTTTGTCATCATTTTTCAACATTTCCCATAACTCATATTTTTTTAATTCGTTGTACTGTAATCTATTGCGTTTTCTAGTTTCTGTTAAAAAAAAAAAATGAAAGACAATATACATCTATTGTACTTTTTGTTGTTCTTCGCGATATTTTATTTAAGTTTTTAAGAAATAACGTTAGAACGAAGACTATTCAAATAAATCTCAACAAGCAATCGATTCGATTTTGCTGATACTTTCAAGAAATATTCGAGACATATATATGTATACGAAAGAAATAAAGAGACAGAAAAGAAAAAGCGCGCGAGCGACAAAAACTTCTTCAGACAATTCAACCTATATTTTATGTTCCTTCGCCCTTTGATCTCCGCGCCTTTTCCGGAACATTTTCTTGTCGCGGACTATTTCAGGGATTTAGTTTTCCAATAGGAATGCTGCGCCACTGTCAAGATAAATTATCGCTTTCTCACCGAAAAACAAGATGAGGAGGATTACATTCGTGAGTCTGTCGTTCATTTCTCTATCTTAGGATGTTTAACGATAAAAATATTGAGAATATCGGCCAAAGAAAGAAAATTAAAAAACTCACACTTTAAGTTACTTCAATATGTGTTATCTTTAATCAATAACAATATAAT
>Ga0157362_1000694_pt1 | contig 12200 bp, 7 predicted proteins | sample AttlaeALBM3_FD_111480 | JGI IMG/M metagenome (GOLD analysis project Ga0157362, IMG submission 111480) | Fungus gardens microbial communities from leaf cutter ant in Ribeirão Preto, State of São Paulo, Brazil - Atta laevigata ALBM3 | ecosystem: Host-associated > Fungi > Mycelium > Unclassified ... | reverse complement strand
CTTATCTTCTTACGCTTTTTGTTGAACATAATTATAACTGTATATAGCTGCTCTTATTGCGAAGCGACAGTATATTCTCATGAATCATTCAAAAGCAAAAAATTATCAGGCAAAAACTTTGAATATCTAATAATGCTGTCAACATTGTAACTCACGCAGCTGCATATTAATATAAAAAATGACAGCACAAAACATATTAACTAAGATATCATTAAACATTGTATTATATTTTTTTCATGTTATTTTCTTCGTCATATTCCTTTTTATGTCATATATAAACAAAATTACGTAAAATTTTGCCATTCACTTTCGCACGAATCTGAAGTGTAATCCAACAATTGAAGTATAATCGAACCGCAAGATTATCGGTTAGCACGAATCTCTCATGAGGAAAAATGCGCGTCCTTGCGCATGCATACATGTAGTATGTACAGGTGAGGAAGCACGCAGAACCTCCGGCACGCGTGCACGTAACTCGCTCCTCGACGAGGCGCCTGCCGGCCGTAATTTCAGCTAACCTCGAAGCCTGACCCCGCGCACATGGGCCGAGTGTGTCACGTCAGCCCAGAATACTGCAATAATTGCGGCATCGCGAGCGAGCGAGCGGGTCGAACATCGGAGCACCGAGCACGGAAAGAAAGGGAAGAGAAAAGAGATGATCAGGAGCAGACGAGGCGAAGAGAGGAAGAAGGGATAGAGGCCATGTGGCGAACAGTAGTTGCACGTTAAGATGTACGGAGAGAAAGAGAATGAGAGAAAAAGAGAGGACAGAGAGGGGGAGAGAGAGAGAGAGAGAGAGAGAGAGAGAGAGTCGACCCCGGAGTCATCCACCCCTGAAGGAGAGAAACTGGCGGTAGCTATTGCTGCTGCCTGCCTCTGCCTGTCCGCGGTCGGCGCGGGGTTAATCGTTGCGACTTTGTAGATGAGATTGGATCGGGCATTAAACGGTGGACGCCAAGACCATCCCGCCGCTTCAAATTTAATTTGACCCCCGCGACTTCTCGAATTAATAATCCCGCGCTTGGATTCTTACTTTAGAGCTGTTGTCGAGGATGATTAGAAATTATCGTTTATGCGCGACTACGTTTATTGTCCACTTCGTGGTTACATGTTCACGCTGCATCCGGTAGGAGAGTAAGCAATATTCGACTAATTCTACGAACATACTGACATTTACAACAGCAGTTAGTAGTAGACAGCTAATGAAAAAAGTTCATTTTAATCAAATAAAGATTTTTTAAATCATGCACAATTATATATAATTAAATTTTTTCAATCATTATTTAAAAAAATTTTTTTAATATGTACTTTAATTGACAATGTTACAACTTTGTAATTTTTAATATTCATATATATCCTTCATTCTAATTTTTCTCGTTTATTTTTCCTTTTTATAAATGTAATTTTTTTGCAAGAATAAACCTTGCGCCGTTGCAGTGATGCAGACACGTTTAAACACGTTATGATACTCGAGGGAGGAAGGGAGGGAAGAAGGTAACAGAGGGGAACTTCGTGGTAAACCCTAAGCCTCAAAGTCCGCAGGAGGGAAACGCCGCGCATAGTTGAGGGACAACTACGGGAGGAGAGGTAGGGTTCGAGCACAACGCGTGCACGTTCTGGGCGGGGTAGGAGAATGATCCTGGCAAGGGCCAGGAGTCATCGAGTGACACACGCACGACTGCCACGCTTCGTGGTCACGGTCAAAGCGCACGCGAAACATCGTCGACGAATGAAGAAGGACACGCTTCGATTACTCCTGTAAGCGGAGCATCTCTTGCACGGCTGGCGGATCACGAGAATCCCGCGACGGGGTTTTTCGATCCCGATCGAGGACCTCGCCGGATTAGGTTTTGCTGTATAGCTGAAATAAAATCACTACTAGATTTGTTGCAAAAATGTAAGGCTATTGCGACATGATGAGATTTATACACAATAACGAGATGATAATAACGAGGAGAAAATTTTAAAGCCCTATGTAATATCACAGATTATATTTTAATCAGTTAATCCTTTTAAAACACTTTTAAAACATATATAAATTTAACTTTTAAAGAACGGAAAAGCCAATAATGGCGTTAAAATAATTATATTTTGAGACAAGAATACAATAAAAAATAATAAATTATAATAAATTTTAACGAAAAGCTATAAAATCTTAATTAAATCTTATGTCAAAAGTATATTTTCATTTTTAATATAGACATATGTGTAAATATTATCGCAAAAATAGATAATGTTATTGTATATGGACAATATACTTTAGCTGAGAATCAATTCAAATTATCTTTAGCATCCTTCAAAGCTGATGGCGCCAGTGATCCTAATGCGATTATAATTAAGACCATTTGCTCATCTTGGATCACGAATCTAAAGATCCGGAAAGGGTCATTGCCTTTTCGTCTGGCGAACTCCAATCGACGGCGTCTCCGGAATTTTCTAGAAGTTACTGATTCCATATCTGCTAGGATAATCTCATTACCACGATCAGTAACATGATAGCTATTCCGATCTAAAACCGTATATCCTTCTTTTTTGTTTCGTAATGGCAAAGCATGTATACAATAATAGTATACGAAATCCAGGATGCACTACGAGGTTCAACAGCTGCTATAGTAGGCGCGATATAATGAATGTTATGAGCGGAACAATGTTACTCACCACTCGATGACAAATACAGGTATTATTTGCCTAGTAATGTCAAGTAATTATGAGGAGGAGAAATAGTTGGAGACACGTCATCGTGAAGTCTATTATGGCGAGTGGCACGTATTTCTACTCGATGCTCTCGCCTCGTAAGAATTTAATTATTTCTGCAATCGTTGCAGCTTTCGTTTAATTAGGATTCACTCAAGGTCAAGCGAACACCTGGGTAAACCATCGTCGAGACTATGAAAGAAACGAAAAAAAGGAAGAAGCTTGTTTCTTTATCGAGTGTAATAACATTTCTTTTCGTATCTTGAGACTTTTAGGATTTATGAGGTGGCTGAACAAACATTCATTAAGGGTGTTAAGCCCGTGAAATCAAAATTAAGCAAGACAAATGAAATTATCTTTCGTATTTCTTGTCGTCGTATAACTCTTCTTACTTAAATTTCTCGTCGAATTTATTGAAATGTACGATTTCTCGCGAGGGCATTGACCACAGCATGAAATACATTATATTAATTTTGATCATATGTTTGTGAATGTTGATTATGTCCTTTCGCAGAGGAAGACGCGGATATGATTCGTGCACGCCCAATACCTTTGTTAGGCCCTTTTTCAATCCTTTCATCGACCCTTCCTTGGTCGTACCTAAACCAGAACAAAGGTATTGCTTTGCTTCAAAGGTAGCGAAGATTCTTTGAAGTATCATTCCTTCTGTTCTTTCGAAAAAGGGAAAAAGCGAAACTCAGGAGATATTTAGTATTTTATTCCCAGGAGAAATAATATAAATGATGCTGATGATAGCAGACGAACTTAGCAGACGCGCGCCACGCTCCGTCAGCGGTTCTCAACGACGTTTTCGCTCAGAATCTATTGCGCAAAATTATTATAAAGATAAAATCTAAAGATAACATCAAGAATGACTGGAAGTCTATAATCATCTGTAAAATAATATAATAAAATAAAAAAAAAAAAATTAACAAGATGATTTTTAAAAGATTTTGAAAGAATTCTTAAAACGATATTTTTTTAAGACAAATATATACATTTTATCTCCATAAAAAAAATCCAAATTTGTAAATAGGTGCTTATATAAGAATAATCATTTTAATAACTTTCATGTTGAGTCTGAATAAGAATTGTAGTAATTCTCATTTCTCTAATCTGCAATCTATATCTATGATTATCTGCTGGACTGCGTTCTTTCCTCGCAAGTAGTAGTCGCGTATTCGCCGAAGTTTTACACAACTCGTCGCTCTGCACAAAGAAAAAAGGTAAGCGGAGAAAAAAGCAGAAGAGAGAAAAAAAAGAGAAAAAGAGAGAACCCCTCATTAGCAAGGTTGCTCGCGGGAGAGCCACTGACGTTCGCGTTTCATAACACGGTGCAACCCATGCATGCATGCATGCACGTGCAACGTGCAACCACGATGGGATCCTTCGCGTGGCTCCTCTCGCGGGGTGACGTACGCCCACCGACAACGATGAGTCTTATGTACGCGCACGATGTAAAAGGGAGCATCAAATTATCCAGGAAGCGAGTAAACCTGTGACAAGAACCTATGCTCACGCGTAAAGAACGTCTTTACCTGAGCGCGGGCCACGCTACCATCCACAAAAGGAAGAGGTGGAGAGGGGAGGGGGAGGGGGGGGCTTTTACCGGGGTTTGACCGACGTGTATTGCCGTAATTTTCACCGCGCGCGCAAGGGGAACGGTCGGGGCCCCATCTTGTCGTGGGGTAAGGGTCCCTCGAACAGTGCTCACTATTACAACGTCTCTATTACAAGGTATAATCAAAAAAAATCGCGATGTTCAGTGCGGTGGCTGATAGCATTGAACTTCTTTGCGCGACTCCTCTTTTCTGCTCGTCTGCCGTTTCTCTTGTTCACTATCTGCTTCGAATTGTGCTGTCTCTCGCATTTCTTTAACGAACTTTGAATAGTTAATATCTAATAACAATTTGTTGTCTAATAACAATTGTTTAGTATCGAATATCGTGTGTATTCGAGGGATATAGAATATCTTTGACCGAAAGTAAGATTATTTATGTGTCACTTGTGTAAATTACATCAGGTGTAAATTGCATCAGGTATGTAAAATAAATAAAATTAATCCTCCGCTGGCAACATAAAATTTTAATTCCTTCGTTAGCAATAGGGATTTTCACGAAACAGAGCGAATTTTTTTACTGGATTATATAAAAATTTTAAATTCTGGTTCACTTGTCAAAGCTTTGACAACGAGTTTTTATCGTCATAGAAGTCGGATTGCATTTTATTTGTTTTTTACCGATTCAAATTTATCTATCAGAGAATTTACAATAAAAATATCGTTGATGACTTAAAGATCCCATGTTACGGAGGGTTAATGAATCAATAAAACCATTTATTATTCTAAATTCTAAACAAAGTGTTGACAATTTTAATTAATAAATAATTTCTAAAATACTTGAGGATTCCCTCAATATAAGTTTATATACACTATATAGTATACTAGGAGAAACCGAGTAAAAAAATACAAATCCTTGGAGAGAAGGAATGAGCGTTCCGGTTTGACTTCGGTCATTGTCTCCGGCTAAAATGTAAAATGTGTCCTCTTACCAGTCAGACATCTGCTACTTTTCGCTGTTGTCTTCAGAATCGTGCAATACAGAGACATTCATGATACGAAATATAAAAGCGGGACAAGTGTCGGTCTAAATAATTTATCACCTTTAAAACATAAGGCTCCTCCGCTCGACGCGTTTCGAGCACAGTCTGTAATCCGCGTGAACGCTTGGCACAAAATTGCATGAGACAAAACTCGTTCCGCGATGACCGGTTCTAATTTATCTACGCCCAATCAATTTTATGTACTGTGACCGTGTCCTCAGATCCTGTCATCATCCCGTAATGGTCATCATCCCCTACCGCGCGAGGTCTGTAATTGGAAAATACGGACTTATATCGCGAAATTATATCCTTAATATGGAAGAATAAAGAATAGGGGTGCTCTCCCGCTGAACGTTTGTAGCGTTTTTTTACGATATATTATCAGAACGATAGAGAGACCATCGTACTGAAAGAAATAATGACATTGTTCTGTTTTTTTTTTCTTTTTTCTTTTATATTATCCCGGCGAACGATAAGTATCCGTTTCGTCTCTCGAGGGAACGATATTTCCTAGCGATTTACTGTTGCATCTGTACGGGGTGTCCAATGGTTTGCGACAAGATGACTGCAGTGCGTTAGATAAATTCTCGCGTCTATACTGTTTGTAAAAATAACCGAAGATAAGTATCGAAGTCGTAAATCAAATCTTTTTTTGATATCGTTTGATAGGGTCGATCGAGGCTGCGTATATTTTAATGTCATTTTGATCACGACTGTTCAGTAAAGTTGTATCTATGGCTACAAAATACGGACAAAGCAATTCATCAATGTAGCGAAGCTCTCACTACTGATTGTGCCAGAATCATTGTCGCACAAGCGCGATTGCCTGTGCAGCCTGTGATGGGGTGTCAGCCGTGCGGAGCCCTTAGGGGAGTTCGCGCCCTACCGCAGAATAATATAATATTCAATTTGTATGTAATGAATATAAATTAACGAGGCAGCTTACTGATTTGTCTGTGGCATGAAGGTTAGTTCGCGAAATAAAAGGGTTGGCGCGCGATATATATTAGAAATTACTAAACGGACTAAAAGCAATTATAATTGTATAAAGAGTTGTGCTCGTTATATCATGAATTACAACGTATTTTATATGAATTATAACGTATTATAATGTCGTTGGTAAGTTTTAAAAGAGTACTTTTGTATTTTCATATTCCTCAATTTTATAGAAAAAAATGTAAGGCTTAGACTTATTAAAAATATTAAGAGCACGATGAAATAATACTTGTTGCATAATCTGTGCTATCGGTTGCGATGCATACGCACACTAATTATCGTCTAGTGATAGCTTCGCACAACCGATGAAGAATAGAGTATAATGTGCCATTGTAATGTTAATTAGTACTTGGTAGTAGCTACGTAACAGAACCAAAGTTACCAGCACGTGCGAGTATCCATATAGCATGACCTGTATTGTCGGAATCGAAACCACCGATTCAATGCACCGAAGGCGTTATCTTGTGGCATTTGTTTTGCTTGTACTACGTCGGACTATGCTCCTGTAAGTTAAACGTTCTAGCATCCACTTGTCGATATCGCACTTTCGCAAGAGCATGCCGCATTAATTGCTGCCTCTGCGAACATGTATTAGCTCCGATATATTTATGCGTATGAAGAGGAGATTACGCCGTCACTGCTTATCGCTATAAATCAACTATTCATCTTTATTATTCGATCTTCATATGCAAAATTGTGCAGAAGAATACAATTACGCTGCCGCACGCGTAAGGAAAAATTAAAACTGTAAAAACTTATAATATTATGGATTCGATCATTATCTTAATGATATCTAATACTATAATATAAATAATATAAATAATAGATATGGAATTAAAACATTAAATATAAAAAAAACTTAGCTCTATAATTATAATTATATTGATCATCATAAAAAAAATATTCCCGCGATAATTTTATATTAAAACTTGTCCAATCTTATTTCCATAATTATAAACATTTGATATGAGAATGAAAGGGAGAGAAAGAATGATAGAAAGAGAGTGAAATCACCACATAATCGGAAAAGGTCGAAAATAACAATGGGTCGATACGTATTAATTAAACCTTACACCTACACTCTCGACTTCCTGCCGCAAATACTCGGGGATTATCCGAGCGTGAAGAGCGATCAGTCACTATCTGCCATACGCGTTGGCAATCTCCCGCAGCCGAATTGGAGCTTTCGAGCACGCTCGATCCGTCCGCATGACACATTCGTAGCGATCCCCAATCCGCGACACCCCTTCCTCTTTCACGCTAGTATTTATATTTGGAGCCGTATGATGCGTTTACCCACCCTTCGAAAAACCACCGCCGCCGCTGCCACCATCGCCGCCAACCCGTTGCAGTCCGGAATTAGCGACTCTCCCTCTCGCTTCCTCCCGACAGTTGCATTTAATTTTCCTGTGTGCGCGTCGTCGAACAATCCTTTCTCCCCATATGCACGTCAATTCGTGCGTTGACCACGTGCCACTAGAAAATTCCTTCGTACGTGCCGACATTATACTTTCACTCCCTACGGACCGTCGTGGGGTGTCGTACGTCATATGGCGTGCACTTTACGAATTGCATCCCGCAGTCTGCTCCGTACGGTCGGAGCACATGACGAAGTCGTCACGATAAGCGCGCCTGATGACGAAATTACGCTAAAGTCCACTATTAGATACCCGGCGAGGGGTAATATGCAGTATCCTTCAACCTGCAATTTTTTAAATTCCGAATAGCTAATACTTGATACACGGTCATTAATTATGGGGAAAATTAGAGGCAATTCCGGAGGCAGGGAGAGCGCACATTTGCTTTTTTCCTTTCTCGAAAATAGGAGGAGTAATATTATTGATATAGATATGAAAATGCGAAAAATGTAGGTTGTCGTAATATACAGTTTCAGAGAATTGCGGATAGCTTACCTTAAACAGCTGACATCGCTCTGGTGATACACGATTGTTAGACCAACTTATTTTTGCACGACTAAAATAAATAAAAAAAGTAGGTCAAATGTAGGTCAAATGTACATTTAGATCTTTATCAACTTTCCTCTAAAATTTTATGCTCCCAGTATGCATAAGCTGTCGAATTATAATATAGTATAATTAAAAAAAAGTATAACAACGTTTGTTCTGATCGAAACAAATGATACATCTTTTCGCATTAAATGAGTAATGAGAAACTGTCTAATGAATGCAGTACGCGGTATTATTACGTGGTTAAAAGGGACAGTAAATTATGCATTGGCTTTGAGGCGACTATCTAGTAATTACCATTATATTGGCAAGATCTGTCATTAACTATATGTGGAAGCAAATTTAAATGGGTCTAAGTAGCTCTCTGCATTGTGCTGAAATTAACATTCTCATTTCTAAAGCTACCTCGTTTGCAATGTCATTTATTAACACTACGAAATCATAGGAAAGATAATTTCATATATAGTGTGTGCATATACATAGTGTGTATTTAATAGGTAACTACGTGAAAAATTATTAATTTAAATATACCAGGGGAAACAATAGGATACAATAGAACGTTCTATTTTACGAGGTTACTACGTTGGAGATTTGTGCCCTTTCCTTTGTAATAAACTAGCGAAATGTAAAAGTAGAAAGTAGGCTATTCGCACAATCAAACGCTGTTCCTTGGTACTATGATCACTGCGATGCTTGCTATTGGCAGAGAGAAAAAGTGATCCTTTATATAAATTGGTTTGCTAGAGAAGTCACTCGAGCTTGAAATTGCTCGAAATTATTAGCATCATTGTAAAGTAAGCTGTTTCCACAGTTACAATTGGAGCAAAACCCACTATTATACTTCCTCGCGTTAATTTTTTTATTTCATCTGCCGTTTTTCATACTTTAATGTAAAAATAAAAGTGTACTAACTTTACGAAGGTGGGTATTTATATCCACGATAAAACTGAAGAGAAAAGAGGAGTCATCTAAGGAAATTACGTATTTCAAACGAAAAGAAAAATCTTTGAGCAATTGCGAACAAATGTACTATTTTCTACGAACAGATAAGTGCGTGCCGCAAGATTTTCCGAAGCATCGTAGGGGTTCACATCTGCGTATAAATCGGTACGAAGGAAAGTATATGGAAGAAGGAGAATAAAGAGAAATGGATGCAGATGGCAGTCACCGTCGAGGTGGCAACAAAGGGGAGCTTTTTATGTATCGACACTGGGAGATTTAAGACAAAAGCTTCTATCTCCGTCTTTCTCTTTCTCCGATCGAAGTAACATCTCATATCATGTGCTCCTAACGTGCCTCCTGGTACCGAGATCTTAATTTGCATGAGCGCCCGCCTGAGATAATGCGTCGCGCAATAAAAGTCCGTAAATCCTTCAGTCATCAGACACGCAGAACGAAAAGGAGGGTTTGACAAGATCCGGAACGACAGGATTCACACGAGGGGATCGGAGGGGAACGGTCGCGATAGCATCCCCTTGTATTACCCGTTATTTAAATTAGACCAATAAACCTAACCGGCAGCCTACTCCCACGCTTTGAGAACCGCAGCATTCGGCCGATCTGGAACAGACGAGCCCGTCGAAGGCCCGATTTCCGAGGAAATGGCATCCTCACTCGTTCCCTCCGCGCGATTTGCCCGCTGCCCCACAGCCCGGATAAATCCTATCCTTGCCGGTAATTGCGCCTATATCCTGCGCCGTGTCTGGTCGACGTAGCTTCGGTCGGCGGAGGCGTTCAACGATCGCGATAAACGCCCTTCGGCTGAGGAAATGGATCATGATCGCCGCGACGATAACCGCGACTCCGGGGGTGGTTCAGAGAACAAATATATTTTTACGGAACACTCTCACTCTCTCCTCGCTGATATTCGAGTAACAGTGGACGCATGTGTTACATGCGAGCTGAGATTATATTGCTTACTATTTAGTGAATACTTGTTTTCAAATGTAATTTATATCAAAAAGGAATGATTACTTTATCTCTTTGTTATTCCTTTATTATCATTGACAATTTTAACGTTGTACTGAATAAAACTATAACATAAAATCTCGCGCTACAAGGCTCATCTCTTTCAACCATTTCCATCGGGGCTACTTACTGTTCCCGTTCGAAATCGCGATTGTAACTCACGTCTGGCTGTACAAAGGCAAACAGCCCGTGCAACAGCGCGCATAAACGGCTGTAACTTCGCTGTAACCCTAGTAACCCCATAAGGTACAAGCGATCTTCTCCTTCACGGTTTACACGTGCTCTCGTGTAGAGTAACGCCTCCTGGCTCATTGCCCGTTCGTTTTACAGCCACCACCGATATAGAAGAGTGTTTAAATCCACACAGCCGCTACACTAAACGAAATTGGATGACTTGAGACTCCCTCTTGCCATTCGTAAGATAGTTTAAGAATAGCTAATTGTACGATCGCGTGCGCACGTTTAACAAAGAACTTTTCGTGATGGGCTGTTTTCGAAAAAATTATTCTCTTTCGTGATTCTTTCTTTTTTATCACTTTCAAATCGTATACATTAGGAAAAAAAAAGAAAGAAAAAAATATTTTTTACTTAAATTATTACATTAATTTACATTAATTATACATTAATTCATTAATTCAAACATTCCTAACTTTATATCAATGAAGTTTCAAGTTAATTATAATTTTAAAAATTAATTTCACACATTTAACGGCATGACTCATATCGATTCTGAAGAAAGTGTACGTCCAGCCAGAATCATACAAAAGAAAGGAAAATATCGGTCAACTTCTTCGAACTTGTTCAAAAGTCCTAAAAATTCTACAGTTTTTTCGGATGCCATTGTATCGCGCTTTACTGTGGATAGTTTTACAAAGTTTGTTGCGTTTGCCGAATTCGCAGAAGCAACATGGACAGTACCGTTCGCTCATTGGCGTAATGTTTACGACGAACGGGCCACGTAGCCCGTTATAAACGCATTATAAGTGACCGAGAGCAGGGCTCGCAGGCCTGTGCTTCAAGGTAATGCGAAGAAGTTGCATAGAAAGGATCCGATACTTGTGGCTAACCGTTTATTATTCGTTTTTATAGGCAGCGGAATGGCCAGGCATTATCGTTCGAGAATGTAATAATTTGCACAAAAAAATCTTTACTCCTTTGTCGTTGTAAGAGAAACTATTCGCGGAACTTTTGCGAGTCGCTTACTTATTCAAACTTGTATAATCATAATCCAATTTCTGTTCTTAAGTACACGATCGAATGATCGTCGACGTGCGCCGTTATTGCACGGACGAAACGATGTATAATAGAGCAATTATCTGTTGGTATCGTAGTCATATTTAACGAAGAGCCATACCCTTTTTAATCGCGGGTGGAAAAATTGAAATTTCTGCGGCGATCTCCAGCATTCGCGATTCCGCAACGAGATCCCGGCTAACCAAACTTTAGCGGCCCTACCACCGTTGTAATTATCTATGAAATTCCATTTACCGTCGATGTAACGCAGTTGGTTATCTCTTTGCGTATACCGAACCAGCGGACCGACCGAAACGCAAAGTAACAAACTTATTGCTGCGTTATGTTATCCGTGTAACAAGATCCGCGAACAATTTCACCATGCGGTAAGGTATACGTACGTGAACGATCGGCGGCGTTCGCCACTCGAAAGCGCACGCTCATTAACTATTACCTAACTCGATTCCCGTTTCATCATCATCGCGTGGGGGTAACGCAGTAATTTTCTAAAATAATTTTATCGGCCGTCGCCAGTGTGCATACTCTTTCCAAAATGCCGGAGGCGCCTCATTTGCGCTGCATCGCATGCATCGATTTCGGAAAGCGAAAGAGAGAGAGAGAGAGAAGGGGGAGAGGAGAGAGGAAGAGACTCTGGCAGGGTCATTTAATTGATCGACTATCGAGCCGGTCATCTCACTGATGACTGTAATGATCGTCCCTGCTGGACCTACCTCTCGCTAT
>Ga0157362_1000693_pt1 | contig 12207 bp, 8 predicted proteins | sample AttlaeALBM3_FD_111480 | JGI IMG/M metagenome (GOLD analysis project Ga0157362, IMG submission 111480) | Fungus gardens microbial communities from leaf cutter ant in Ribeirão Preto, State of São Paulo, Brazil - Atta laevigata ALBM3 | ecosystem: Host-associated > Fungi > Mycelium > Unclassified ... | reverse complement strand
TATAAGTAGCTAGTGATGTACGGTAGAATACCTTACCTCAACATTAGTTTGATCTCCTGGGCTATCCATGGATCTGACTTAAGACGCCTTCTCTACTATATTGAAGTGTGACTGGTGCCTCACAGAGTGTGCCCTTACATAGTACGTCATTTACAAATGCCACTACTTTTCCTTTGTTGATTAAGTCTCGCAGAATTTCATTCATCATTGCTTGAAAAGTTGCTGGTGAATTTGTTATTCCAAAAAACATCACAACTGGTTCAAATGACCCCACATGTGTAGTAAAGGCCACTTTCCACTCATCCCCTTCCTTAATCCTCACATTATTATAGCCCCATTGCAGATCCATTTTTGTGAACACTCTTTTGCTCCCCATGGTATCCACTAGATCTGTAATCAAAGGTAATAGGTAGTTATTCTTTATTGTTTTCCTATTAAGTTTTTGATAGTCTATAACCATTCTTCTTCCTTCATCCTTCTTTTCTACAAAGAACACTGGTGATGTTTGTTCTGACTTGGAAGGTCATATGTACCCTTTTTGTAAGTGTTCGTTTACAAATTTCTGTACTTCCTCTCTTTCGTTTCTAGAAAGGGGACACACTCTTGCTTTTCCTGCTTTAAAATTTTCCCTCAAGTCTATCACATGGTCCCATGCTTTTCTCACTGGCATTTTTTTGCTCTCCACCTTTCCAAAGACTTTTAACCATCAATGAAATTTCTTTAGTACCATCCTCTCAATTTTTTTATGATCAATTTCCATTTTCTTCTCTTTTTCCTAATCTTTCTTTTCATCTACTGCCCATCTAATTGCTTCCTCTTCTTCTTGCTCCCCTCTTCTTTTCTTTAATTCCTTCTTCTCTTTCTTTTCCCTATTCTTTCCACACAGTACCAGGCACCTCGTCATTTTTATCTCTCCTGTCTCCCAATTAATTTTTGGGTTATGTGCAGCTAGCCATGGCATTCCCAGAATTACTTCTGTCCTTCCTAGATCACATACATCTAACCTCATTCTTTCTACATGTCCTTGATAGTATACATTCACCTCAATTTCATGTGTTACTAATCCTCCACTGTTTCCTATTCCATCCACATTTCAAATTCTCACTGGTCTCTCCAATTTCTCTAATTTGAAACCATTCCTTTCCATGAACTTCTTGTCTGCAAACATCCCCATCACTCCACTGTCTAATAATGCCTTTACTGATATTCCTTTATGATTATCCACTCTTTCTAATCCTATGTTCATCCATACTTCTTTCAAGGGTTGTAGGTTTTGCCTTAAATCTCTTACTCCCTCAGTGTTGTCTGATTCAAGTCCTTTATTCATAATGCAACTCGACAAAACACTGTACTTATTATAGGAGGGCAGGCAGGAGCCTACTGTCCTCTGTTGTCTTTTAACTCCTCTCCTTTGTCTGTTTGAATCATTCTTCTATTCCTTTCTACTGTCCTCTCTGAGTTACAGTTTCGTACTATATGCCCAAAATCACCACAATTGAAACATCTCCAATCTCCTTCTGCCTGACCCCTATCTATAGCCATTGCTCCTGGTCCTCTTTCTCCTCCTGTCAATCGTGGGGTTGTTCCCCTTTGATTTTGCCATCCTCCTCTTGGAACCCAATTTCTCCTCTATGTTCCATTATTCCAGGAGGTTTGTTGCCCTCCAGTTTGCTGTGCATTTCCCATTGTAGGGCATGCCATGTTTCCTCCTCTTCCTCCTAGAATCTTTTCTTCTGCTCTACTCTATCTCATGTTGCGGTCCAACTGGACCACTCTCTTCTGCCACTGCATAATTGTTGTTGGAGGCAATTCAGCCTCTGCTAACCTTCTTCTTACTACTCCATTCAATCCTTTCTTGAATTCTTCTACCAGGGCTCTCCCCTCATAACCACTTCCCCTTGCTGCTCTCCTGAACTCCTGTACATATTCATCTACAGTCTTTTCTCCTTGTTCTAACACTCTTAATTCATCCACTTTTCTACCTTCCTCATCAAATTCCCCAAATTCTTGTCTGATTTTTGTAGACAATTCTTCCACCGTCTGCACTGCTGATGTTCCATTCATAATTTCATCTAACATATTTTTCTAAATTTCTGCTACTCCTCCTTGAACATATGACAGCACCCAACTGATCTTATTTCTATCTCCAACTTGATCCATCCTCATTTGCATAAACAAGTGGCAGGCATTGATAAACCCTACTACTTGACCTCTTTCTCCATTGAACTTTGGAGGTGGGACTACCTCTGGAATGGGCACTGTGACTAGTGCTGGTGCTGGTGCTGGTGTTGCAGCTGGTGTTGCAGCTGTGATAGTTGCTGTTTGTATGACGAGGAGTTGTTGTTGGAGAGTATTGATTGTCTCCTGTTGTTGCTGCATAAATGCAAGGAGTTGCTCCATAGTAGAAGCAGTACTTTCTTGTTGTTGTTGTGACATTGGAACAAGTGATGGTGATGGAGGAGGTGAAAATTCTTCTTTGTCAGAGGTTTCCTTGTATGAGGATGCTATAAGGGGACATCTAGGGTCATGCTTAGTAAGTTTTGAGGGTCTGTTCTATTAATGGCCTAGTAACAGATTGTGTATCACACTCCCACCATTCCTGAGTCTTCTCTGTCTGTGTCATGTGGTACGATGCCTTCTCTCTATTATTAGAACAATTGTGATTACTGATCTATGTACATGTGACTGTGCATGTGATTGTCTAGTATAGAGTATATATACTAGCAAGCTGTTATAGATATACTTCACCTGAATCTCAACTTAGCTTCTGGGACTATTCATTAGCCTGAAGGGTGATTGCCTTTGAGTGGTTCTCTTACAGATATGTGGTTTTCTTCGTCTGAGAGAATTGTAGCTAAACTCAATTAACTAAAAAGGATAAAACAATATTGGCCCTAAGAAGGACATCCCTAGTTTCTAGACAGCCTCTTAAGAAGTAACTGTCAATCCCCTGCATGGACTTGTGACAATGTACACAGCAGCATAGAATATCTAGTGAAATGCTATTTTACTACTTCCTCAGATTAATCAGGTCTGAACTTTGCACAACTATCCTGAGCTAATTAAAGTGTGTCCTCCTCTAGTGTCTCCCCACTGGTAGTACCCCTTTACAGCTAGGGTCCACTACCCAAGAGGCTTCCTGTCGCTGTGACAGGTAGCGAGTAGATGAGAGAGTAAGTAGAACACAAGGTTGTATGGTGTAAAGTTAAGTGATAGTGATGAAAACAAGTTCTAGTGTCAGGAAAGCTAACTCCGAGCTGGAATTAAGCCAACTGCTCTTTATCAGCATTAGACAAAGAGAACTCATTAGAGTCCTTGCTGTATTAGGTTAATCTACTTATACTAATTCTAGTTGGTCTGTGCATTCTTTACTTATGCTCCTAGCTAAACTTTTGTGACATCATGTGCTGTGACATGACTTTCCTATGCTATTTATAGAAAAATAAATGAAAAGGAAAATAGAAAATGTCTTGGTGAGGTGATAAGAAAAATAATAATCAAAATTGACTTAGCCATTTTGTTAAGTCATAATACTTATTCTCCTTGCTTCTGGTCACTTTTACTCCTTTTGTAGGAAGGTGCCAGCAAGCATAGTAAAAAAAGTAAACTATCACAAATGGTCACTTACTTATTTGTGATTAGTGTTTTAGAATCTTGAAAGGTTCAAAAATGCAAAGTTTAGACAGTGACAAAAGATGTTGTTAAGTCTGAGGTCTAATCCTCAGACAGGGAGTCCTTAAATACAGAAAAGTGATAGTCTGTGCACTAGAACAGATCATCACATGCTACTACCTATTGTTCTACATATGGTAGTGCCTTTGTGCTAGGAATAGTGATAACCTAACCATATGGAGGCTGTCCTTTGTTCTAAGAAAAGGACAGATGACTATCTATAGGTAATTAATAAAGTCCATGTACAAACATTGAGGCCTTCATATCTCCATGAATATTGATTGCCTTGGCACCTTTTTAGACTCATTCTAAGCGGTATAAAGAGGGCTTCTCTGATGCCTAAAAGCAAAGCATATATTGCGGCAGTTTCCGAGATATTGGTGATTTAATAAACAGTACCATGGTGGTTACCAGTTGATCTGCCTAATATCTCGGCCAATACTGATTGCTTTGAGACATGACTGGTATCTATCGAAAGGTCTTTTCAAAAGCTTTTGGGTGCCATTGAGACTGTGGGAATTGTTGAAGAAATGATGGAGATATGGCTGAATGAAGTTTGTGACATAAACTCAGTAATGAGATTACAGTTGTTCACTCTTAATGTATTTACCTAAAGAAAGTAAACTATTTACAAGTGAGTAATAAGTACATAGTCAATATAAGATAAACAGAGACTCACCTCAGTGACAGTGAGATTACAGTTGTTCACTGAGGTAAAAATTTATAGTGGCTGTAGATAAAGATCCTTGGCATAAATGGCACATAAAAACTATATAGTAGAAGAAGTAAAACTGTATAGCTAAGTTTAGAATGGAAACATAAAGCAGAAAGACAATCAACTAGAGAATAGAATATAGAAGAGATGGAAATATGAAGAAGGAAAATAAAAATAGATATTGTCAAATATAGCAGTGATTGACATCACAGCATCACCTGAAGCCTCTTCAATACATAGCATGGTAGTCAATTGCACTATACTACTCACCTAGATAATTTGGATATGAAGATAGTAAGAGAAAGAAAAGTGACTCTTATTGCTCATTCTATGATAGTAGGTTTTAAATACATAAGATAGTATAATCTAGAATAGAGAAAAAGTCAACAAAATGAAGAGAGCTTACTTAAGGTATAATAAGTAAAAATATATTAATAAATAATTCCTTTATCAAGGCCTAGACTAGATTTAGTGCTAGTGCTGTCACCAAAACACACTAACAACATTATTCTAAAGCTATGGTTGTCTTAGAAGGTTATCCTAGAAAACTTACAACCACTAATATTACTTTTGCCAAAAATGGTTGAACTAGGAAGATCACAAATGCAGTGCATGCTGCCAAAGTCCTATTTACTACTAATAACCAGAATATTATATCTCAAACAGTTTGTTATAAACTTCATTTGGACCTATCTCCACCAATTCTTTGATAATTTCTATGGTCCTAACAGCTCTGGAAAGCCCTCAAAAAGACCTTTCAATCAGTGCTAGTCATATCTAAAGGCAAACAATATTGGTTGAGATATTAGGCAAATCAGTAGGTAACTACCATAGTACCATTTATTGAATTACTGATATCTTAGAAACCACCACAATCAATGCTTTGCTTCTAGGCTCATCAGAAGCCCTCTTCATACTGCTCATAATAAGCCTAGAACAACCTCAAGGCAATCAATATCAGTGGAGATATGAAGGTCTCAATATTTGTACATGGACTTTATTAATTACCTATAGATAGTCATCTGTCCTTTTCTTAGAACAAAGGACAGCCTCCATAAGGTTAAGTTATTGCTATTTACAGTACAAAGGCACTACTATATGTAGAACAATAAGTAGTAGCATATGATGATCTGTCCTAGTGCACAGACCATCACAATTATGTATATAAGGACTCATAGTCTGAGGATTAGACCTCAGACTTAACAACATCTCTTGTCACTTGTCTAACTCTGCCTATAAGCACTTTTGAATCTATATTCAACCAATCATAAAAACAAGTAAGTGACCTTTCGTGATACTAATCATCTCGAGATGTGATTAGTATTGATCAAAATGTCTTTCTAAGGGCTTCCTGGAACTGTTAAAACCATGAGACTTGTCAAATAATTGATGGCTGAATGAAGTTTGTGACAAGATTAGTAGATAACCACCATGGTACCACATATTAAATTGCCAATATCTTGGGAGCTACTATGATTGATGCTTTGCTTCTGAGCATCAGAAAAGCTCTCTTTATACTGCTCAGAATGAGCCTAGAACAACCTTGAGGTGATCAATATCAGTGGAGATATAAAGTCCTCAATGTTTGTACATGGACTTAATTAATTACCCATGGATACTCATTTGTCCTTTCTTAGAACAAAGGACAGCCTCCATATAGTTAAGTTATCACTATTTTAAGTCCAAAGGCACTACCATATGTAAAACAATAGGTAGTAGCATATGATGATCTGTCCTAGTGCACAGACTATCACTTTTTTGTATATAAGGACTCCTATTCTAAGGATTAGACCTCAGACTTAACAACATCTTTTGTCATTGTCTAAACTTCATATTTTTGAACTTTTCAAAGTATCAAAGTCTTCATCACAAACAGTAAGTGGCCATTTATGATAAACTAGAATGATTCTAGTGGCCAAGCAGAAAAAGTCTGGACCAGAAAGCATAGTAATGAGCAGTTGGTAAACAAGATGTTGATAATATTGGACTAAAATATAACAATGCAGTAATGCATTGAAGGTTTGAAGACTCTAACAGACATTGGACTTATCAGTATGGATAGAACTCCTTGGAGAAATCTCAAACAATTTCTCTTCTATTTCCATTCTCTAACAAATGGGACAATATCAGACTAACCCATCTATAGACATTGATTTGATATAAGGTTCTAGCTATGATAACTCAAATTCACTTCTAGTCTGAGTTGACAAGAAGAACTTGATAGAGTTCTCATTCAATTCTGTATACTACTTATACATCTTTCACTATTTACTTCTATTTGTAAAGTCCCACATACTCCAATTTACCCAACTATCCCACATGTCTGTGTTGAAATATGAACAGGGAGGGTTAACAAATGGATGTCAAGTATCAAGTAACTGTTAGAGAACCACTCAGAGGCAATCACCCTTAAGCTAGTAGATAGTCCTAGAAGCTAGTTTGAGATTCAAGTAAAGTAGATCTACAACACATTGCTAGTATATATACTACACCAGACAATCACATGGGCAGTCACATGCACATGGATCAGTAATCATAATAGTCCTAATAATAGATAGAAGGCATTGTACCACATGACACAGACAGGGGAAGTAAGGAACAATAGAAATGTGATACATAATCTATCAACAGGCCATTAATAGATTCAGACCCTCAGAACTTACTAAGCATCACCCTAGATATCCCCTTACAGTAACTACACTACCTATATACTTGTGTCTCCATCATGTAATATACCTACCAACAATATATTGATCTTATCAGTTGCATCGTGTAGGCTTGCATGAGATCCTAATTCCAACAGTCTGATCTTTAGAAACTAAAAGAATAAAAATAAAAATAAAAATAGATATTGACTTAGTTGTTTTGCCAAGTCATGATACTCAATCTGTTACTTCTGTTACTAGACTATCTGTCAGCAACTGACTTAGGATCTTAGTCTAGGGTTTAGACCAAGAGGCTCTTTAGGGTTAGAAGAGAACTCGATAGAGTCCTCACTTTATTCTGCTACACTACTTATACATTTCTGTACTGTTTGTCTCTATTTATTCTACAAGTCCCTACCAGTCCAGGGTTCAATTCTAGTCCATGTCATATTTCTTAGTCATGGTCGTGGCAACTTATGACACTATCATCTAACTAGTCATCCTTAGTTACAACTTGTGTTTCTATCTTGTAATGTTATTATATACCTAGTTATAATAGATACAGAATAGAAAGAGAAGAGAACAGCAAGTTTTCTCTTTCTGTATTTCCTTTGTAAAATCTTACTCTGAGGAATTGGTTCTTCTTTATCTTAGGTCAACCTTGAAGGGTGCTACTCAAAGTCTTGAGACATCTCTCCTCTAATACAACTTTACTGAAAACCTTGACTATACCCTCTGATAAGGAGTATAAAGATATCAAGTATTTGACATAGGTTTCAGGTAGAAATACATATTCTTCCTTAAGGTCTAGAGTCTTAAGAATAGTGGGGTGAAAAGATATTCAGTGTTTTATATAGGCTTTAGGTCAAAATGCATATTCTTCTTTGAAGTTGAGGATCTTAACAGTACATGAGCTTTAGGCTAGGGTTGAGAAGGAATAAAATGAGATATCTAAGAAAGTGGTGCTGAATCTGATAGCTAGTATATATAACAGTAATAAAGGCCAACCAAGTACTAATAAATATGCTTTATTATTATTGAAGGGGCTTCAGGCGATGCTATACCATAGTGCAATGTCAATCACTGCTATATTTGGCAATCTATATTTTTACTTTCCTCTTTAATATTTCCATTGCTTCTATATTCCATTTGCCAGTCAATCATCTTTCTGTTCTATGTTTCCATTTTAGACTTAACTATACAGTTTTACTTCTTCTACTATATAGTTCTTATGTGCTACTTATGCCAAGGACTTTTATCTACCATCACTATAATTTTCACCTTAGTGGACAACTGGCACCTTGTTGTCACTGAGGTGAGTCTCTGTTTATCTTATATTGACTATGTATCTATTTCTTACTTATAAATAGTTTACTTTCTTTAATTATTACTCAAACAACTAGCAAAAAAAACCATTCAAATGCCATATCATTTTGTTTAGCTTATATGATATTTCAAAATTTCTACTAATTTCCTTATTAAGTTATTTGATGATCAACATGAAAATGCTAAGCATGTGAATAGTTTTTTCACTCATTATATTTATATTAGATTAGATATGATCAGGGCATATAACTGGGTTATATGACAGAAAGTCCTAGAAGGATCATGGAAAAGATAAGCTAAGTATCTACATAGACCAAGTGTTTGTTAAAACTCTAGACCTCATAGTTGAATATGTGTTTCAACTTAACACCTATATCTAACACTTGATATTTTCATGCTCCTTGTTAGAGGGTCTGGTTAAGGTTTTTAGTGAAGTTATATCAGAGAGGATAGATGTCAACAAGACTTTGAGTAGCACCCTTTAAGATTGTCCAAAGACAGGAAAGAGTATTGATCCCTTAGAGTAGAAATTACAGGAAGGAATACAGAAAGAGAGAACTTGCCATTCCCTTCTCTTTCTGGTCTGTATTTATCCTAACTAGGCATTATGACTACATTACAATGTGGTAACACTACTTGTAACTAAGAGTGACTAGTTAAGTGATAAGTTGAGTCAGAGTCTATAAATGGATTAGTCCAATGTTGCTCTATTTAGTACCAGTCCAAAAATAGAAGAGAAATAGTCTGAGATTTCTCTGAAGAGTTCTGTTCATAGTAAAAGTCCAATATCTGTTTGGAATCTCTTGATATTCAATATATTACTGTAATGTGATGTCTTTATCCATTAGCACCATCATCTCATCTACTAACCACTCATAATCAGACCATGGCTGATAATAGCTGTAGTCCCACTCAATATTCATAATAGTATTTGTAGTATAAGTAGCTAGCCAATTAAGCAGAAATTGTTATGCATATTGAGTGGAACTATGATTATTATCAACTCTAGTCTGATAACAAGTGGTTAGTTGATGAAATGTCGGCACTGATGGATGAAGACATTACAATGTAGTAATACATTGTTATAACTTGGCAAAACAGCTAAGTCATTATTTATATTTACTTTACTTTACTTTACTTTTAGACTTACTACACAGAGAGGAGTGTGGGAAAGTGTCATGTCACAAGTGTCACAGTCATATTGTCACATTACATGACAAGTCACATAATGAGTGTAGGAAAGTAGTACACAGACCATATAGTAGTTGTATAAGTAGTGTAAAAAATCCAATAGAAACTCCATCAAGTTCTCCTTGTCAACTCAGACTTGGAGGGTGATTAAGTCATCCAGGCTAAGTTGCTATATGCATGGAATGTCTGGAGATTCTGAATGGACATCAGACTTTATGGTATGGACAGAACTCTTTGGAGAAATCTCAGACAATCTTTCCTTCTATCTTTGGACTTGGACTAAATGGAATGATATCAGACTAACCCATTTATAGACATTGACTTGACTTGTTGCCCTTATTACTTCTGTCACTGGACTGTCACTTAACTAGTCATCTTTAGTTGCAAGTAGTGTTACCACATTGTAACATAGTCACAATACCTAGTTAGGATAAATACAGACCAGAAAGGAAAGAGAACAGCAAGTTCTCTCTTTCTGTATTCCCTTTGTAAAATCTTACTCTGAGGAATCAGTACTCTTACTTGTCTAAGAACAACCTCAAGAGTGCTACTCAAAGTCTCGTTAACATCTCTCCTCCAATATAACTTCACTGAAAACCTTAACCAGATCCTTGGACAAGAAGCATGAAGATATCAAGTGTTAGATATAGGCTTCAAGTTAAAACACATATTCAACTGTGAGTGTTAAATTAATTATTATATTGTGTATTACTATAGCTTAATATACAAGTCACACTTACCTAAGCATAGCGTGTCTTTGTCTCAACTGCCATGTCATGAACTGCTCTGCTTCTTTCAAGATCTCTCTCCCCTATCAGGCTGTCTATTATTATCTGTTGGATAACCCGGTGAGTGGGCTATCATTTGTCCCTACTGTAATTGCTGCTCTCCATCCTTCTAACAGTGAGGTCTAGAGTCTTAACAAACCATGCACCAATAGGTAAATACAGACTAAGATTCTTTCCTAAGAAACCCTATGACTGCCCATACAACAAAGCAGAAATCAAAATGAAGCATTACTTACTGTTTAACTATGATAGATCCAAGAAGTCATGGAACCCAAAAAGGGAATTCATCTTTGACATCCTGACTTTTCTAGAGCTCAACCCAGGTGCCTTCTCTTTTCAAGATAGTATCACATAGTGTATTCCTTCTCTTGCATCTCATAAGATACTCACTACATGAACTCAACTTGAGCTACATATTGCTTCTCCTATAATACCTAGATCTAGCTTTTTCTTTTTCCCTTCTTTCTTTCCCTTATTTAAGTAGTCTTGTAGCTACTATGGTCTGCCACTGAGCATTGCATAACAAAATGTTGGTTAAAAAAAATTCCTATTTTGTCTACTTCAATAGGATTATGATATAGATTAACTACTTTTATTCTTTCTATTCTGGACTTAGTCCATAGTTATATCATAGTTCTTTAGTTTGTAGATTAAAGTCTTTTAATATCTCTTATACCTTCTGTTTATTTCTCTAATCCTATATATCTCTTCTTCTCCATACTCCTGAATTTCCCTTATCTTTAGACAATGTTCCACTACTCCAAAATATGTGACCACAATAGCAATAGAGGATCAAGACACAACACATGAGCTGAGACCAAGATCATTCCACTTCTTTGTTATCACTAATGCTCCCTCCAGACAGCTACAACACCACAGGACTGGAGAGCAATATCTCTTATTTCTCCTAGTAGCATACTTGTCACTTCTACTCCACTTTTGTATCACCTTCTGGATGCCAGAGTTTACTTTTCCTTAATTCAGAGTTTATTTCCTCTCTTCCCATGCTACTCCAGATGATAACCTGACATAAAACCATTCCAGTGCATATGTTGAACATGTCAATGACATTTATAACAGAAGGAAATCGAGAGATGCAAGTCAAAACTCACTAAGCAAACTTGTGTCAGACAATTGGAGTAGTGCGTAAATTTTACTAGTAGACAACTCACTTTCTGCAGTCTTGACAGGAGAGAGGTCCCCTGACAGGAATCAGTCAATAATCACATATATAGATTGATTGTAGGGAAATTCTGACAATCTTAGTCCATGGAACATAAAAAATTTTGGCTTTCCTCTATACTACCGATTGGGTAAAACAATCAATATTTCGGATGTCCGTCCCTTGATCATGACGTCTATCATTGCTTCAATGTGGACACCCTAAAACATCTATATCGTGGTCCAATGTCTCACACCCATGACGTCATTCCCTTGACTTGACCAAAGTATCAAAGTAAATTTACTTGAAAATTGGAAGGCTTGGGCTCGAATATGATGTTCCGAAACAAGATCCGGAATCGGAACAACACCAGAGCAGAGTAGCCACAAGTCTTGTACCCAGTTTAGATAAACGTATCGTATTGGCATTCTGTCGAAAATAAGTTCCAGAGCGTCGTCAGGTATACCAACTGCGACCAAAGAAATTTATTTCACGATAAGCACAAAAAAAGTGAGAATGTCAACGACCAACGCTCCTCATAGCAGCAGGCGCACATGGGGGACCTTTCCTTGTTGATGGTGATGTCGATGATGATGTCGATGATGATGACGACCTAGGACCAGTCGGAACAGGAATTAGCTTTCCAGAAGACGAATTGACAAAGGGAAAATCGGATTTGATAGGCTGCAAATCTTGTAGAACAAGGTC
>Ga0157362_1000692_pt1 | contig 12209 bp, 5 predicted proteins | sample AttlaeALBM3_FD_111480 | JGI IMG/M metagenome (GOLD analysis project Ga0157362, IMG submission 111480) | Fungus gardens microbial communities from leaf cutter ant in Ribeirão Preto, State of São Paulo, Brazil - Atta laevigata ALBM3 | ecosystem: Host-associated > Fungi > Mycelium > Unclassified ... | reverse complement strand
CTCACAGGCGCAGTCATAAAGCGGATAATCCAATAGTAGGCAGCAAAGGATAAAAACAAATATAAGAATATAATAGTACTCTTGGTTTATAAAATACAAGTTGGAACGGGCAACATGTCAGGAAATTAAACAACAAATTAAGTAAACAAAATAGGTAAAAGAGTCGGAAAAGGTGTAATACTACGCACTATGTCTCTAAACGACAATAAAATCGATTATGTTCATTGGGACGATCCTAAGCTGAGTTAGTGGATCGTCCCCGATTGCTTGAGGCCTCGCGTCAAGCAGGTCACAATGCCCATGATAACGAAATATTATCTATTATCGAGGAGCTTCGTGAAGTTGACTTTATTATAAATTGAGATATACAATCATTTTAGTTGACATCAAAATGCCAATGAACAACGTTTTAAAAACTTTGTGATATTTTACGCATTATACAATAATCATAACATAACGTAACATATCTGAGAAGAAAAATTTCGAAAAGTGATGGAAGAATATACGCTCCGGCGAGAAAAAATTTTCCATGCAAATGTGTCATTTACGTATACGATGACCTGTGGGTTATTTTTTGCTTCCATAAAAAAGAAATCATAAACAAAGTCGCCAGACGTTATTATATAAAAAAAAAATGTTTTTTCCTTTTTTAATATATATTTTTGTTGGTAAATTTCATTCTCTAGACTTTATCTTACTCAATTAACGTACCACAAGCGATTGGAAAGAACAAGAATTTGTTACTATCTTATTGACTTGCGACAATTTAAAAAATTTTTTTGCATTTCTTTCTTATGTCTTGATAATTGTATTAACATTTCTTTGACTAACGATTTTGCGTTCTTAATTTAATTAACTTGTTTGTAATCCTTTATTGTCATCTGTATGTATTGATGATAGTCAATCTCAATCATGATGGTCAAAATCAAATCTTGACCAAAACATCTATGTTTTCTTATAGAATAATAATAAATATTATTTTCGTTTCAACATCTATCGTCGTGGCTGTATGCTTCTTATTATTTACATTTATATTATTGAGTCACCTTCAAACATTTAAACCGATTTTAGTCAGGGCGGCAAAGATAGACCAAGCGATCACACAATATATACAATAGTCTATATTACATAAGTCTATATTACAGAAGTAAAATGCAATTTTTTTTCTATCAAGCGATTAGAAGTCAAGAGATTCCGAATGGAATTTAGAAATGGATCTAGACACATATATAAGGAAGACAAACTGATCGTGCAGACGCAACCTGGAAGCAGTCTATATAATATCATCGAAAAGCCATCAAAAGAGATGGACAATTATGCAAGTCTAGCACTAACCGACGATTCAGCAATTTGATACCGATGTCTAAGCTACTCCTGTGCAATAAAATCAGATGAAATATCCATCAAGCAAAAATGAGCAAACAACTATACAGGAACGAGACCGAGAGCAAAACAGATATTCGATAAAATTTATGTCGATTTCTGCGGACCCATAAGCCCAATAAGTATAGACGGAGAAAAGTACTTTCGATTGTGGATGACTACTCACATTTCACCACCGTGTGCTCTGGCATAAGAGCGAGACAACCAATAAGCTAGAAGAGTTCAAACACAGATATGAGAATAAGTTCGGAAGACATATCAGAGCCATACAGTGCGACGCAGGTACTGAGTTCGTAAATAACATGTTGAAAAAGATATTTAAGGAAGTGCAATTCGAGATAACATACGCATGCGTTGAATAGCTGAACGCGCGAATAGAACAAAAACTGAAAGGGTAATGATCCTTGTTAAAAATATGGAAAAGTAATATGGTCATGTACACTGCTTACATCCTAAATCATATACCGAACAAGGCAATAAATAATAATGAAGTTTCAGCGGTCAAAGTCGAACTTGGAGTGAACTATGCAAGAATAAAAATCTTCGGATGTGAGGCATATAATTATGTTAAGAAACAGTTCAGAAATCGATTCGATAACAAAATTAAGAAAATGAAATTCGTCGGAATAACAAACATCGGATATAAATTATTCGATCTTCTAAGTGAAAGGTACGCGATCAGATGTTAAGTTTATAGAGTCTGACGAAAAGGAGAGCACGTAAGACAGCGATAGAAATTGAACCTAACGAAGAAAATGAGAGACATGCGAAAGATGACAATCACAATCAGGGACGGACACGGAAAGAGAGAAAATAATAACAAAGATAAAAGGAGTAAGAAGAAAGATGAGTCAGATGAAATAAAACAGATCGAAAGAAGAATACTATGCAACGTAACAGGATACCACCAAAAAGATATGGAGACTATCGCGGATACTTGATAGAAATCGAAGAATTAAACGAGGAAGAGCTAATATATAATGAAGCTGATGGAAAGATGCGATCAACAATGAAGTGGACAACATATATGAAAATCAAACATGAGAAATGGTAAAAGGCAATGGTCAATTACGTATTGATTTGTATGGAAATTCAGAACATAATTAGATCCAGGAGAAAGAAATAATCAAGAAAGCAAAACTGGTCGCAAGAGGATGCAAGCAGAGCAAAATGAGAGTACTTATGTGCATGCTACTAAGCTCAATAGCAGTGAAAGTCTTTCTAGCAATTGCCAACAAATAGCTGAAACTGGAATAGCTCGATATCAAAGCAACATATTTGAATAGCTACCTAAACGAAAAGATACATGACAATATCGAAAAGCTTTCCGGAGGAGAGAAGGCAAGTTACATAAGGCAATTTATGGTTTTAAACAAGTATGACAGGCATGAATTACAGAATTTGAATCGTTTATGAAGAAATTCATGAACTCAGAGGTAGATATGTTTGTACCGAAATAATGATCCAGACAGTAATGGAATCATATATGTACTGAACTACGTGATCATATATGTACTGAACTACATCAAATGCAAATATCGAAGATTTTTTTGTTTTAAATGAAAAATCAAGTAGCACTATAAAACAAAAGAGATAACCAAAATCAAGCGATTTATCGGAATGGAAATTAATTGAATGCAGGACTATTGTCAAAGGAGTCACATAAAGAAACTCTTGAAGTTTAACGGATTGAAAATGACAAGATCACGAAACACATAGAGCCTAACACAAAATATGTTAATTCACAAAATTGAAGGGAAGTTCGCAAATTCTCTCTCTATTCGCATTTAATTTTACCGTGCATGATTTTACTAGAATCATATATATATATCTATTTTTTGTTCCCTCATTTTTGTATATGTCGGCATCCGCGAACGCGTCATTCTGTGTTTCACTATCGCGCTATTTATTCGATTCCTAGTTTTGGTTTTTTTTCGATTCTTGAGCTTCCGCCATCTTAAATTCTGTAAGAAAGAGTCTGCCTTTTCGATTGCAAAGAAAGTCTTTTGTATTATATTAAACTGTGTGTAAAGATTAACTATTCAAGTGAGTTTATTCAATATTCCTTTTCTTCTCTCGAAGTATCAACGCCAATATATGTGCAGAATGTGTCATCAAAATCCAGACAAATCGAACAATTTTTTTAAACAAAATATTTTAAATGAAAAATTAAATATTATTAAAATTAAAAAATCCTTTCACATGGGATTTGGGCTCCTTGTAGAGCACAATTATTTGATATGTTCTCCATTAGATTGAATGACGATCTCTATTCCCAGTCTGAAGCGTTTGTACGCATGCTGTAATGTAGCGCTGTCCATGCCAACGAATGTTGCCTTAATAGCGGTCCTTAATGACGTCACATTGGGATGCTGAGACTTATTTGTGACTCTTTCAACTACGCTCCATACGTAGTTCAAAGGATTTAAACTGGGCTGTTGGGAGGCCAGAATTCATTAGACTAAAATATCGATGTTGTCTGAGAGCCAAATTTTGAATCAAATAACTCGTATGAGCCAGTACACTGTCCTGCTGAAAAACATATGGCCTTCCGGATGCCACAGTTTCCATCCACGGCTTCACTACATCATCCATCAGAACGCGCAACGATTGCTGGATCATCTGAAATCAGTGCTTGAGTTCTTTCAACTACAGGGTTCCTCCTGCGGAGCATTCTTTCGAGTGACTCTTCCTCGCTGGCATATTGGATCCTTCGTAGACTATTCTAAAACTGTATATTTTGCCATAACGTCTTAAATGGTTGATCGAGGATATTCAAAGAACCAAATTATTTCCGTTGTTGAGTGACCCAGCGCGAAGGCCTTTGATGATCGCGGCTCTTCGATTATACTTCGCACTTAGTTTCAACATCGCGGCCATTTTGAGAATATGACTGTTTATTAGAAGCATCAGGCTTTCTTAGACGCCAATCTCTAGCGAAGGCACAATATAGCGGAAAATTTAAATTTAAATTTGTCCGGATTTTGATGACGCATCCTGTATATACGAGGATCATTAAAAAAATTTTGAGCCTCAATATCAAAATGGCATTACTCGTCAGAACCCATTCTGGTATTACAGTTGTACGTATTGAGATATTTCCATGTTCATAATAGACGTATTTTAGTCTTTCGCACTCTGTGTCGCGTAAATCGCCGTGGAACGCTATCAATTTTGATTATTAATATTAACTGTTATTATTATTCTTTTATTTAATCTTGGTGAACTATTTTAGTAGGTTCATTCACAACACCTCTTTATATACATAACACTTATCTAAAAATACTTACCATATTGATTTTTTTTTGCTATTCTGTTTTTTTTTGCATTTGATTGGTGCAATAGAAAAAATCTGCATCTGATATATCGTAAATGGGCTGGGGATGATAAATTTTTACCGTATGAAGTACCTGGTCAAAAAATAATTATAACTAAAGAAGCAATTTATTTTGGTAATAAGCTTCAACGACTAATTGTTGTTTATGACATTTTATGTGGAAAAGGTCGAGTTTTTCAGTATAAACAATGCAAGGTCGATACTGAAAACAAAATCGATAAACAATCAACTTCTAGTGATGCGACAGTCAGTATATATAACTTAAAGTAAACGAATCGAATGATGAACGAATTGAAATTCAAATCCAGCGAATCGTTCACTTTTCGACTCACAAGTATTGCTGTATTTGTTTACTATAAAAAATATCACTGTCATTCCAGAAAAAATGTATGCAGTCCTTCATTAAGATGAGACTTTATATACCAGTAGGCTATCGGTCTACTCACTTAATTAAAAATCGGTTCTATGACGAAGATTTTAGCAGTTTGAAAGTACATTCTAATTCGTTAAATCTTAGCTCTTCGGAGTTAACATAAATGATAAAGTCTTTCTATTAAGTGTGACTCTACACTTTATGATAAGATCAAAGATTTTAGTCTTTCCAAAAAACAGCTTTTTATTTTTATTATTAATATTTAAGCTTAATATGGGAAAATATTATTGTTATGTCCAAGCTCCAATTATATAGAGTTTAGAAAAAGAAGGAATAAGAAGGATAGAGCATGGAAGGATGTTAGAGTAGACACTTTGTCTCATATGCATCCGCGGGAAAGGGATGGAACAAGTCGAACGCACCTTTTATAGCAGCAAAGATTTGCACATTTTGGTTCGCCGATTCTGGCGCGCTACTTCCCCCACTGCCGCTCGAAGTTCGACGGCCGAGCCGCCGGGCGTTCATGTGACGCTCTGAAGCGTCTTTATAGCTTAAACGTGGAGGTCGCATCTTACGTTATTAAAAAATATTTTTCTTGCAAAATAATTTTTATTTTCTTAAAAAAATCAAATATTAAATTTTCTGAAATATTTTGTTATAATAATTCTTGCCTATCAAAAAGTCAATAATTGTTATAAATTTACATCGAGAAGTTTCTATAACAGACTTGCAAAGATTGAAGTCAGGAAATACGTAAATCTGGAAATTCCGTGTTTTCCATATGAAGTCTTACAAAGTCTCAAGTAACAAGGATTCTATATCGCAAAACTATTTTCTTCTATAAGCGAATATAATTTTATCATTTCAAATTTTTTACTAACTTTAATTGTTAACTTTCTATTTAACTTTTTAAAGCACACATTTTTCTTTACATAGAATTCAGTTGAAATTTGTTATTCAGGAGTTTTTCGTGGTAACTGATTACGAATTTGGCCTCAGATTTACAAAATTTAAAATGGCAAACCCAATATGGCGGACAGAAAATTAAAAATTAGTTTTGAACTGTAAAATGGAGTTAAGTAATTTTAATTTTAATTTAATTTTAATTTTTTAATTTTAATTTCAAATTTGCAATAAGAGACCCAAAAAACCTACTTGACCCCAAAACTAACTTTTACAGCCCCAAAACTAATTTTTTAACTTTTTGTCCGTCATCTTGGATCAGCCATTTTGAATTTTGAAAATCTGAGACGAGATTCGCAATCAGGGACCGCGAAAACCTCCAAATAACAAGTTTTATTAGAATCAAGCAATTTTTCATTTTTTTGTCTGCCATTTTGAATTTTTAAATTTTGACTTCAGATTTATAATCAGCGACCCAAAAAAAACCTCTCACTTCATTTTCGGCTAATTATAACTATTGTTGATTAGTCACAATTACATTTATTATTAAAAAAGTATGAATTTTTCCAGTTTGTTTATTTATAAAATACATTTCGTTAACAATAGGAATGTTTTCATGGTTTTTTTATAACAATTGTTGTTCTAAACACTGATAATGTTATTTTTATTTTAGTAATATGTTAGAAACTGTATGAAAAACATGATAAAATAAAAATATAAAAACTGAGGTTAAAAAGGTATCACATATGTGTGAACTGTGTGTAAAGGGTTAACGTACAATAGTTTCTATAATACATTGAGAAGTTTCTATATTTACACCAAGAAGTTTCTATATCGTCTTTATGTAATTGTTTAAAAAGGAATGTTAAACAATTATAGAAACTTCTCAATGTATTATAGAAACTTCTTGGTATAAATAACAATTATTGAATGATTTCTGGTAAGCAAGAATTATTATGACAAAATATGCTAGTTATTCTAGAAACTTTTCAATGTAAATTTATAACAATTATTGAATAGTTTCTAATAGGCAAGACAAAATGTTTTGAAAAATTTAGTATTTGATTTTAAGAAAGCAAAAATTATTTTGCAAGAAAAATATTCTTTAATAAAGTAAGGTACAATCTCCGTACGTTTAAACTACAGAGATACTTCTGAATCAGAGCATCACGTGAGCACCCGATGGCCCGGCTGCCGAGCCTCAAGCGATAGTGGGCCGAAATCGGTCCGAAATGTACAAATCTTTGCGAGCACTGTTTTATAGCTCTGGAATATTAATGTCCTAAACTATAATACCTGTTTCTAATGAGCAATGCGAACGTTGGTTCGAGTCAAGGAACTTAATCCTTATAACTCGGAACCATATGCGATCTCTAACGAGGGTTGGGAGTTGGTACGAGGTTTTACGATTCTAGAATAAATGGAGATTGAGATACGTAACATTAAAATATTCTAGTTTATTATTAACTCAAAAATTTCTTAATATTATATACAATATTTTAAAAGTAAACGTATCTATGTTTGCGACTAAGATATTATAAGAGAAATCTAGTCTTTTAACAAGAATTTTATGTTATCGGTTACATCTGCATTGGTAATTATTATTTTAATATGTTGTAAGAGTAAGCTAATATTCTTGAATAATCTTGTATTTTTAATTCATTTTAGTAGTATTTATTTTTATAACTAATTCCTATGAGGTGTTGTACATTGCTAAACGCGATAACTTAGATCATTAATCGCAGAATTACTAATTAATTACATAAAAGACTAGTATATATGTTTTTGCAAAGTTAAATCATGGGCGAGCGTGAGTCTGCGTATATGTGTATGTGTGTGAAGGGAGAGGCAATACAGGATCAATTAATTTTATGAATTACAACGGAGGAAGGAAGGAAGAAATTATGAAAGAAATTTACGGGAACGAAATAAGGAACTGATCGCGGAAGGAGTACTAGAATGTGAACAAGAGGTGGCTGGCCAGTTATGCTATTTCGAATTTCTTGTGGGTCAAAATAATCGGACTATGTAAACATCTGATGGGAGAGGTTATGTTGCATGTGGAAATCGGTTATTTAAAGATTCAAATGAATCATCGGGATGAATGAGGAATTCATTTCGCGGTGAATATATAGGTATATATAAATTAAGGGGGGACTTACTACTACTCAGCAGGTTTTGGCTTTAGAAGATGATTGTCGGAGGTCTGATCTCTGTGACTATAGGTCTCCAAGGGAACCTAGCGATTTGGAGGCTTCAGTAGAGTTACTTGACAGTAATAGGATCGCGAATAAGATCGCTTGAGTTAACTGATCGCGACTCACTAGAATCAGTTAAATGATCTGGTTGCGGACCGGCAGAGTGTGACCGGTTGATTAGATAACTTTTACTATAGTCGCGAACAGGCAGAGTTTCATGTCGGAAATAGAGTTTGACTGCCAGTCTGTTTGCAAAGGGCTTTCTTTATATTCACGAGTTAGTAGTGCTGCGTGCAGGCCTCACGTATATTACTGTAATCTAGGATTAGGATTGAAAGTATCAGTTGTGAAATGGAAATGTGTCTAAAACAACTTTTGTCATCGACCATTTGCCGAATTCAACTTAGAGCCACATGTGTCATTTATTACAGACAACTGTTCCAGTTTGTAATTGTTAATCTATTCACTTCTCCTGTTCTTCGGGATAAAGTTCTTCAATTCGACACTTGATTCAAATATTAAATCCAACAACTTCATCCCGAGTGGATTATTAGTCTCAAAAACGAATATTATTCGGCTCGTCGTTATTGTAACCTCCTATGTTAGAAATAGATGATCTACCGATATTTAATAACTTTTATAGTGATGATGAAAATTCTAACATGGAAGAAAATTCTATATGGAAAAAAAGACTGTTGATGTAACATTATATTGTATTATTAAAAGACATGTTAAAAATCCTGCAATAGATGAAAGAGAAAGGATAACAGTTTAAAGAGAGAACGCACTGGGTGAAAGAAAGAAAGAACGAATCCCCTTCCCTTTCTAATACGAATCCCTGTGCACGCTTCCTGTCCCCAACGTCTATATACACTTCTCCCTCCCTAACCCGATACACACACACACATCGCATATACGTATACGCACTAATCAGTTAGAATCGGCTTATCTTTACTTTTATTTTACGTTAAATTAATATAAAAATTTGGATGGATCGTTTGGGACACGTAAATTGTGTTAAAATAATACCAAATTTTTTATTGTGTAGTGATAAATTGATCATCTAAGAATAAACTAAGACTAAACTGAATCTTACCATCATCATAAGATTTCGATTTGTCTAAGGTCTGGATTTCCATTTTACGGTGTAACTTCGTTGTAGTAGTTGATGTAGTAGTAAAAGTTCCTGCACAACAAATGTTATATTATATATTAGCTCAATAAACAAATATATAACAAAGATATAAAATAAGAATTTATAAATTAGATTTCGAGATAAATCAAACAAAAGGTAAAATATCTTCTAAAACTACTACGGTAATTAGTGCGCAAATTAATACATGCTTCGCTAATAGAACCTAAATAATACGTTATATATCTTTTTACTATTTCAACTCAAGTAGTATTATTGCTTTAAAATTCTTTTACAAAAATATTCTCATTGAATGTCTTTCTATTTTAATTTAATAATGGCAGCTTTAATTTTCTGTCAAAAATTATTATCCCTTGATAAAACTTATATTGTACCAGATTAAAATTAAAAAATTAAAATTCAAATGTGTGTGCTACTGTCTTTATCAACCAAATGAAGTTTTATCAAATTAAAAAGTAAAACCCAAGTGATACTGTTTTTTTCATTTACTTAATTCCAATGATATGTATCATTTGTATAAAAGATTTGATATCAACAATTGGCGCCAAGTTAAATTTTATAAAATTTTATGCAGCATTCCTATAAAAGATTTGATATCAATTATTGGCATTAAGTTAAATTCTAAAAAATAAAACTCATCTGATACTATTTTTAACTTTTTTACTTAACTCTAATAATATAATATGTATTACTTATATTGTAAAATCGATATGACAAATCACAGCGATTCCGTTTTTTTTCTTACGCTTTCCTTAAATCCTTTATGTTCCATGGAGCGAAATAAGCAGAAACGAAATAATATAAACACGCGGAATAATATAAAATCATACTTTTTATGTTATTTACTTGTAATAATAAAAATAATATTTTAATGTAAATATAATAATGTATATAACAAACCGGTAAATATTAGAACTTCTCTAACAGTAAAATATTTTTAACATAATTGTAAAACTATCTCATGATTGGCTAAAACTTGATTTCGCTGCCGCGTTTACCGCTCAATAGGACATAAGAGAAAAAAAATAAACGGAATCGTAGGCTGCTGATTAACATCTACATTCATATGTAGTCATCGAATCATTAATATTTTGCTATTTATCAATTCTGTGTCCATATTAATGAAAAAGATATAAAATAGTAACCAATCGCATTATATGGACAATGGCTGTAATATACATCGACAGTATAAATTAAGGTTATTTGCAACTTTTGTTTATTCCGCAAATTGTAACAATGAAATTATAGTGAAAATAGCGGAATGATTGCGATTCGTCCTGTTGATCCACGAGTTTGCCAATTTCCGCTCTATGAGACATCGGTCTGACTGCTTGATATTATCGTAATATCATGTGGATATTTGATAATGAGTACGTTAGTTGATATAATGAACCTGATACTTGATAGTGTTCCATGTTTTTTATTTGTATTGTACATAATCTTCCTCTCAAAATTCCTCAAAATTTTTCTTCATTATCAAATATAAAACTGTCCCCTAATAATTTTTATACTTAATAAATTACTACAATACATTAATACAATACATTATATACAATTGTATGTGCAAAGCATTTTATTTTTTACATATTCAATACATGAAAATTCTTTAAAATACTGATCGATTAAAATGTCACTTAGTGTTAAAAATTTTGTCCTTTAATATTTTTTAATATAAATCAAAACTTAAAATTTCTTATTATCAATTTGTAAATAACAACAAAAATTAACTTACATTTCAAGATATGCATTTTTCTAATTTTAATATTAAATTGCGCATAATTCATTAATGTTATTATGCTAATGTTGTTAAACAATTCAAATTTGTCGCTTAGTGATGACGGCAGTCAAACTGCAATTCTCATTAACTGGGTATACTTAGGATGCACAAAAGAATATCTTTGTATTTCTATCATAATGGATATAGAAAATTGAAGAAATTTTATGGTACAACTTTAATTATCATGAAACATAAACTTGATACGTAATATGATAAAATATGAAGAAATCTAACCAAAATCGAATAGCTAAATAAGTGGATTCTGTTCAAAAAAACAGAAATGTGATTCATCAAAAAACTGATCTGATAATTCATGTGATGGCAATATGCAAACTTTGTCAAGTTTATAGCGATCGGCATTCTTGTAACATGAAATGGTTGCCGAGACTATTCGTCCTTTTAGGATTTCTGAACACATTACAGATTTTTTCCTGCAATCAGTATAGTTAGACACGATGGATTTTATATACTAATAAATATGAAAACAATCAGGAAACTGAGAACTTCGAAATAATCAATTTACGAACTCTGAGAAAAAGTTTTATAGTGTAAGACAATGGGAAACTGATAAATAATACCACATATTTTTTGTTGAATTAAGTAGAACATGCGCCAGCTGCAATAATATACCATTTCAGCTATACCACTTCAGCAAATATCCGACTTAGAGTATGTTCCACTTGACTCTCATAGAATCACTTCATCTTTGTTTATGAAATGTTAAACAAGGACAAATAATGCGATCAATGTTGTTCAATCGTTAAAATGGAATTGAATGACAAACGGACACTGCTGTCATACGATCCATCAAATCCATTTTTTGATCAAGGTCCATTTAGTCATTTGATTTTGATTAGATTTCTTCATACTTTGTTTTATATTATCTCTGTGTCAAGTGTCATGACAATTTGATTTTGTATTACAAAATTTGTCCAATTTTCTAAACTTCTTAATAAGAATAAGAGAGATAAAATATATTTCCATAAGGATAAAAGCATTAAGGTGTCCTAACACCCAAATAATTCAGGCCGTCCGTCCCTGCCTAAAGGAGTGGATAGGCAGGCTTGGGGGAGGGGGGGGGGGGG
>Ga0157362_1000691_pt1 | contig 12213 bp, 13 predicted proteins | sample AttlaeALBM3_FD_111480 | JGI IMG/M metagenome (GOLD analysis project Ga0157362, IMG submission 111480) | Fungus gardens microbial communities from leaf cutter ant in Ribeirão Preto, State of São Paulo, Brazil - Atta laevigata ALBM3 | ecosystem: Host-associated > Fungi > Mycelium > Unclassified ... | reverse complement strand
TGCTCTTGACCTTCGTCAGCGCCGCGGCCGAACCGGCAGGGGCGGCCGCGTTCGTGGTCGTGCTGGTGCTTGCGGCGGCCTTGCTCGTGCTCGCGGCGACCTTGGTCGAGCTCTTTGCGGTGCTCGTCGATGCCTTCGTCCCGGCAGCCGGGGCGGCGACCTTGGCAGCCGCGGCCGGGGCGGAGTTGGTGGCGGCCGAGGCGTTGGTCTCGGCGCCGGCCGCCGGGGCCTTGGCTTCTGCGGGTGCCTCAGCCGCAGGTGCCTGCTGGGCCACCGGGGAGGAGTTACCGCCGCCGCAGGCGGCGAGCACGAGTGCGACGGCGGCCGCCACGGGGACGGCCTTGACCACGCGATTGTTCCAGCGACTCATTTGTTCTCCTTAAGTGCCGGGTCGCCTGGACCCGGATAGTTAGACCCAGCTCGGGCGAACCGACTGGGCTCGTGCGTCGCCCGGATCTCTTGTCGACCCGATCGGCCCGGGAGCCTCTCGCCGTGCCGATGCGAAACCCGCGCGAAGAACCGATGCGAAATTGGACGTCCTTCAATCACGCCCGTCCGGGGACGGGCTGGTCGGGAGACGGCTGGAGTTGGGATTCCCTCAGCTCGGCCTCAGCTGAGGGGATTTACCGGGGCGGGCGATGCACGCGGCCTATGGGGACCACGTCTGCTGGGCTAGCTGTTCGGCGAACATTCGCAGGGCAATGTCCGGCAGGATGCCCAGCTCCAGTGCACGCAGCGTGATCAGCGATTCGGCTTCCTCCCGGCAGGCCGGGCAGCCGATCAGATGGACGTCCATGTGCACGTCGGCGGAGTGGACACCGGTCAGCAGCAGATCGACATAAGTGTCGGTGCGCGCGAAGCAGCCGTCGCAGGACAGCCAGGGTTCGGTGTCGAGGGTTAGGGCCTGTGCCTGCCGGAGACTGAGGGGCCGACGTTGCTCGGTCATGCGCTCGCCTCCCCCGATCCGGGTTCCAGGTAGCCGCGTGCTCGCAGCTCCCGACGCAACCTGCACCGCACGTCGTGGATCGTCTTGTACAACGCGTTGCGATTGGTGCCCAGACGTTCGGCCAGCGCATCAATCGGAACTTCGTCGATAAGGAGCGCCAGCGCGACGCGACGCTGATGCGGCGTCAGCACAGTGTCGACCGCAATGCTCACGGCGGTGGCCAGATCCTTCGCCTCGACCCAGGCCGACGGTGGGGGAAGGCGGTCGACGCGCGAGTCGACCAGGCCTTCGAGCTCCACGGGCCGGTCGCGCCACATGGCTCGACGGGACTCGGCGTAGGCGTAGTTGATACCGAACTTGTAGACCCAGGTCGTAAACCGGCTGCGCCCCTCGAACTCGTCAAGGTGCGCGAGTACCGCCGCGGTGGCCTCGTCGGTGGCCGAATCGATTATCTCGGTGACCCTTACCTGGCCGAGTTCGTGCCACAGGTCGGGTCGGCGGGAGATCTCGTGCCGCACGGCGCGCCGCACCAGCCCCACGACCTGAACCAGAGCCGCCTCGTATTCAGCCCCTGTGGAGCGCAACGCCGCAATCCAGTCGGCATCCTCTGGCGCCCCGGCGCCGGGCCCTTCCACCGCAGTCAAGCCCGGGCTTACCAGGGCCCGGGAAGCCGCACCCTCATGCATCGGCCTGCTCCACAGGAGCCAGGATGCGCGCTGCCAGGGCCGGCGGACAACCACTGTCGACGAGGGTGAGCAGAGCATGCAGGTCCAGGCCGGGGCAATCGGCCCACGCCCGGGCCGTCGAGGTGTCGAATCCGGCACCCTCGAGAACGTGTCGCCGCCAGGCGAGCAGCGGGTCGTCGGAGTCCATGCACGTGCCCAAGCCGGTACGCCGGGACAGCGTGTCCATGCTCATGCCACCGTTCGTGTCCCTCCCGCGCCGATTCTTACCGGATCACACCAAATTTTTTCTTCGCGCCCTGTTGGTAAGGAATGCCCCCCGCGCGTCACACAAGTAACCGCGACGGTTCACCGCCACCTGCCAGTGGCGGCACGGGAGAACGGCCCCGGTGGTGGCGCGGCCACGGCGCCACCACCGCCGTCCCGGCGGCCGGCGGGGCGGGGACACTCCGGACGCTGACCGCGCCACCTCCGTTCAGCGGCGCAGTTGCTCCATGGCCCGGCGGACCAGCACGAACTTCTGAACCTTCCCGGTCGGCGTGGTCGGCAGCTCGGTCGCCTCGATCACCAGCACGTGCTTGGGCACCTTGAACCGGGCCAGCTTCTCCCGGCACAGCGCGAGCAGGGCGTCGATATCGACCCGGACTCCCGGCTCCGGCACCACCCACAGGCACCCGGCCTCACCCCAGCGCTCGTCGGGGACGCCCACGGCGTAGGCCTGGCTGACCCCCGGTGCGCCGGTGACAAGCTCCTCGATCTCCTTCGGCATCACCAGCTCGCCGCCGCTCTTGTACAGCTCCTTGCTGCGCCCGGTCAGCCTCAGGTAGCCATCCGGCCCGACCCGGCCCAGGTCCCCCGAGTGCACCCAGCCGGCGCGGAGCGTCGCCGCGGTCTCCTCCGGCTTGTCCCAGTAGCCGAGCATGTGTGTCGGGCCGGTCGAGCACAGCTCCCCCTCGGCGCCGGCGGCCAGCGGGTCGCCGGTGAGCGGATCCACGGTGCGGTACTCGCAGACGGCGCCACCGGGCGAACCGGCCGCGCCGGCCGACTTCGGTCGGCCCACGGTGGTGGCGTGCAGCTCCAGTGGGTCGTCGGGACGGGACAGCGTCATCGCGCCGCCCGTCTCGGTCATCCCGTAGCCGGTGGTGAGCTCGATGATGCCGAGCTCGGTGCGCACCTTCTCCCACAACCAGACGGGCGCGGGCGCGGCCCCGGACAGGATCGCGAACAACGAGGACAGGTCCCGCTCATGCCGGTCGGGGTGCTCAACCAGTGCGACCGTCATCGTCGGGACGCAGAGGATGTCGCAGACCCGGTGGCGCTCGATGCCGGCCAGGTAATCCGCGGCGGAGAAGGTCAGCCGCGGCACGATCGCCCCACCGACGAACATCGTGGCGATCAGGCCCTCGACGTAACCGAACATGTGGTAACAGGGCAGCGAGAACAGCAGGCGTCGACCGTCCTCGAAACCGCGGGTCAGCGCGGAGGCATAACCGGTGCGCTGCACGCCGTCATGAGTGACCATCACGCCCTTGGGCGAGCCGGTCGTGCCCGAGGTGTAGAGGATGTCGCCGACCTCGTGCGGCGCCAGTGAGTGCGTCGCGGCACCGGGGTGCGCCGCGCCGAGCTCGCCGAGCTCGGCGACCGTCGGCACGCCGGCGCGCAGGCGGCCATCGGTCGACAGTTGAACCACCACCCGCAGATCCGGCAGGGCCTCGGGTACGCCCACCTCCCAGCCGGGGGCGATGGCGTCCAGCATCGCGGGGTAGTCCAGGTCCGCGAACCCGGTCATCGTCACCAACACGTTGCACCGCGACTGACGCAGCACATACCCGAGTTCGTCCCGACGGTAGAAGTAGTTGAATGGGATTGCGGTCGCTCCGGCGCGCGCGATCGCGAACTTCAGCGGAGCGAACTCGAGATAGTTGGCCACCAGCAGGCCGACCCGGTCACCGGGTCGGACGCCGAGGGTCGCCAGGCCGTCGGCGAGGCGTCGGGACCAGGTGGCGGCCTCGGCGTAACTAATCCTGTGGGTGTCGGTGATGATCAACGGCCGGTCGCCGAACTCCGTGGCGCACCGGTCGAGGAAGGCATCCAGCGTCGCCGGCTCCCAAGTCGGGAAACGCGCCGTGAGCGCGTCCCGCCGTTCGATCAGGCTCAGTCGCGTGCGCCCAGTGTTCCCCGATCCGGCTCGGGTGGTCCGTGCAGCTCCGGTGATTCGACTGCGGCATGATCGACGTCATGGCCGTCGCATCGCACATGGTCGCGCTTGGCAGCCCGGCGCCCGAGTTCTCCCTGCCGTCGGTCGACGGCCGCCGACTTGCGTTGGATGACTTCGCGGGCGCACCCGCTCTGCTCGTCGCGTTCCTGTGCAACCACTGCCCGTACGTCCGGCACATCGAGACGACCCTGGGTCGGCTGACCGCGGAACTGGCGACCACCGGTCTGGCGACCGTCGGCATCTGCAGCAACGACGCCACGGCGTACCCCGACGACGGACCGGCCGGCCTGCGCGCCCAGGCGGATCGGTCCGGGTTCGCCTTTCCGTACCTGGTCGACGAGACCCAGAAGGTCGCCGCGGCCTACGGCGCCGCGTGCACCCCCGACCTGTTCCTCTACGACGCCCGGCGGCTATTGGCCTGGCGCGGCCAGTTCGACGACTCGCGGCCGAGTTCTCAGACCCCGGTCACCGGCACAACACTGCGGGCCGCCGCCGAGCTCGTCCTGGCCGGGCAGCCGGTGCCCGAACCGCATCCGCCGAGCCTTGGTTGCGGCATCAAATGGAAGCCGGGCAACGAACCCGGCTGAGCGACGCCGCCCCGGCCGGACAAACAACCGCCTTCCGCCGTGAACCACCGGCCGTGCCGGCGCGTCCAAGTGGGCAGACAGCCACGCAGACCGGAGCGGTAGCCATGATCCTGATCATCGTCCTGGCGGTGTTGCCGCCCCTGGTTGCATTCGCGACCGGTCTGACGTCCACCCGCCGCGACGAACCCACCCGGGTCACAGAGCGCCGGTAGCCCGCAGGATCAGGTATTTCCTGATCCCGGCCGCGCGTCGGCCAGATGCTCGAGGAAGAAGGCCCGAGCCAGGGTGGCGACCCGATCGAGCGCGCCGGGCTCCTCGAACAGGTGGGTGGCCCCCGGCACCACCTCCAACCGAGTGGGGGCCGCGAGCGTCTCCTGCGCCCGCCGGTTGAGCTCCAGAACCTGACGGTCGAGGCCCCCGACGATCAGGAGGGTGGGAACGCGCACCGACCGCAACCACGACCGGGCAAGGTCCGGACGCCCGCCCCGACTGACGACGGCCGCGACCCGCGCCCCAGGGTCGGCGGCCGCGACCAGTGCGGCGGCCGCGCCCGTGCTGGCGCCGAAGTAGCCGACAGGCAGGCCGAGACACAGCGGGTGGTCGCGGACGTGCGCGGTGGCCGCGAGCAGCCGGGCCGCGAGCAGCTCGATGTCGAACACCGCCGCGCGGTTGCCCTCCTCCCGTTCGTCGAGCAGGTCGAACAGCAGCGTGGCCAACGCGGAACGGTGCAGGGATTCCGCGACCCATCGGTTGCGCGGACTATGCCGACCGCTGCCGCTTCCGTGCGCGAACAGCACGAGACCCCGGGGCTCGGCCGGCATCGTCAGGCGACCGGCCAGCCAAACGGTCCCGGCCGATATCCGGAGGTCCTCTTCCCGGGCGCCCCCCGATTCCGTGCTCCTCATGCCGATGGTTTTCCCCCTGACGGGCCCGCCGAACGGGTGAATCGGGCCCGGATCCATGACTTGGGGAGCGGGTTGACCGGTACAACGGCATCGTCCGGCGCCGCGGCGGTGCCGTCGAGGGGGCTGGGGGAAGCCGTGTCCGCTGGCCTGTCCCGCCGCAGACTCGTGGCGATCGCATTGACGGCCGCGTTGCTTGCCGGCCCCGCAGCCGTGGCCGGGGCGGCTGCCGGGCAGGGCGGCGCTGATCCGGGCCCGACCGGCAACCCGAGCGCGGCGGCACCCGGTGACGTGGGTACGCAGGGGCTGCGTCTTCCCGATCTGGCGATGGCCGGCACCAGGGACCTGAGGGTGATTGCCTCCCGCGGCCACGAGCAGCTGCGTTTCACAAGCACCGTGGTCAATATCGGCCAGGGCCCGTTGGTGGTCAACGCGCAACGCTCGGCGCCCGGACGCCCGTGGGAGGTCGTTCAGCAGATCCTCGGGGCCGACGGTTCGGTGAAGAGGCGGATCCCCCTCCGCGTGGATCCGATCTGGGGCGGGGACGGCCACAACCACTGGCACGTGCCGGGCGTCGCGCGCTACCGCCTACTGCGACTGGACGACGGCAAGGTGGTCGCGGCCAACCACAAGATCGGTTTCTGCTTCTTCGACAACACCTTCTACCACAGCCTCCCGCAGACCCCACGGCATCGCGGGTTCCCCAACGACGCGGGATGCGCTCACGGTCGGCGAAGCGCGACCAGTCTTCGCATGGGCCTGTCGGTCGGTTTCGGTGACGTGTACAGATGGCGCCTTCCGGGGCAGTCCATCGACATAACCGGGCTCCCGACCGGCCGCTACCGGCTGGAGGGCAAGGCCAACGGCGACGAGCTCCTGTACGAGTCCGACGCCACCAACAACCTCGACTGGGTCGATCTCCAACTGATCCGCGGCCACCGCGCAGCGACGGTGAAGATCATCGGACACGGCTCGTCCGCGCAGCCGGACGACACCGACCGCGGCGTCCTCGTGCTCGGCGGTTCCGGCGAGCCCGGAGGCGGCGGGGCCGAGGGCCCCTGCTCCGCCGAGGATCCGGCGGCCGTCGATTGCGCCCGGCGTGGGTGAGGGCACCACCACCTGAGGTGCCGCCGGCGTCGCATTGAGGTACTGACAACGGCGCAACCGGGAACTGGGCGCAGAATCCGCGCCCAGTCTGTGCCCGTCGGGTCGTCCGTCCGAGAGATGGATCCACAACGAATCGCGATCTCGAGGAGGCCCGCCTCATGGCGACCACCGCTGTTGTTTCCGCACCGAACCAAGTAGGCACCGGTGCAATGTCGTCCCCATTCCCCCAGACCAACCGCTGGCGCGCGTTCGCGCTGCTGGCGGTGACGTATTTCATGACGGTTGTCGATCTGACCGTCGTCAACGTGACGCTGCCCACGATCGGCCGGGATCTGCACTTCTCCCCCACCGGCCTGCAGTGGGTGGCAACGGCCTACGCGCTCACCTTCGGCGGTTTCCTGTTGCTGGGCGGTCGGGCAGCCGATCTGCTCGGTCGCCGACGCGTCATGATGGCCGGCCTCATCGTGTTCTCGGCTGCATCGCTGGCCTGCGGGCTGGCGACCGGCGCCGGATTCCTGATCGGCGCTCGGGCGGTCCAGGGGATCGGGGCTGCGGTCATGCTTCCGTCCGCGCTGTCGATCGTGATGAACATGTTCGACGAAGGCGCCGAGCGCAACAAGGCGCTCGGCATCTGGGGTGCGATCGCCGCCAGTGGAGCCACAGTCGGGCTGATCATCGGTGGACTGCTGACCCGGTACGCGGGATGGCAGTGGATCTTTTATCTGAACGTCCCGATCGGCATCGTCGCGCTGGCGTTGGCGCCGGGCCTCGTGCCCGAGAGCCGGCTTGAGACGACCCGCCGACGGTTTGACGCCGCCGGTGCGTTGCTGGCCACCGGCGGACTCGTGCTACTGGTGGACGGGATCTCCCGGGCACCGCAGGACGGCTGGGGCGGCCTGCGAACGATCCTGATTCTGTCGGCGGCCGCAACGCTGCTGGTTGCCTTCGTGGTGAACGAGCGGCGAGTCGAGTCACCAGTGGTGCCGCTGTCGATCTTCCGCCTCCGCATGCTCAGCGGCGCAAACACCGCAGGGTTCCTGTTGGGTGCCAGCTTCTTCGGGTTCATCTTCGTGGGCACCCTCTACATGCAGCAGGTGTTGCAATACAGCGCCCTGCAGGCCGGGCTGGCCTGGCTGGCCACGTCGTTGACATCGGTTGCCCTGGCCGGGTTGTCCCAATACCTGGTCACCCGAAGCGGCGCGACGATCGTGATGGCGGCCGGCATGACGCTGATCGGCACGGGGGTGCTGTGGGCCACCCAAGCGCCCGTGCACGGCAGCTTCGTCGGGAATCTGCTCGGGCCCTTCGTGGTCGCTGGCGCCGGAACCGCCTTCGCGTTCATCCCGATATCCGTCGCAGCGCTGACGGGCGTCAAGGCCGACCGAGCGGGACTGGCCACGGGATTGCTGAACACGGGCCAACAAATCGGTGGCGCGGTCGGGATCGCGATCGCCTCCAGCGTCGCCGCCGGGCACACGACCGCACTGCTGCATACCGGAAATGCGGTGCCCGCCGCCCTGACCGGCGGCTTCGGACAGGCGTTCTACGTGCTCGCCCTGATCGGGCTGCTCGCCGTCCCGGCGATCTTCACCATCGCCCGCCCCGGCAAGCGAACCGCCATAACGGAACCCGACGTCGTCGACGTGCCGGAGGCCACGCCGGCCGAGGCCGCCTGACCCGTTCGACCGCCACAACAATCCGAATACCGGGGGTCGACCGGGATGGACGAGGCCGCTTTGATGGAGGCCGGTTTCGCCCCCTGGTGATTCACCGCTACTGCAATCAAAGCCGGGATCGCTGCGTTCCTGAGGGTGGAGGAGCCGGACGGAGGCGACGCAGTGCCGGGTGGATCGTGAGCAGGCGGGCCGGGGACCCGGCCGATGCGGGCGGGGAGTTCCTGGCCGTCGTCCTGCCCGCCCTGGACGTGCTGCACAACCTGGCGCGGCGCCTGGCTCCCAACCCGGCCGATGCCGAGGAACTGGCCCAGGAGACGCTGACCCGGGCCTGGGCCGCCTGGTCGACCGGACGCGTGCCGACCGAAGCGAGGGCATGGTTGGCGACGATCTGCCTCAACGCCGGCCGGGATCGGGCCCGGCGGGCCGCCGTCCGACCGAACTTGGTCCCGCTGGAGGACGATGCGCAGGTCATCGCCGCGACCGACGTTGAGGGTGAAGCTATCGTCCGGGTGCAACGCCGGCTGGTGGAGCGGGCGTTGTGGGAGCTGCCCGAGGAGCAACGGGTCGCGATCGTGTTGATGGACCTTTGCGGCCTCACCGCCAGTGAGACCGCGGCGGTGACGCAGGCCCCCCGGGGCACGGTGCTGGCCCGGGTGCACCGGGGGCGCACCCGCCTGGCCGGCGTCCTGAATCCGGGACCGGTGACGGAGGAGGAGGTGACCAGTCGTGATTCACGACCCTGAACCGGCCGCCGCCGCCTATCTCGACGGTGAGCTGGACGCCGCGACCCGCCCCAGCTTCGAGGCGCACATGCTCGAGTGCGAACAATGCTGGGCGCAGGTCGCCGCCGCCCGCCGCGGCCGGGCTTTGGCCGAGGCGCTGCGCGAACCCGCACCTTCGCACCTGCGGGAGACCGCCCGCGCGATCGCCGCCACGCCGATCCCCGCCCACGCCGCGGGGCGCCGTCGCGGTGAGTTCACCCGCCGCCGGGTGCTGGTGCTCGGTGCCGGTGCGGCGGTGACCGCAGCCGCGGCGTCTGTCGAGTTGCTGTGGAACGGGTCGCACGGGCACGGTGATCCGCTGCTGGCCGCCACCGAGATCTTCCACGGCCAGTTCCCGACCGGGCGTGGGATCGCCCCGCCGGTTGCCGGCATCGATGATCTGACCTGGCGCGGGTCGAGCCGGGTGGAACTGCCCGGTCACCCGGCCGTGGCCCATCGCTACCTCGGGCCCACTGGTCCGGGCGTCCTCCTGGTCTCCTGCCACCGGGAGTTCCCGCGCCCACCGGGCGCGATGGACCTGCCCGACCACTCCGGGTGGGTGGCGGACCTGGACGACTGTGCGGTGGTCTGTATCGAGCACGCCGGGCAGTCCTGGCTGTCGATCGCCCACACCCAGCAGCAGGCGCTGGCCGCCGCCACCGCCGCCGGGTTGCGCCGCACCTGAGTGCAGGCCGACCCGGCGTGCGTTCCAACGTTTATCTGACGATCAGTCACTTGCCTGAGGAGCAAACCCACTGGCCCGCAAGATCAAGGACCACGCTGCGTTCTGGCAGGGTGTCCACGTGGTCGGCGCCCCCGAACCCGGCGCAACCGGGCCGGGAATGCGCGCTCGGGTGCTGGGCCGCATGCGCCGCTCCCGCTCGACCGACTCGCGTGGCAGCGGCCGATGACGACCACGACAGGAAGATCAGGCGTGATCCCACGAGACGACGACCAACACATCACCGGGCGCCCGGGACGCGCGGAGCGGGACGAGGTGTTCCTGGAGGCCACCCGATCGATCTGCCCGATCTGCAAGGCGACGATCGACGCCGAGGTCAACATCCGCGCCGACAAGGTGTACCTGCGCAAACGGTGCCGCGAGCACGGGGTGTTCGAGGCCCTGGTCTACGGGGACGCCCAGATGTACCTGGACTCGGTCCGGTTCAACAAGCCCGGCACGGTCCCGCTGGCGTTTCAGACCGCGATCGACGCCGGGTGCCCGTCGGACTGTGGCCTGTGCCCGGACCACAAGCAGCACGCGTGCCTGGGCATGATCGAGGTCAACACCGGGTGCAACCTGGACTGCCCGATCTGCTTCGCCGATTCCGGGCACCAGCCCGACGGGTACTCGATCACCGCACAGCAGTGCGAGCGGATGCTGGACGCGTTCGTCGCCGCGGAGGGCGAGGGTGAGGTGGTGATGTTCTCCGGGGGGGAACCCACCATCCACAAGCAGATCCTGCACTTCATCGACCTGGCCCGGGCCCGCCCGATCAAGGTCGTCGTGCTCAACACCAATGGCATCCGGCTGGCCGGCGACAGGGGGTTCGTCGCTGCGCTGGCGGAACGCAACACGCCCGGCCGCCCGCTCTCGATCTACCTGCAGTTCGACGGCGTGGATGAACTGACCCACCGTCGGATCCGCGGGCGGGACCTGCGCGAGATCAAACAACGCGCCCTGGACAACTGCGCCGCGGCCGGTCTGAACGTCACCCTGGTCGCCGCGGTCGAGAAGGGGATAAACGAGCACGAGGTCGGCCCAGTCATCGAGTACGGCCTCGCGCATCCGGCGGTGCGGTCGGTCGCCTTCCAGCCGGTCAGCCACGCCGGTCGGCACGTGGAGTTCGACCCGCTGACCCGGCTGACCAACTCCGACATCATCCACGCCATCGCCGCCCAACTGCCGAAGTGGTTCCGGGCGGGCGACTTCTTCCCCGTACCGTGCTGCTTTCCGACCTGCCGGTCGATCACCTACCTGCTCACCGACGGAGCTCCCGGTACCGACGACTTCTCCCTGGTGCCGATCCCGCGGCTGATCGAGGTCGGGGATTACCTGGACTACGTGTCCAACCGGGTCATACCCGACCTGGCGATCCGGGAGGCGCTGGAGAAGCTGTGGAGCGCCTCGGCCAACCTCGGTGCCGCCCCGACCGACGAACGACTGCGCGCGATCACCGCCGCGTTGGACTGCGGCGACGCGTGCGGGGTCGACCTGCCGCAGGTGATCCGCAATATCACCGACCACGTATTCGCCATCGTCGTACAGGACTTCCAGGACCCCTACACCCTCAACACCAAGCAGCTGCGCAAATGCTGCGTGGAGGAGATAACCCCCGACGGGCGCATCATCCCCTTCTGCGCCTACAACTCCGTCGGCTACCGCGAACAGGTCCGCGCCGCCATGTCCGGCGTACCCGTGGCCCAGGTCGTCCCCAACGCCGGCGAACTGGTCGCCCGCACCATCGCCTCGCCCTATGGGTCCCGAATCGCAATCCCGACGGAGCAGCCGTGAACCCGCTGACTGACGCACCGCCAGATGTCAAGTCGTGCTGTGCCGCGGCGTACTCCTCCGAGCTGGTCCGCCTGCTGGTCGGGGACCGGATGCACCCCGGCGGCGCCGGCCTGACCCGGCATACCACCAACCTGCTCAACCTCACCGCCGGCGCCCGAGTGCTCGACGTGGCCTGCGGGCGCGGGGACAGCGCCCTGCAGGTCGCCGCCGAACACGACGTGCACGTGGTCGGGGTCGACCTGTCCCCCGCCAACGCCGCGGCCGCGACCGCTGCGGCGGCCGCCGCCGGGGTGGGCGACCGAGTGGAGTTCCGGGTCGCCGACGCCGAAGCCCTGCCCTTCGCGGACGCGTCGTTCGATGCGGTGCTGTGCGAGTGCGCGCTGTGCACCTTCCCGAACAAGCCCGCCGCTGCCGCGCAGTTGGCCCGGGTGCTGCGCCCGGGCGGGCGGCTGGGCCTGTCCGACGTCGTCGCCGAACCCGACCGACTGCCCGAACCCCTGCGCGGTCTCGCCGCGCGGGTCGCCTGCATCGGCGACGCCCGACCGACCGGCGACTACGTGCGGTTGCTCACTGACGCCGGCCTGCGCGTCGACCGTGTCGAACGGCACGATCAGGCCGCCGCGGCGTTCGTCGAACGGATCCAGGCCCGCCTGCTGGTCGCGCGCATGGCACTGCGCGACCGGCCCACCGGGCTCGACCTCGACGCGGTCACAGCCAGCCTGGAGCAGACCCGCGCCGCGATAGCCGACGGCGCCCTCGGGTACGCGGTGATCGTCGCGACCCGCCCGACCCACCCCCGATGACCGGCGAACACGACC
>Ga0157362_1000690_pt1 | contig 12214 bp, 9 predicted proteins | sample AttlaeALBM3_FD_111480 | JGI IMG/M metagenome (GOLD analysis project Ga0157362, IMG submission 111480) | Fungus gardens microbial communities from leaf cutter ant in Ribeirão Preto, State of São Paulo, Brazil - Atta laevigata ALBM3 | ecosystem: Host-associated > Fungi > Mycelium > Unclassified ... | reverse complement strand
TTTTTTTTTTAATTTTTAATCTTCTTATAAAGATTAAATTATTTCATGTATTTTTGTTAAAATATTTCTTATAAAATGGATTTCCCTCAATTTCTTTTAATAGATTGAGTTTATTTATCCTCATCCAAAAGAGACTTGTTTCAACCAATATTTGCTGCATAATTATATGATATACGCTTAAAATAGCAAGTTGTGGAATACTCTGCATATTACTGCATCAAACTTCACGTAATGAAATCACGTTTGAAATCTTAGCTAACGATAATAATATCTTGCAGCCAATCAATTTTCGATTAGAATATAATCATGGAAACGCACAATTAATGTTCAAAGTGCATACCGTTCAAGGTTACAATATTCTGTCAAGAGAAAGAACAAATAATTATACGCAAAAGTAGTTGATGTTGTACAAAGAGAAAGGCGAAAAGACCAACATACCGGATATATGATATGTCCTCCATCCATATGCGACGTTTAATTCCTTTTTACCCTGTAATAGACCGAAATGAACTCTGCCAGCACTCTCTTGTGGATTCGGCGTTCTCCATGGTCGTGCCTCGACCCAATGCTGTGTCACAAGGGCGGCGCAGACGAGTCCACCGCCCAACAATGACAGGAAGAAGGTCGCGAAGATCGTGCCTCTTCGAAACATCGACGTCATCCTCGGATCGCGAGATGATCCAGCTTTCGGATAATTTGCGAGCACTGCGAAGTAAAAGAGCAATAAAGATATATTTAAAAAAGAAATCTTCTTTTAAATAAAAAATATGATATATCATATTTGAAAAGAAGACTTTTTTAAATAAAAAATGTAATATATCATATTTTTTATATTTTCCATACGGAAATATTCTTATTACTGCTACAAAAGTATTTAATAATATATATATTATTAAATATATATATTAAAAATATATATATATATTAAAAATATATATTACATATATATTTATATATAGTTTCCATACATAATTTCACGATTATAAATGTAGATCATCTTCATAAAAATTTTTAAGTATTTTAAATTTTAGAACACACAATTGGATTATTCGTGTCCAGCACATTTCTTTTCTTCGAAAAATTAAAAGCATCGCGTAATTAGTTAGAACATTTATATACAATTATTATAAATACACAATTTTATAAATATCGTTTAGAGATATTAAAGTACATAAAGTACATAATAATTTTTGAATATTTGTTAAAATGATGAAAATTAATCCGATACAAATGATACAAATGATTGTGGATAGTAAAGGACCCTAAAATCGTGTGTATTAAAGGTTAAGGTTTAAAGGTAAAAACTTTCCTAATATCAAATTGAAATAAAGAGTAAAAGTTTCTTATCTATTGAAAACCGCTAAACGTACTTCGCAAAGAACTCTCTTCATACACATTCTCTTTAGATCTCCTGATTATATCTTTCCCGATTATATCACTTCCTTTTCTGGATTACGTTAAGAATATTTTCTCACTTTGCCAAGCATGTCAAAATTATGACCAGCCAACAGAAACCCATAAAAATATTCGTCTGAAAAAATTCAAGCGAATACACGTCTTTTCTTCCTTCGTTCACGCTAAAATAAAAATACCTTTCATCCTCTATCCTGCATGTAGCGCGAAAAGCAAACGTCTTCGCGATCTCTGTATAGAGCAGAGTCTCGCCTCGCTGCATCTTATTAACATCATCTGCGCGTTACACCGCGTACATGAGAACTTACCGATGGAAGCCGCTACCATCAGAATAACAGTACAAATTTTTAACGTTGGAAAACACTTCGATCCTTCTCACGCAAACGAAATGAAATAGCGTTACTGCTCTGTCTGAGAAAAATTCTTTCGCGATACGCATTGCACTAATTTGAAAAAAATCAGAAAAAATCGGTAAAAATATAGTAATTTTATAACTAAATACAACTAAAAAATACGCATGCTGAAATAAACACAATTTTTAAAATTTATTTACATTCGTAATACGTTAACATTCGTTGACTAAGTTTTGATTTATTTAGCCAAACTCATATAAACAAAGAATTAATTATACATAAAGTATTTTGCACAGTTCATTCGGTCTACAGATTTTTCAATGAATATTTTAAATCACTCAATTATTTTATTACGATTGGATGAATTATCAGTCAAGATATCAATTGCATTGTATTTAGAAGTGTCAATTTTATTGTTTTCAGAAAACAATAAAATGACTTTTGCGATGTTTTTCAGCTTTCGTATCACTATGCATCGGTAGAGCTTATTTTCTTTCTCTCTAGAATAGTCTAGAACAATGTTTTCTCCATCGTTTAACTGACCGAAGACGCATGCGACATGCTCATGTTTCCACGCAAAAAGAGAGAGAACACACGAAACGTGGGCATCGGCAATCCACTTGACGACAGTCACTATTTAAATTATGCCACACAGAAACTATGCCGCTTTCGCAACAATTATCCGGTCTGATAGAAGAATCTGCGGGTGTGAAAGCGTCTTGAAAACGAAGCACTCAAAGCTTCGATATTTTGTACAGCCATTATATAAAAATAGCATTCACAGGAAAATATAATATATTTCGGATATATAACGCGAGATAAAATTAATTTAATAAAATATAAAACAATTTTCAGAACTGACAAGAAAAAAATGCTAGTAGAAATTGTCAATTTTGCAAAAGATATTTTCATTTCTGATAGATTATTAATTACAATAATTATACTCACATTATACATAACTCAATTTATGCGCAGATTCTGTTATGTCTTGAATATGTAATTATGTAACAATAGTTAAAAATAATAGACCATTAAGAGGAAAAATTACTGAAGCGATAAATCATAATAGTGCACATATAGTTGCAAATATTGGAAAAATTGATTTTATTAAATTAATTCATCAAACGAATGCTTCATATAATTGAATTAAATCAATAATTCAATAAAGATCAAATTATACAATATAATTAATTAACAAGTTTACCTTCAAATCGTTTAGATATTAAAAAAAAATGAGGATTACATGTCGAAAAAAGTATACAAACTATTTTTTAGAAACACAAATTTAAAGCGGTTTGAAAGTAAGCTCTTCAATTTCACTTTCTGTGAATTGAAAGAACGTGTGGTTACCTTGACCCTGACTCTCCGCGAAGTGCACCTGGTTCAGACTCCGCGAGAACTCGCCCTGCTTGACCTTCTGCGAGAAGTCGGCGTTCCCGAGTTTCTTGGAGAACTTGACACGGCAATTATTGCCACGCGGTTTCGCCGCCCTTAGCAATGACGACGCAGCGGGTTTCGGTCTCTTGGCGAAGGTGTACGGGATCGTGTAAGGCTGCGCCACGTAAAAGTAGATCGGCCGATAATCCTCGTGAGGCTGCGGCTGCTGCACATTGAAACCGCCACCGTTGATGTTTGTGCAACAACCGGTGCTGGTGTACACGCTCGGTGCGCCGTTGCTGCACGCGTACGAGTTCGCGTAATGCACCCCGTAGTGGTTCGCCGTTTTTCGTGAATTACCTTCCACGGTTCTCAATGAAAAAGAAAGAAAGTTATACCGCTAGTCCTACCTTTGATAGCGTTCGATTTTTTCGGAATCTTTCTCTTTTAGAATCTTCTTCAGAGATTTGATGATGCGCTTTCTACCGCGTTCTACAACGATCTCTTTACGACGCGATTATTCGAGATCACTTCCGGTAGTGTCCGTTCCGCTAGCAGGTTGTCTACCGATCTTTGAATGAGAAGAAATGATCTCGTTTTCAAAGAGTCGCTTTTCTCTTATTTATTAAATCATACGTCCTCTTGTACTTTTGTTATTTTCAGCAGGTTAGATTCAAAAAGATTTTAAATCGCGGAAGAAATTTGGCATTTTTTTCTTCTCCACTTCGCGAAATCAATCGTTTCTCAAATACGGTAGAAATATTCCTTCCGTGACTTGCGGAGTACATCTACCTGAGTTAATAGAAAGAGAGTGTTCTTTAAAAATGAGGGCTTAGCGTTAATCTCAAGTTGAAAGTCGAAACTCCCACGTTGGTGTCGCGATGCTCCTCTTTCTCTCCTTATCACAGGAGTTATCAGAAGCCACAGGTGGTGGATTGCGAAAAGCCGTTCGGCTGTGGATACCTCCACGATCTTTTATTACATATATTTCGATGGTTGCCGGCTCGCGAAGTTAGAAAAGGAGAATTCTCACTTTAGCTCGTCGCTTCAGAGAAGTTTCTCTCAATTCGAAGGCAACGTGTGTCGCTGAAATTACAGCACGACAATTTTCTTACTCCTTTGTTTCCAATCAAATCCTATTGTGCGTGATTTCTAGAAATTCTGAAACGTCGGCGCTTCAGAATCCACCTCGAGTACCGTTTGATGTCGGGACTTCTCAATGGTATCTTGGAAACGTGTGTTTTTTTACCACGTGAGATCTCACGGTGTGTCAACTGTAAAAGAAAGCAATACGTTAGACGATTAAATTACATTAAATTTCATTGTGTAAACTATGTTAATTGTACACGGAAAGAATGATTTTGCTGCAGTATCTAAAAATTTAGTTAGGTACAGATCTGAAAATAATTTTATTAGATCATTAAATATTTATGTATCCTCAAGCTATTGATTGCTAAAATGTTAAATTTTAGCAGCATTGCTTATCATGCTTGTATTTTCGACATAGTTGTTTTGATGCCCTAACAAAATTACTTTCAAAACTAATTAAATTTTTAGATCTAATTAAATATAAAGAATTCTTATTTCTAATCGAAGCAGATCTTAATTGCTTAGTGTGAATTTATATACCTACATTTCTAATTTTACAAACCGCGTGTCAAATTGTATTTTTTTTTTGGACTTGAAATGCATTCATGCATAGAACTAGAATAGAAATATCACACATTAAATTGTGAAAGCAATTTAATAATTTTTTATAATAAGCATCTAATAAGACTTAATTAGATTTATTATCTAGTCAGTCTTATTTTAAATTTAATTACTTAAATTTAAATTGTAATTAATAAAATTTTTAGACTTCAACGTTCTTTCTGTGATAAGAAAACACAAAGATGGAAAATCAGTGACAAATAAAATACATGAAGAGGAAATACAATACTTCTGTTAGAAATTCTACCATCAAAGTACAATGAGTTCTTAGAAAGTAATGCGACACATTTATTTTCTAATCCTTAAACATTATTTTCTTATAACTTAAATTGACTTAAAATACCGACAGTCTAAGACATCACGTTTTATTCTCAACGTCGTGAATAAGTACATACATTACACGATCTCGCATTATTTTAATAATAACATAAGGACTGTTTTTGTACTTTCTTTTAAGCTGTCTTTCTGGACGTCTCTATAAAAATAGAGAAAGTTTAAAAACAAAAACATTTAAAAGGTAAGAATTATTAAATAAGCATATTTAGAATTTAAATAAATTCTTTCTTGAATTCTCTCTCTTTTTCAACTTCAAAGTTTTACATGAAGCCAAGAAGAAACAAAGTTTTAGCATTACTAAGGTAACGCCTTTGTATGAAAATTCCAAGAACAAAATTGACAAACAGCACAAATAGAAGCTGAGAGACTGTTGGGAAAATAGAGTTTCATTTCGCATTGACCTGAATTTGAATTGAAAAGTCAGACAACGCCGGCGTATATTTTTAAAGTAAAAATACACAAATCTACCGAGCTACCTTCCGTTTAAGATCGCGCGAAATGGAATGAGGAAATTTCATTGGAGATGCGGAAAGAGCGGGAGAAGATACGGAGAGCTTCGTATTTTCTCCGAGCTCGAACCAAGTCTCACATTGGGTTTTGTAAGCTACGTAACAGCTACTTAAAGTCTCAACGTTAAAATAAAATGAAACGAATTGCTAATGATCTATAATAAGCAGACAACCGCGGGACAATCGCTAACGGTATGATAAAATTTAAGAGGCGCGATGTGTAATAACCGTTTCTTGCTATCTGACATTTCAAGTGTACTTCATTACTGCTGGAAGAAATTTTGTTATTTGCCGTTAGTATATCAAGATTTACATCTTTTTTATGGTTAAATATTATAACTAAAGTTGAAATGGTCTCTCAAAAAAAGATCACAGAAGGCAGAACAGTTTAAACTCGAAGAGAGATAATTTAATATTATTTGTATTTAAGTAAGTTTTTATGTAACAGCTGTTCAAAATAATTTCTTTCTCATTTCTTGTCATTCACGAGACTTGAAAGAGAGGATTGAAAGAAACAAATGGAATTATTGTCCCGAAATTTTCATCTCGAAATCATGCGTTTGTTTTTATATCATTTTAGTTTATTTATCAATGTTACGGAAAATGAGTTTAAGCAGAGATTCATGCATAATGCTGTCCTGCAACATTCTTGACAGAACTGGAGCAGCAATTGTCGCGACGTAACGTATTGCATGCGCGCCGCTGCATATTATTAAATGCGGACTTAAATGTACACCAAGTATTTTCCTATTACTATCCAAGCTATCTCCGTTAGCTGTGACGTAGGAAATATTCGATTGAAGGAAGGGAAGGAAATTCCAGAGCGTAAAACAAATTCCATTCTCTGAAATGAGCGAAACTCGACGTATCTGCGGGAATATAGTTTTGTTAATTTATTGAATTACATTATTGATAAAGAAGTTCATTAATCTCTCTGGTCTTTGATTTTTATTTGTACAGGACGTACGAGACAGACCGGATTACAGGATACGATAATTGCAAAATATTAAAACGAAGCGGTCTTTCTCTTTCTTCGACAAATTTCACGTATAATATAATACATGTATATTTAATATAAAATATAAAAAAAGTATAAAAAAACAAAATATAACAGATAAACATATGAAAAAAAAAAAGAAAAAAGAGTATTCATTATTACTTTTATTATTACGCTTAGTATTTTACTTAATGAATATTTTGATGAATTGTTACTATTCTAGAAAATTTTCAAATTGGATTTTAAATTGACAGCCGCTTTGAAAGTAATCGCGGGCTGCCGATTTTCTGAACGTTCGCGAAATTCAGAAATGAAACCAGATTCAAGACGCCAGTCGGTAAATGTCGAAAAGACATAACCGATATAAAATTGTGCGAAATTGCTCGTGTGGCCCGTGAGATAAAATGAGTTTTGACATGACTGCTCCGCACCGTGTCGGATTCGCATGACCCGGCGCGATATGACAAACGATTGTGCGCGCACACGCGTGACGGAAGTGTTATCACGAGACGACGTAAGAGCGAAGAAGACGAAGGAATGCACGCATACACGAGAGGAATGGGTTGACGAGGTCGGGTGAATGCCGTTAGACTGTGTCACGTCGCGACTACATACGCGTTGTGTGAAACATCGTCGCCTAGGAGGAGAAGTAGAAACGGACAGACCGAAGAAGGGAGACAGAAACAAAGAGAGAGTTCCAGGATCGGAATCTGCACGATCCCGATTGTCTCCACGCGAAATCAAACCTGTCACCAGTGAGTTTCGTCGATCGGAGATGCCGAGACATTCTATCAAATTTAAGCGATTGTGTGAAAATAAAACAAATATTTTGTATCCTGAACTGATATTTACCGCATGTTAAAATGCTAGATTTTAGCCTTCTTCATCAATTGCTAAATTTATTATATTCAATTAAATAAGAGAAATTCTATATTCGGTTAAAGTAGATCTTATTTATGTGTGAATTTATATACATATCTGCAAATTCATATAATGAATGATTGTTCGTTATATTCATTTGTCATTGAATATACAAAAATAATATAAAAGTGGAACAAATAATAAAATATAATACAAAAAATAAAATACCCGAACTTACTTATCGTACTCAATTTTTATAATAAAAAGTAACTTATAAGCAAAGTAATTTTGTTGTAAAGTAATTTTCTCTTCCTTACTCATTTGCATATTTTAACGTACTATTAATTAAGATTAAAACATTTGGGACAGAGAGATTGCCAAAATAAATCATAAGCCAAAATTTATTAATTTAACTTAAAACACTAAATAAAGCAATGAATATAAGAATATACTACGTCAATTATTTTTCTGTACGGAGAGAAAAATGTACTGAATTTTAATAAATATTTGTTTCAATAATGCGAGTTGAATATTTATTAAATGTAAATGTATTTATATTTATTTAGTATAAGAATCATAAATTTGATTTAACTATTATTATTTTTTATTTAGTAAATATTTATTTATCAGATATAAAGTGTTATATTAATAAATCATATTCAACAATTATTTATTCAAATTTTTAGTACATTTTTCTTCCAATATGTAAATTATTGGAAAAGTCATTAACACGAAAGTCTAAAACTTTTTTAAAAACAAGAATATAAATAAAATTGTCAAATAAATATTTTTTTAAACAAGTATTTTTGTGATTATAATGTGAATACATAATTAAGAAATAAAGACTCTAAATGGATAAATTTTTAATGCTTAAATAATTCGGTGTGAATTTATATCATATCTACAAACTGCAAATCGAATTTAAATTGAAACGCAATCCTAACAGAATTAGAGTAATAATATCACAAATTGACATGCAATTTAATAATATTGATACTCATAGATATTTCAGAAAGATCTTAATAAATGCTGATAGCAAATTAAAATTGCTTAAAACTTAAATAATTTTATTTTTACTTTTTATATCTTTACGCTTTTTTTTATCTTTATGTTATTTTAAGATCTATAGATAATTTTAATTTTAACGTGCAAATATTTGTTTTATTTTTACATTTACTTCGTTTTTCGAAGATCGAATACATGATATTCTCCATCATTTCTTTCTCTCGGTCCGCTGGATGTTGACTCGTCGTTATAACCGGTTCGACGATCGGTCCGTTCGCGCATTTTTCTTGCCGTACGATGTGCGTGCCTCGCACATCGTGACGCAACTTCGTCGACACATATTACCCTCGGGATATCAGACAGAGAGATGCATCACAACCTGATGCATCCTGCGTAAAACTAGGACATACAATCGACCACAGGGTGTCTCTCCTCCCTACGAAATGTCCTTCGAAATGCCCTATGAATTCCGAGCGATGCGATTCTCCACGATTCTCCCCGATCGACGCGACGAAGAAGCGCACACACGAGATCGAACCCAGCCCTGATGATCTGTTTCGACTTGACCCAGAAAAAGCGGATCCATCGAAGTTCTACCGGGTGGAACCAACGGCTTTCAATTTTTGTAAAATCGCACCGTAACGAGCCAGATCGCATTCAAATGTAAAACTTTTGTCATGCAACGTGGAATGCGCGCCGCGATGTGGCCGATCGCCGCGGACGCGATGCAACAGCTATCCCATGAATAATTTAATGCCCGACATAGTTACATTGTTGTGTACTAATGGCATTGTGCGCGACACGTCGATCTCGCGCAGATCGGCTCATTATCATTGCGCATTCCTCGCTTTATTTTGAAATAAAGATGAGACAATGGTCACCGACACGAATGCAAATTCAAGAGCGGCGCGTGAAAACAGAATTTGATATTGGTTTTTTAAATTATGGTGAATCAATTTGACATTCATACACCGCGTCTAATATATTTAAAGATTATTCCTCCAAACCTAATTTTTTATTGAAACCATATTAAAAAAAGATTTCTTTAAAATTCAATTCATGAGCACTTTAATATTTTAGTGATTCTACTTACTAGACAATTAATTTTTTTCTAAAAAATTTTTTCAAAATTTTGACTATTTTTCCAATATACATTATTAGATTTCAAATGATGTCGATAGAATTAAATAATTTCAACGGATAATATTTTCAAATTTAATGATAAACATTATAATGTACGCAGAATCTGAAGGGATTAAATAGCGACCGAAACGTACACGGAATTTTTTGTCTAGACGTAAAATAATCTAAATAAACTCACACATTAATATTCAATATTAAAATATCAAGTTTAATATATTTCAATATTAACCAAATATTTTTATAAGTTAAATTCGTTATCTGTAAACAAGAAAAATTTAAATTAAATGTTATGTAGCAAGAAATACATTAATTGCATTTCACATATAATCATTTGATTATTAAAAATTAAAAATTTTTAATTATATCCAATATTCAAAGATAAGATACACTTTCTAAATGATTGATCACTAAAAATGCCTATAAAAACTTGAGAAAGTTTGAAAGTGTCCCAGCATCACCTTTTTAACGCATCTCCGGATTGGATGACTAAAATGTAGAAGGTGAGCTGAATTTAAATATGCAATAATCTTTTTTTTGTATTCTGTATTAAATTATAGAAGAAAAAAAGATTACAAACAAGCTTTTAATAACCTAATGTATCACTTCTACTTAAGTATATAACATAACATATTTTTAGAGAAATAACAATTTAAAAATAAATGAAAAGTTACAAACAATGAAAAAAGATTAATGTAAATATATAGTCGACTGAATACAATATTGAAACGCGAACGAGTCAAAGAATCGGGAAAAGTTTATTGAAAGTTTCGCTGAAACGTGAACTGTTATTAGTTTCGCCCTTTCGAAAAAAAGACAAAGCAGTTTTTTCCTCACGTTATTTTATAATCACGAGCGTCGTTGATTCGACTCGCTCCGGTGCAGCGCGACGCAGGTGCGACGCGACGCAACGCGACGCGACGGACCAGCGTCACTGAGCGCCGCGCATCGACGAAACAAAGCCGGTCGTATCGAAAAGGGATTTGAGCGGGGCACGGGTATTTCCGCGAGGAGCAAGAGAGTAACGCGAGGAATTTTACCTGCATCGCTTTAGCATCGTTTGCGTCCCGTTCCGCTGCTCCGCTGCGACCGTCATGCACGTTCCTTCGTCTGCCGCGTCTCACTCTTCCTCTCTCCTTCCCACCAACGGTAGACCTTGAAGGTCCTGAACTAACGGTGGTCTTTGCGACACGCCGACCTTCCCTGTGTCTCTTTTAGCAGGATCCCTCACCGATTTGCGCACCGCGAGCGTTTCAGCGCCGAACCGGTCGCGAGTTCAATAGAATTTCCGCGGCGACCGGATTCGAGATAATGTACACACGTGTCCCACGGCGTCGGCTCAACTGAATTTCAGGCTACTGCGGCTCCTCTTTATTCTCACCTGGCGTAGACAGGTGCTGCAGGTGGCACCACTTTCCGATCGGCGACCCCCTGTCGCTTACCGATCATGCTACGGAGAACAAATTGCAAGAAAAATAAAACGCGCTCCTTCTCTCCTTTTACTAAAGTAAACAATTTATTAAGAAAAAAATCTTGATAAATTTCGAAAAAATTTATATACAATTCTCTTCTAGGTTGTCGATTTTTTATGAAATTCATATCATAACTCTCTTAGACTGCAGTAATAGTAAAAAAAAAAGGGACGAAAACAAAATCCCTTTTTTTTTCAAACGATGGACCGAGTTCTAAGTAATATATGAGTAAAAAAGTGGTTAAGAATATGGGGATGGTCATAATATTGAAATAGAAAGTCTTTCATCAGCTACCTACGATGAAGGTTTTCTTAGAAAGCCATTCTTTTCCCTGCGATCTCATGACTTTTAGGAAATTGTTCATTGTCAGTCCATGATATTCAGGAAACTATATTCTTTTCCTGGTCCCCGACTCCTGGAGGGAGCTATTTTCGCACTTTTTGTAGAAAAAAAAAACCGCAAAGATAACCACACCGAATTTTTAACCGCGTTTGTGCTCCCACACGCGGGGTGTTCCGAGCTGAACGATGCTCTTCCGGGTCCCAGCCTGTAACAAGCTACTTTTTCTTCTCGTGAAGCGTCTCAAGGAGAGAATGCAATGGTACTGCTATTCTTTTGTACAAAAGAGAACGACCGCCACAAATTTTTAACCGTGTATACACGAACACGAACACGCGCGGGAGTTTCGAAGCCAAAGGGGAACTCGCCAGTCTTTTACCAGACAGATGGTTTTTTTATCGCAAAGCGATCTAAAAGACACATTGGTATTTCTATTTTTTTACACGAACGAACCCAGGAACAATCACAAATTTTTGACCGTTTTCGTTCATATGTTACGTTTCGCATGGAAGAAAGCCTTTTTAGGTCTTCGTGTTAGGTAAAATTTATTGGGGAAACTAGTTTTTTCACTCGCAATTTTTTGGCAATTTTATAAATACGCGATCTGCTTGATGTTTGCTCCAAATTTTGACAATGTAAATGTAAAATACGCGAGTTTATAGGAGAAAATTTCTGTATTATGTATTTTTTTATTATAAAATA
>Ga0157362_1000689_pt1 | contig 12215 bp, 7 predicted proteins | sample AttlaeALBM3_FD_111480 | JGI IMG/M metagenome (GOLD analysis project Ga0157362, IMG submission 111480) | Fungus gardens microbial communities from leaf cutter ant in Ribeirão Preto, State of São Paulo, Brazil - Atta laevigata ALBM3 | ecosystem: Host-associated > Fungi > Mycelium > Unclassified ... | reverse complement strand
GATCTAACTTGATCGTTTCTCTCCCTCCCTCTCAGACTCAAACAGTCCATTTCTATACCTGCAGATTGTTTGTAAATGAGAAAAATGATTGCTACCGACAGTGATTTCACCTTTGTCAAAGTTGGAGTACATTTCCCGGCGTCCCAACACTTGGTACAAAAACAAACCAGAAACCACTAATGGATTCGTGGGAAAGATCGTTATATTACACTATCCCATAACGTGGTCTTGGCCACTTTCGGGGCCCACACGGGTTTTGGCCACTTTCCAAGATAACAAGATTCAAAGTGCAGAACTCACTTCTGAGAGCAATAAATACTCTATGGTGTATTCTACAGTTGAATATCTAGCAATCCGTGCTTCAGGATGACGATCTTGTACAATCTTGTACAATCTGCTCCCATTACCCAACTTGGACAGGGAGCTGACCAACATCACGCTTCAAGCTGTGTCTGAGTTTCAATTTGGTTGATCCCAATCAACTTCTATGATAAATTTATTCCCAAGGATTTTATTTTTGATATTTATCTTAACCTATTTAGAGGGTTAGGTATATTTGATGATACAACAATGCTTCTTTCACTCATACCTCCATTATTGATAGTAGTACCCAAGCGTAGTATAGCAAATCCAACTCCTGTAACCTCTAACATAGTTATGAACTCTTACAACCTTGAAACCACCACTGAGCAACCTGCAAACACTGTGGTCAACATACAACATGGCTGCCTGACATCCTGGGCAAGTGTAGGAGGGCCTTGTAGTAGCTCTCCCTCCCCTATAGACTTTTATCCCCCTTTGAACATGGACTATGCAGAACAAATTTCTGCACAGAATAATATGAACATCAAGGTCAATTCCCCTGGCCCAACACTGACTCATGGCAACTATGAGTTGTTATTCAACTTCTCTCTTCCTGCATTCCAATCTACATATGTCAACAGCATGGAGATGCCTAACCCCTTTCAGGCCTATGAACATGACTCCTTCATAGAATCCTTTCCCTCTACTGTTATATCTTATAGTGCTAATGTTCCTGCTAACCTGAGTCTCTGGGACAGCAATTTCAGAGCCACATCTCTCTTTGGTACTAATAAATTTCTTCAAAGTGACATTCACAACATAGCATGTTCACTACAACAAATGGTAACATTCCTCAAATAGAGAAACCTTGAAGGCTATGATGGTAACAATATTCCTCAATGTAAGGCTCTAGCCAAGATGACTTAAACCTACTCCAAGTCCAAGTTGACAAGGAGAACTTGGTAGAGTTCCTGTTAATTTCTTGTATATTACTTATACAATTACTACCTGGTTTATGCACTACTTTCCCATGATTGTCATGTGACTACCCATGTGACTGTGACTGTGACCTGGGTCATGTGATACTTTCCTGCACTCTCCCTTATGTAGTAAGTTCTAAGAAAAGAAAAAGAAAAGAAAAGTAAAAGAAAAGTAAATAATGACTTGGCTGTTTTTGCCAAGTTATGACACTCAACTTGATTCCTTTGGTAAATCTACTTGGTCCTTTATATCTGCTATCTTCAAATCTAGCTGGAACAAGTTACTAGCTGGAACAAGTTACATATGTTAGAAAAAAGATCTTTCTAGGAAAAAATCTTTGCACAATTTACTAAGATTAAACCCCCTTACCCCCAACTTGCTAACTTCACAAACAACCTCATCAAAAGGATCCTCCTACCAATACCTTTTCATCCTACAAAGGACCAACTCAAAAAGTCTAAGATCCATCAAGCTAGAAGAGGCCATAAGGAGTCTAGTAAAAATTCACTGATAAAGTCATTTGCATAGGCCATAGCATTAGCAACAAATATTCTTAAAATAAAAGAAGCCTTCTCTGTCCTACCTGATAAAAAAATTATCGAGATCCACAATGTAGCATTAACTCAACTAGCTAACAAAGTCAAAAAAGTCTAGTATATAACCAAAGAACTGTCCAGGAAACAGGCTATTGTTTCTCTTCTCAACAAACATGTCAAAACAATAATAAACAATACTGACTTGTTGGAAAATCAAGCTAATGCTGTTAAAACTCTAGACCTTAGTTGAATGTGCATTTTAACTTAAAGTCTATATTTAACACTTGATATCTTCACGCTCCTCGTCAGAGGATCCAGTTAAGGTTTTCAGTGAAGTTATATCAGAAGAGAGATGTTAACAAGACTTTGAGTAGCACCCTTTGAAGTTGTCCTAAGACAAGTAAAAGTACCAATTTCTTAGAGTAAGATTTACAAAGGGAATACAGAAAGAGAGAACTTGCTGTTCTCTTTTCTTTCTGGTCTGTATTTATCCTAACTAAGTGTTGTGACTATGTTACAATATGATAACACTACTTGTAACTACAGGTGACTAGTTAAGTGACAGTCTAGTGATAGAAGCTAAAAAGGTAACAAGTCGAGTCAGTGTCTAATAATATGTTAGTCCAATATTATCCCATTTAGCATAGGTCCAAAGATAGAAAAAGGAAATAGTCTGAGATTTCTCCAAAGAGTCCTGTTCATACCATGTGTCCATTGTTCTATGAGAGTCCTCAGATGTTCAATGTATTACTGTATAGTGATGTCCTCATCTAGCATTGCCAACATCTCATCTACTAGCCACTCATTATCAGACTATGGCTGATAATAGCTGTAGTCCCACTCAATGTTCATAACAAATGCCATGATCTAGTAGAAGTTTCTAGAATATTTCTTTAGTATTTAAGTTTGTAGTTTGTTATAATTACTCATTAGTTTGAAATGGAATACCCCTTATTCCAAGTCAAACCAACATACAACTAGGTTTCTGTGATATAACTCCTATATTCACCTCATCAATAATCTCCTAAAAACATTAAGTTAACCCTTCATACTGAATTCATTTGACCCTGCCCAAGAGGTATCTCAATCATAACCAACAATATCCCAGCTCCAAGTAATCTTACTACAATTGAACAGTATCTCAAATCAATTAAAGGAATCAGCAATAACAAAATATCAGCTCCCCAGCTCCCTCAATCTAAGTCCTATCTTAAAATCATAGACATTTCCTATATTTATTAAGCTCTCTGGCCTCTTTGAGTCAATTTCCTTGGTATTAAAATCAAGAGTCATCAAAGCATCCTTTAAATCAGACATGGCCATTGTCTGAATAAATGTCTAGGATTCACAAAATAAATCTAAAGCTAAGACTCTCATTAACTACTCTTTTAACTACAGTCACTACATTACCACTATCAGAGGCACTAATATGAACCCTGGCATTCTGCAATGCCACAACTACTGGAAATGGGGTCATTCAACCTTCTCCTGTAGAGCTTATGGCTCAAAATGTCAAAAATGCAATGGTTCTCATAAGCTCAAAAATCACAGAGACATGGTATATGTAAGGCTTAGTCACATCAACCTTAACCTCACTCCTTATCCAAGTTGACAAGAAAAACTTGATAGAGTTTCCATTGGATTTTGTATACTATATATACACAAATAGTAACCCTAACCCTACTCTAATGTCCTGCACTTCCTTATGAGTCACTTTTGTAGCAACTTAGCCTAGATGACTTAATCACCCTCTAAGTCTAAGTTGACAAGAAGAACTCAATAGAGTTCTTATTTAATTCTGTACATTACTTATACAACTACTACATAGTCTGTGCACTACTGTCCCACAGTCCTCATGTGACCTAGTCATGTGATGTCACCTGACTGTGACTTGTAACCTTTGTGACACTTGGTCACATGATACTTTCTTGTGCTCCATCCTTGTGTAGTAAGTCTAGAAAAGAAATATAAATATTAACTTAGCTGTTTTGCCAAGTCATAACAACTTTCCTCTTGCATGTCTATCAATAAGAAAAATAAATGAAAATAAGATAAAAGAAATATAAATAATGACTTAGCTATTTTGCCAAGTCATGACAGTATGGTGCTACAAGGCTAATCCCAAAACTAACTCTCTAAGATTAGAAACCAAATAAGGAGAACCATGTCCTCACATATTCAAATATGTTAACTGCAAAGGCAACTATATGGCCAATGATAGTAGATGTCCCTTCTAGAAACACTGATTCAACCAAGAATGGTACACCAAGAAAGTGTCAGTAACTAACTTAAGATTCTAGTCTAGGGTTTAGACTAAGAGGCTCTTCAGGGTTAGAAGAGAACTCAATAGAGTCCTCACTTGATTCTAGTACACTATATAAACATAGTCTAACTATTTGTCCTTGTTATTATTACAAGTGTCTAACCTTTACTAGTTCAATTCCTGTCTATGTCGTATTTCCTAGATCATGGTTGAGCTAACTCATAACAGAAAGCACAAGAAGCCCAAGAAATTAAAGCCAACTCAACTTACCCAGTTGTAGGTGGCAATAATCAATGATTAAGCACAACCTTCACATATACTCCCAAAATACTAAAAAGAACAAAATTCTCACTGATTCTATCTTAGAAATGCAAAAAAACCTCTTAAATATAATATTTATTCAAGAACCCCCTAGATTTTTCATATGACATGCCCCAAGCTATACCAATCCTAACAGTGACCCTGTCAGGATCAGCTCCTAGGTTCTGTCCCAATAGAAAGGGGACTCTTGGTCTCAATAATTAGTTCTCTATCTCCTACACCTTTCCACTTGTGTAGATTCAAGATATATAATGAGAAGGAACAGAAGATGGTAAGAATAGAGAGGAGCTTTTCCAAGGGAGAATGAAACTAAGTGACTATGACTAGTACTGGTGTTTAAATACTATAGAAGAAGAAAAAAGATGATATAATCTGCTGACTAAGTGGGGCTGAGATTTGATGTATGCACGCACATCATAGTATGTGTTATGAGGTCACAGAGTGTGACAGTACCCCTTCCTTATGGTCACACCCTTGTGGCCATAATTCTGCTATGAATTCTTTCTAAGCTACTAGTAATACTGGGTATGACATTGTCACTTGGCAGTTTATGTTAGGGGTCGATTCTGTAGGCGAAGACCTCCTTAAGCTAATGGGTAGAATCCGGAAGCTAGGGTGATATTCAACTGAAGTAAATCTATGACAGCTGACTAGTACTTATACTACTAGGTATCCAGGCACCGTTCTTATGGTACCTGAACTACATTCTCACTAAGTCCAATAATAGATTTACAGGATCACACAATATGTCAATCATGAGAGAAGGAAGGAGAGAGTGGGAAGGCGATCGGAGAGATGGCGGCTCTTAGGTAGGAACCTACTCACGTCACTAAGCCCAACCCTAGGGTATCCCCTTACAGTTTAGGAGGAGATAGTCAGAGTTGTGTGAGGGGCCTGGGTTTTTTCAGGTAAAGTAAATGATAATCTGACACTAGGTCAGCTGCATTCTCGAGGTCAGCCACTAGTGTCCATGAGTATTCATCTGGAGTGCCTTTGTAACCAGACCATTGGACGAGGTAGAGTAATGGTTCTTTCCTACAACAATCGAATTTTGAGTCTAATATTTGGGCCACCTCAAATTCTAGATTGCCGTCAATCTCTAAGGGGGGTGGGGGAGGGTTAACCTGATTCAGGATGTTACTGAGGGAAGCAGGTTGAATCTGCAAGATGTGAAAAACTGGGTAAATGGCGTGGAGGTAATTAAGGAGCTTAATTAGGTATGAGTGAGTACCAGGTTTCCCTACTACTTCATAGGGGCCTAAGTATTTCTCTGATAGTTTCTTGGTAGGCCGGGTGGACTTGATAAACTTTGCAAGTATGAATACACAGTCACCTATTTCAATCTTTGGAGCTAGTGAGCGTCTTTTGTCCACTGGTGCTTGGTAATGTTGCTATGTATCTTCAATAGCCATCCTTAGGTCTTCATGCACTATTTTCAGGTCTGTTACAAAGGAATTTGCCTCTGTGACTTGCGTAGCACATTTAACTTGCAGTTGCATTTGGGATAATAACCCTTATTTGTAAAGAAGGGAGAAATGTCTGTGGTGGAGGAGAGTGTGTTATTGTAGGTGAATTCAGTCAAGAGTAGTAATTGTGACCAGTCTTACTGCTGATAATTGCAGTAGATCCTTAAGAACTGCTCAAGCATCTGGTTTGTATGTTCTGTTTGGCCATCGGCCTCTGGGTAATATCCTGAGGTAAAATGTAATTTCATATCTAGAGTGCTAGCTAAGGATTTGAAGAATTTTGAAACGAATTCCATTCCTCAATCGGAAGTAACGTGACTAGGAACTCCATGTTTTGAAAAAACGTACTTGATGAAAAGTTCTGCCAGTAATACAGCGTTGATTGATCTTACAGTTGGGATGAATATCGCTTGTTTAGTGAGTCAATCTACCACTACTAGGATGTCTGTATAACCCTCTGATAGTGGTAGTTGCTTGATAAAATCCATCTTAATGGATTTCTAGGGGCAGGGTGGAATTAGAAGCTGCTTGAGCAGTCCATACAGCTTATGATGACGGGCCTTGTTCCTTCCACAAATGGTACAGGATCTAACATAATCCATAACAAATTCTCTGAGGTTTGGCCAGTTAAATTCTTGACGGACCAACTAGTAAGTCTTTGACTGTTCTGGGTGCCCTGCCAATATGTGATCGTAATTAGACTTGAGTACCTGTAGGCAGAGGTCACCTGTGTCTAGAACATATACTTGTTCTTTGTAATATCTTGTGCCATCCTCTTTCTTAGTCTAATGGTGATCTTCCAGATTCTTTCTATCTACCAAAGGTTTTAGTTAGGATTGATCTGACCTCTGGGCTTCCTTAATGTCAGAAAGAAATAATTGGTGGTCTGTCATATTGGCTCCTCGTACTATCAAGGAATGATTCCCTGAGTTTGCAGGATTAGAAGATAGTTGAGTTTGGGTGAATACCAGTCTCTAGGTCAGGTTTTCTTTTGACAAGTCGTCTTCATAGACATCCTATCTTCTGGTCAAGGCATCTGGTTTCTTTCCTAGCCTCCCTGGCTGGAATTTAATCACGAAGTTGAACTGCGATAGGAATTCTGACCACCTGACTAGGCATCGGAAGAGCATTTTGGTCTTAGAAAAATAGGTGAGATTTCCATAATCAGTATGGGTGCTATAATAAATGCTCTCTTAAGATTATCAAATGCTATCTGGCAATCTGTCGTCCAGGATCAAGGTTCATTGTTATCAAAGGACTGTGATAGTTCTTAGTGATTATCCTAGGTGGATGTTCAGAAAGAACTCGATGGAGTCCTTCATTAGATTGGTCTACTACTTTATACTACTTTACAGTGGCTGTACAACTACTAGTCCACGATCACATATCCTTCCAGAATGTTCTATGATCACCTGACCTGGTTACATGATCTGATTACCTAAGTTCCCATGCTATTTATATCTCAATCCTATTGTACAACTTGAGGTTATAGATCAGATGTTCAAATGTGTAGGAAGTTAGTTCCTTTTTGGGGCTCTTATAATATTTGTTTTTTTAGGTTAAGCAGATAAGTGGGGCTAATACTCCAGTATAGTTATTGATGAAACACCTATAAAAATTTGTGAACTCTAGAAAGGATTGTACATCTCTCACTTGGCATGATGTCAGCCAATCTCGGATAGTCTGTATTTTGGATTTATCCATTCTCAGGCTATTTGATCCTAAGATGAACCCTAGAAACTCAACCCTATTCTGATAGAATACACATTTAGTAGATGACATATACAACTTGTTATCTCGAAGTTTTCTCAGTACTTCCTTCACGTGTTTCTTGTGGTCCTCTAGATTGTTGGAATAGACCAAATTCAATAGTCCAAATGGTATTACAAGCCATTTGAAGGAGCCATAGCGAGTGCAAAAGGTTGTCTTCCACTCATCCCCTTTGGCGATACACACTAAATGGTAAGCATTTTTGAGGTCTATCTTTGAATATATTTGCACCTTTCTAGGAGCATCCAGAAGATCAGTCAGAAGGGGAATTTGGTAGCGATCCTTGCAAGTAATTCAGTTCAAACCCCAGTAATCTACGCATAGTCGTAAAGACCCGTCTTTCTTCTTAACAAATAGCACTGGGGCACCACATGAAGCCTTGGATAGCCATATGATTCCTGCCTTAGTGTTTTCCTCTAAGAATTCTTGTAAAGTCTGTAATTCTAGGGTCAACAAAGAGTAGATAGATCCCAGGGGGGGTGCCTTGTCATTCTCAATCTGTATGGTCAGATCGTGCGGTCGATGTTCAGGAAGAGATTTAGCCCTTTGTACACTAAAAATATCTCTGTATTCTTTGTATTTCTCAGAGAGACCAGGTACCTCCAGAGAGGGGTCCACAGTTTGCATAGCAAAACCAGTAGTTACAGTGGAGCAGGAATTAATTTGAAAACTGATCACTCTATCAGACTTACAGGCCCTCACAAACACAGCTGTGTTCACCAAGGATATTCTGGGCTTGTGGACATTCAGAGAAGTAGTGGATGATTTGGGTTCCAGATAGTGTTAGGGAACCACTCAGAGGTAATCACCCTTAAGCTAGTGGATAGTTCTGGAAGCTAGTTTGAGATTCAAGTGGGGGCATATCTACACACACTTGCTAGTATATATACTACACTAGATAGTCAGGTACATAATACCATGGCAACCAACCTATAATCACAGAATGTCCTAGAACAACTAATAATAGGCATCGCACTGCATGATACAGACAGGGGAAGTCAGGAATGGTGGGAATGCGATACACGATCTGTTACTGGGCCACTAATAGAACAGACCCTCAGAACTTACTAAGCACAATCCTAGATGTCCCCTTACAAATGGATAAGTGAAGCTTTGGGAGTAGGAGATAAAACTGATAGGGGGCCACGAAATTCTAGAGCAGGTCTTGGGTCACTAGGTCGATTCAACGAGTTGGAATTCATGAATCCTATATGTAAGGGCAACCGGAGTAGCGCTCCAGGAGATTCCTCAGTTAATTATAGTTTATGAAATATTGTTACAACCTACCTTCAGGAGATTCCTCAGAGAATTAGATGAGGCTCCTGGAGGGAATAATCTACATTATATACTACAGTGTCTTTATGTCCCTGCATCGGTAACCAGGGTCTAAACAAGGAAAGTGCGTTGGAGGGCAATAGAGTGCTCTTGGAATGATGGGAGTAAGACCCAATATTACATAGTAATATTGGATCTGCTACAGGGTCGCTCCAAAGGGCTAGAACAGGCTCCGGAGTCACGTGTTAGGGGTCCCTTTACACTATAGTCCCTTTAGCCCAATCAATGGTAGGGTTATGCTGGGTCAACTAGTTGTGCCCTAATACTATGGGGTAAGTACCTTCTAACTTCATCACAAAAAACTCAATCAGACACAAATACAAACAAGGGAAATTGATTGGTAAGGACACAACATAGCTCACAAGTTGGTTAATAGTCCCATCTATTAGGATGAGTGAACAGGGGTTGATTTTTTGGAGTGGTAAACAATATTTAGATACAAAAACAGAATCTACGAAACAGTCAGATGATCCAGAGTCCACCAGGGTATTGACAGATACTGAGAAAGAGGAAGATGAGAACATGACTTGTAATGCTTTTAAGACAGTGAGTGATGCTGAGCCCAGATTTAGCGCTGATTCCCTGGCTGGTTTTAGGCAGTTGACTCCCCAGGGTATGAGGTGACTACTGCATCATTTTTTGGCAATTCTAGAGGATCAGTAGAATAGTCAATGTGGGACACACAAGCATTTATTCCTCTCAAAGACCAGTTTGTTTGCTTGGGGCAGGACCTCGCTAGGTGTCCAAGTTGGCCGCAATGCATACAGAGTCTTATGTTCATGTGACATTGGCATTCAGCAGGGGTCAGCTGGCCATCTGGGCCCAGACAACTAACAGTAGTGAATGATAACAGTTCTACATGAGAGAGAAAAGAAGTCTAGGGTAATGACCCTCAGACACAGTCCTGGGGTGCCTTATCTGACAACATGAGGCTATTCTGGGCAGGGAACGGTCTTCCTTGAGTAGATCTAGGTGATTTTGGTAAGTAACTCTGTGTGAATCTTGCTGCCTGAAGTTTGTGTTTCTCTTCCTAATACCACTTCCAGAAATCATTATTGATCCTCATTACAGCCCTCTTCAACCCCTCAAAGGTCGAGACATCTTCATGACTAAACCTCAGTTTGTCATGGATGCGGTTTGGGATGACGTCCTTTACTACCTTTTGAAGTAACCTATTGTCCCATCTGATACGATTCTGAAACTTGGCAAACTAGATAAAATAATTGACAGCCTTGCTATCATTATGGAAGGGAATTGGGACAATAGCGTCTTCATTATCGTCTTCTGGTAAGTAAGATCCAAAAAGGTTGGACAGTTTCTGGACAAATGCTGGCCATTCCTCTAAGAGGTTGAGATTTTGGTAGGAGTCTGCCTCATTAATCAAGGTTCAAAGAAGTTGAGGGCAACACCCCAAAGATAGGAGATAGCAAAGAAGATTTTTGTGGTGTCTTTAGTAAACTCTCCTTCATATGCCCAGAAATAGATCTGATATTGGAATATGAAAGCTTGGAGCTCATTGGGACTGCTGCTGCTGAATAGATCTGGCTCCTTAACACTCTTATTCCACTTCTTTTGTTGTGAATCGGGTCACCTAGTTAGCACTATCAGTATTGCCTGTAAGTCCAAACCTGAAAAGTCAGAGAGAGAGTTCAGAGAGGTTGCTGTTGGTTATTCTGAGTACTCATGGGATCCTTTAGTATGTGTTCTATACTCTCTAGGACTGATTCTTCAATGACTTTGTCAATTGGTTCCTAAGAAACCAATCACAGGTTCTGGGCTTAGGAGGTAGTGAGGGGGCATTCTACAGGGGTCGTTGTAGACTCCCTGGGGACAATAGGTTGGACACCATCTCTATGTAAGTGACGTTTCAACCATGGGTCTAGGATAGGGGTCCTGGACATGACTGGGCTACTTGTGGGGGTAACTAGGAATAGTGGTGTATAGAAGGTAGAAAAATAGTTTCGTTCTACTGTTAGGATTGGCTTCTAGGTTCTGTCCCAATAGAAAGGGGACTCTTGGTCTCAATAATTAGTTTTCTATCTCCTATACCTTTCCACTTGTATAGATTCAAGATATATAATGAGAAAGGACAGAAGATGGTAAGAATAGAGAGGAGCTTTCCCAAGAGAGAACAAAACTAAGTGACTATGACTAGTACTGGTGTTTAAATACTATAGGAAAGGAAAAAAAATGATATAATCTGCTGACTAAGTGGGGCTGAGATTTGATGTATGCATGTGCATCATAGTATGTGTCACAAGGTCACAGAGAGTGATAGACTATGTATATGGTACATTCAACCACCCAGACTAGACTCTCTGTTGAAATACAAATGGGGAGGTTTACAAATGGATGATGAGTATCAAGTAACTACACTACCTATATACTTGTGTCTCCATCATGTAACATACCTAAAAGATGAGGCAACTACACAATAGTGGTAAGTGAAATAGTAAATGTCGGCTACAATGAGCTCACCTCAGATGACACCTTTGGGTGATCAACTGAGGGACGTAGTTAGACTACTCAACTATTATAAAGAGATATGCATGCCAAAAGTGTCCTAGTAATGTCTCAGTGTAACATGTCTCTGATATGACTTAGTATCTCTGAAGAACAAGAGAGAAGAAACAAAACCTGAAGTGCATAAGTCCACTTCAACAATACCTACCAACAATATATGATGTGATTGATCTCATCAGTTGCATCGCACAGGCTTGCATGAGATCCTAATTCCAACATCTTGGAGGATGATTCCCAAATGTATATGCCTATGAGGCCCATAACCTAACAGCAGAGCAACAGTGAATATTGGGATAAAGAAGATAATATTATACTCAAGTCAACTAGGACCAAGTGTCAAAGACTGAGTAAGTATGTGAATAGATCAGAACATGAGATAATATACCTAGGACCAAGTGTTGAAGACTGGGTCCTAGTGAACAACATAACTGTAGTTATATATTAGTAAGATTGAATGTGGACTCAGGTGTAGCTATAGTGATATGATGAGTAATGAGTGAAAGTAAAGAGGAATGAAATGATGTAGTGATGACAAGTTGACATACAGTGACATCATTGCTTCAATAATACTGACCAAGTACAGGTTTGTTTTAGAGTCTATCATGGAGGACTAGGACTGTCACAAGTTGCATATAAAACCAGGATTGTTGTTTGGTCTCAATCAAACCCTCTGAAACAGAATAGAAACAAAAATGCAGAGGGAAAAATAGAGCACAT
>Ga0157362_1000688_pt1 | contig 12221 bp, 6 predicted proteins | sample AttlaeALBM3_FD_111480 | JGI IMG/M metagenome (GOLD analysis project Ga0157362, IMG submission 111480) | Fungus gardens microbial communities from leaf cutter ant in Ribeirão Preto, State of São Paulo, Brazil - Atta laevigata ALBM3 | ecosystem: Host-associated > Fungi > Mycelium > Unclassified ... | reverse complement strand
TTACATTGTCGTTGTGCAGCTTTTTTATTATATACAAAACCTTTTTATGATAACCAGAATTCTGATTGGTTAAAATTAAAAATTTATTTTATGTATTTGCATTTCATGGTACAACCAGAACATTTCTCAATATAAAAAATATATGTGTGTGTGTTTTTAATTTAGATTTTTTTCTACAAATACTTGGCGTACATGTATGTTCTTCGCCTTTTTCATGCTCTGCTTACGACGTGAGTGGTGGCGAGTCTACGTCGGGTAGTTTTCAGGGAACTCGCATGAACACTTATGAGAACGTGAGTGACATTTCGGGGATGCAGTTCATGTACAAGCTCGTGCAAGCTATAACGCGATTCGCCGCTTTTTCCCAAACAAAACTCGATTAGATTTGCACCATAATCGAGTAAGAACTGTCTGCCGATGGAATTATTCAGCGTGAGCGCGCGAACACACCATATGACATTCGAGCCAAACGAGTACCAAGCACAAATGAGTAGCAGAAAACGAATGAGGAGCAGAAAGAAAGAGAGAAAACAGCACATCGCCTTGCTTATACACAGTGGCGCTCATTAGACGGAACCACGATGAAAAAAACACTGTGTTGTAGCTGGATTCGTAATGCACACTCTCGATATACTTTTGATATGATAGATGCCAGATAAAATCGATACTGTTACCTACCATATTGTCACCTACCAATAATGAATGGAGGAATTACACGGAGATATATGAAGATATTGACAATATTAGAAATCAATAGCTCGAAATGGAACGACGGTCTTTTTTCGGAGGCAATAATTTATATTATAAGCTGCGATGCGGCAAAGTTAGAATAACGGTCGTGCTAAACTTTCTACTCCATAGTTTCTTTTTAATTTTTGCGACTAGCAAGTTTCCCGCAGGTTATCACAGGCAACCGATTATCGTAAATTTACTGTCCGATCGTAGAAATACGCTTCTACGCATTAATGCGTGCACACGCAACAGAATGTTTTGCACATCGACAGCGCGTTGAGATTAAGATATGACTGGTCTCATAAATACGCGCCGAATTGCATACGAGTGGCAGCCTGACTCAAGCGTAAAAAAAAAACATTTTTTAAATGAAGTTGCACGTTTAACTCCGTGGAGAGTGAACACCCGCTATCTTTCGCGTTTCGCCTCGCTTTCCTTCGTAAAATTAGTCGCGCTCTCGAGAATCATCGTCTTTCGACCGCAGGATAGAGACGAGGACGCAGCAGCTGCTCCTTCGCGTCAAATGCAAGACGTAGTTGTGCTGTTACTTTTATACTCCAGGCGGCCTTTTATCCAGCATATTTATCGTCGTTCTTGAATTCACGATCCGTATAGGCGCGTGTCTGCGAGACTCTGCCTCTCTCCTGTTGCCCTCGAAAATCAAATCTGCTGACGACGAATTTCTCGATTTCGTTCGAAAAATAATGCGATACGTGTTTCTGGACTAGTCATTCTTATATATTTTTTATTTATGAGTCTCTCAGAACTAGATAATTTTAATTTATACGGAAAGAACGATTTTGTTAAAGTATTTAAAAATTTAAATAAATATAAATCTAATTTCGTTGAATTTCTAAAATAATTGTAAGGAGTTCAAGCATGATAAGCAATGTTACAAAAAGTTTTAAGTTAACATTCTAGCGATCAGTTTGAGCGTCCTACATAATTATTTAGAAAGTTCAACAAAATTAATTTTATTTTAAATCAAACTATACAATGAAGACTAATGAGCCAAACTAGGTAATTATGCTATAATTAATGACAAACAAATATCATTTAAAATTAAATATAATAACTAGTGAGAAAATAATATTTGAATGTTTAAAATTAATTTATTCTCGTGATGAAAATTATCGTTTTGATCATCAAGAGATCTTCAGTGCGATTAAATATAATAATATAAGTAATATAATAAGCAGCTACGAGCCAAATCGTTTATTAAAAATAATTTAAATAAACATTTCTAATACGTTTATTACAACATCTAATACGTTTATGTAGAAATTATTAATAATTATTGTTTTTAATTGTGATTTGACTCGTAGTTCCTTAATTACTTAATTTTTAATCATTTGAGCCACTTCTTTATTATTATCAATAATAATAAGTCTTAATAAATAAAGTTTATGATCAGTTGTTTGAAATTCGCCTCATTGTTCCAACTTAAATTAATTTTAGATGCATATCTATCTAATAAATCTTCAGCAGAACCATTCTTTCCGTGTAAATATTCAGATATTTTATCTCTGTTACTTAAAACACCTAATGTACACGCATTAGAGAATGACAGACCGGAACGTTAGAAGATTGGGAAGTTTTCTGAACAGTCACACGATAGGTTCTCCAATTTCGTCATGAGAGAACTGTTGAAAAGTTTTCTCCGACTCTCCAGATAAGCTAATTTTTCTACCTAAAAGCTAAAACGCTTCGATCCGATATTGACACCACATTCGGAGTACATTAATCAGTACTTATCGACAATGCTTAAGCGTATCTGTCTGACCGACCGGCATTTCGAGGACGGACAATAGCTAATCGTCGGAGCCACCTGTCCCTGTCGTAATCTCACGGGGTGTAATTAACGAAGCAGCGTTAACATACGGATTCGAATGGAGTGGGTCTCAGCAACACCCACGGAAACTACGTTTGTTCATAGTAGTATGCCTAATGGCATATACATCGATGTTGATGCAACAAAAATATCCTGTTATGTCTTGTACTCAAACGTCATTATTATAATTAAAGAGTAAGTCGAGTGCGTTTGATGGACGAACAATCACAATAAAAATCACCAAATCGTTTATCTATTCCCACAAACTTGAAATTTATTTTGTCGACGTATTATAACGTTACAAAAAAGATTGCATATTTTATATCATACAAAAGAATGGTTGTAATTATCATAAAATCATTTAAATATAATTTATTGTCACTCTCGGTCAACTAGATATTTTTTCGATATAGTAACACTGTTAAGAATAATGTTAATAACATAAAATAATATGTAACAATGTTAATTTTAACTAAAACACGTATAGTGAATTTTGTGAGATACGCAAGAAATATTAAAATTTACATTTTTTTATACAAAAAAATCTTTATTTTAAAATTAAGACTTTATTTTCAATAGTATGAGAGAGAGAGAGAGAGAGAGAGAGAGAGAGAGAGAGGGAGAGAGAATACAAGTATTATTAATAACATATTATAACAGTAATAACAGTATAACAGTAATAACAGTAATAACAGTAATAAAAATGGAGCACTTAGTTCATGATTATTTTACTATACAATTATAATCATAAATACCGAACATTTTTCTCTCAGTATAGTGATCGCAGATCCAAATGATAACGTCATAATTATATTTATACTAGATATACCTTGAAAATTCGAGCCTCTGTTAACGCTGGCTATACATTCACCTCGAAAGTATCCTTGAATGCATAAAGATCGCAATCCGCCGTAATCTAAAATTTATGGAGGTGCATTTTTTGCATGCAATCCTTCGCTGCATCGATCGGCGTACAGCTTTTAGCAAACTGCCAGATGTTATATAGTTACTGAGCTATACGGAAACAATCGTATAGTTATAATGAAACGGACTACTACCGGTTAGAAAAAGCAGGAACGTTAAACTCAATAATGCATAAAGACAATGCAACGTCAACGATGTATGTCGCGTTCGCGAGAAATACGAAGACAGATAAACCTAATGAACGAGATAGTCGGGGTGCTTTGTACACTGGTTTTATCATTTTTTCATACAATAACGGTAGGATCAATCAGAGGTTTCTAAATCAGGAGATTAGAACGATCTTCGTGTTTGAGCACTGCAAATCATTTTTTCCATGACGTGAATATCGCATTTTTAGTCTTCACAGACCAACAAAAAGTAAAGGCCACGAAGTTCAGAAGCCAACAATGGTCGGTAAAGACGTTGGAAAACTGTCACGTAAACTTTTATTATACTTCGGACTGCTCATTTCGTGTTACGACCGTTACCATGCATTCGCTATCGTTATCATGCTATACAGGACAACAATATCGCTTAACTATAAAAAACTGTATTTCGTAATGAGAAATTACGATGTTAAAATTACACGAATCAGAATTTCGGTGTCGAGATCAATTGTTACTTGCTGCAACAGTGAGTATCTACATTGTAGAAAAACGTAAATAAATTCACAACAAAAAAAAATTAAAGTTATGAAAAAGATATAAGCCCCTCATAATGTAGCCGAATATTAATTTTTTTTTTTCACTTTATAATTCATTTACTCCGTTTTTAAATATCTGTTAGCCCACTGTTGCAACAAATCCTTCAATTTGCAAAAAAGAATAAAATATCGCTTTTTTTTCGCAAAGTTGTTTCTTTTGATTTCTACACGAATATCAGTAATGAGCTCATGACGCAATCTTGCTTAAATGTGAATATAAAAACTTCACATATTTCCAAGGCGCAACCTGTCCACTTCCCGACAAATTCCATTCAATATTTTGCTACTCAAGGACGAAATGTAAAAAGAACTGGTTTCTCATCGTGCATCAAACTCGTTTCTTCATAAAATAACAGAATAATATTGAAGGACTCGGGCATTCAAAAAATCGACAACTCAATTCAAGCAATATGGCAAAGTTTACGTATAATTAATGTTAACAAAAATCAAATACGATGCTGCATTTACGGTGCATCTGAATCAATTATCTCGTAAAATTTCAATTCGCACTGGCGCTTTTTCCGCGCGGGCGCGTACACTTTTCCATTTTTTCTTTCATTATTATCATTATTACAAAGTCGCGAACCGTCAGTGATAACCATCGAATAAAAGTAAAAAAAGGGAGACTCACGGAAGCCTCCAATTATAGAACTGATGCTTTTTTCCTTCGGCACATTAAAGACACGTCTCGTTGATATAACCGCGGGGCGGAAAAACACTCATTACGCGTCCGAAGGAAACTGGTGCGCGATCGTTCGGTGCAGAAGACGGGGAGGACGCGAGCAACTTCCCGCGTCTTTATTCTCGCTTCGGTGCACAATTGAAGAATTCCTTTGAGCTCCCTCCTTCCACGAATCACCGAGCCACGATGTACACGCGGCGCAACGGGAGAGAGTGAGAGAGAGAGCGAGAGAGAGAGAGAGAGACCGAGCGTCGTCAACGACGACGTCAGTTTGTTGACACTGCACGTAGAGACGGGCGTGTACCCATCCGATACTCACACACGTGCGTACAAATACCGGCGCCAGCAAAACAAACAGCCGAGGTGTCTACGGCGAACCGGGAGTAGGTATCGAAATATCGCAGTACGTGACGTCACGCGCGTTTCCGCGAAAAAGTTTGAACGTCTTCGAAGTCGGACAATAGATAACGTGACTAGATGTCCTGCTTTCAAGGTGATTGTTTCGCTGTCTCGTCAAACATGTCAAAAATGAATAATTGCAGTATTTGTTAAAAATAAATGGCTGTTGTTACACTTATTTTTAAATCCATACTTTTCTCCACAAACATAAAGTTTGCTACTTTAGCTCCGAAAATATCTGATCACATTAAACCCTCTGGAGCTGGATGAATGGATCTATTGGACCCACTTAATTACATATCTCTTTGTCAAAAATGTCAAACAATTCAATTTTCTTTGTTACATCTACAAATATGGATTATTCTTACTAAAATTTATTTATGAATGCTAACAGAGTAGCGAATAAACATCAACCGACTAATAATTTCACAAACAATAATGTAATTTTATTACGTGCAACATGTATTATATTGTTGAGTATGAAATTATAACATTCATGTTATGTTACCGTTAGTTGTTTATAAGAAAGTACGTTTTAACAAGAATAATTCAAATTTGCAAATATAAACAAGAAAATCGAATTGTGCATCAATTAAGAAAAATAAATCTATTTTCAAATAAATCTATTTCATTTATATAAATAAATATATTTTTCGAATATTATTTTCGAATATTAATTATATTTCAGAGCAAATTACATACATATCTAATTGAAACTGCGCGCCGAAATCTTTTTCAATCTTGAAACGCAATTATGAACAGAACTAGAATAGTAATATTAAATAGTATATTAAATTAACAAGCAACTTAATAATTTTGATGCTAATAAGTATTGTTAATGAATTGTTTTACATTTTTGATTCAATTACAAAGAGATTTGTAATTGAGAATATTTTAATGAATTATATCATTTTAGTTCTTTGAGATAATTAATGCCTTTAATTAACATAACTTAAATAGATCTTACCTCGGGTCTTACAGACCCCCAATGTCAGTAAAGTGTCTTACAGATTTCGACGTCCGCTCCAGAAGATGAACAATAGATTACCTAATGCCGTCCGTCATTAAAGCCGAATCAAAGAAGGATAGAATTACGTTGTGTTTGTTTGAATTCTCTATCGAAGCGTTATGCGCGTAAACTTAGCGTACAATATAATGGATTATGCATAAACAACGGATAAACATCTGCGTGAAGAAGTTACAAGGCTTGCGCGTTCTTATTTTTTTGTTCCGCATGTAAAGCCTTTTGTAGGATAAAAGAAAAATAGAGAATGAACGAGAGAGAATAAACTGAATTTACAATTGTTTTTTTCATTAAGTTTTCCCGATATCAAATGTACGTAACGTCAAAACAAATTCAGTTACGTTAAAATCAACATGATGCGGCGCGCGAGAATTTCTATAACAACGATATCTTCATTTTAACAAACTCGTACAGCATTGACTTTTTATGCGCACAGCAACGAAGCACTGTAGAGAAACGTATCTGTATAATTACTGTTGCAGTATCTTTTATGAATAATAATTTAAACGTAGCGTATCGTGTTTTATATTATGTTCACCCGGTTCGACGTAAAAAGCGCGGAGTTAAATAAATTGCGCCGAACGATGTAAACGAATTTGCGTGCACAGCGCCATGTACAATATTAAAATGGACCGCGAAAAAAATATGTATACATGTATACGCACAGATTTTTTTTATCAGCGCGCGTGCTAACTGAATTTAGATAGAAACGAACGACATTTCGGATCCATCTGTTTTTCGTTCGAAAAAGCGACGAGAATCAAATGGATGAGCGGAGTAATTCGAATGAAATGTAGTCCATTCAAAAATCATGCTCATTTATTTTAGCCGATGATAAAATAATAACAACCAAATAAAGCCAGCATTATATCATTCTTATCGAATTCATTATCGTTATCTGATCGAAATATCTAGTCGGCATTGATTTTCATAGAGAAGTTTCATAAAGAAATCTCATAAAGAGATTTCGTCACGCGCAATTGTGAGTGAAATGTTTCGGTAAAAAGTGTGATGCGCAGTTCACACTTTTTCCCCCCGATTTTTCCTGGTAGGTGTACCGCCCCGCTCGGATAAAAAGCTGAGTTTCTGGAAACGCGATAAAAAAATTCGTTCGTTCGCCGAGCGACGAAGCGAGTTCCACTCCGAAACTCGTACGAATAAGACAGTGAGTCGTTATGTGACCTACACACCGGTTTCGAGATTGCAAGAAAAAAACATTCAGACACGCAGCGCGAATAATGGAACTTTCCGAGACTGATATTCGTAGTTTCTTACTGTATTTGAGACTGTCTTAATTCCAGTCTTTCAAAATGTCATAAACTAATCACAGCGCCGTATCAAAGGCTCGAAATATTATTTAACTCTCGATTATAATAACGGGTCATTTGAACCCGAGTGAAAATTTTAGACGGTTGGCATAATCTGTATGATTGATACGCACGTGATCAATAATGCCTTTTCGCTTAAAGTTTCTTATGTTTCTGACAGATGTATTTAGGTGTTCGTATGTAACGAATACAGTTTGTTACAACTTGCAGTTATACTGCAATTATTTATAAAACATATATTTAACCATATTTAAATACTTATTTTAATATTAATATGGTACATACATATGCAGATGCCTGAAAAACAGTTAGTTTCAAGAAAAGACATTAATGACTACGTGTGTACTATGAGATTTTTAAACTGTAGAGAAAAAAAACTCTATCAATCATCATAAAATAGAGGTTTACTTGCATTCTGCACCTCAAAAGACCTTCTGCAAAAGACACTTTACACAGTAAATATGAAAGGAACAATGGTTGTTCCTTCAACAAAAAATGATTGTTCGTTCAACAAAAAAAGCAGCTTTGCAACTGTTGTAAAATTCTTTAATATGATAAGATCTTGCCCTTAATTTCCCATTGGGTCTAAATGTTTAAAGCAATCATAAGATTTTACAACAGTTGCAAAGCTACTTTTTCTACTGAACGCAGCCAATGATAACCTAATCTCTTGATTTAAATACTATTTTGTTTTTAACTTTTACGTGTATCAAAATGTAAATTAATCCATTTCTGTAGTTGAATTTGTTTAATTTCAAAATAAACATTTATATTAACATATGCACTTGATAAACAATAAATTCAATTTGTGTCGAACATATTTTTTAATTAAATAGCTTAACTCTATTGTTTTAGTTGAATGACATAACGAGAAGCAGTGGCGGCCTATAAAAATGATCAAAAATAACTCGAATTGGGTGTATAATTTGACATTTATAATTATGAATTTAACAGTGTAGAACTTGAGTTAGTTTTTACAGCTGTAGTTAAGGGTCAAGATAGGCCTGAAATAAGAACGGACTATAAATACCAGCCCGAGACTCCGTCAATCAATCTTTATTTGTCCAGCGTTTTCCTTGTCTCCAGTTTTACTCCGACACGTGAAAAGATTTGTTTTTTTATCGCTGCACTAAACTGCGCCTAGAATTTTCCTTCTGACTTTCATTAAATTTTAAATATATACCAACATCACTTTAATTACAAAAAAGAATACACTATAAAAAACACATCTAAGCTCACGAGAAGATTGAAAAGTTTCGAGGACGCCATCTTGTTCGACGAACGAGACGATCGAACTGTCAGATCGATGCAACGTCGCGTAAATCGACTGAATCGTCGCCGAGAAACGCTTTCTTACACGATTCGTAATTTAACACGTTACTCGCTTTCACGGCGACCTCACGCATTCCGCACCAGCGAATGCAGGCGTTCTTTGTCTCGCGGAAGCAAGGGAACGGCTCGAAGTCTCGGAGAAATGATCGAGAAGAGACACTGACCTTGTTGCGCTGTGATTCCCTCGCGGCCGGCCGCAACAAAACACAGCGGGGCAAAGCGTCCCCTCCGCTTCTCGGAATTGTGCTTCAGGTAATCCAAAAATTCCGCGTAGATACACCACTCGTCGCGTCGCGTAATCAACCGTCGTCGTCCAACTGGCAGTCTCACATTCGCGCGCACTGTATATATACGTTGAAAAAAAAAACCGTGTCACTGCACTGTGAAGTTAGCCGCGAGCGCGAAACGATTCCACCGGTAGCCGGCGTCGCCACGGTTTTGTGGATCCACCTGCTCTTCCTACGCGCTATTATACATTCACTCGAGACGTCACCGTGCGGCGCGACTCCACGAAAAACTCCGCGCGCGCGACAATGAATCACATCGACGACAGAGCGTTGTCGGAGCTCTGCCTCTCCACGTGGAAACGGACGACCGCCGCGAACATACGTCCGTCACGTCGGAACGGCAAGCCGAGACTAGCGCGCCGCTGCGGACGCCGTGAAAAGCGAGCCTAGTAGATTATCGCTGTCTCTCTCTTTTCCCTTTCCGCTTCTCTCTTTCTCTCTCTACCCCCCACCCCTCGTTCGCTCAGCACTGTCTCTCTCGTACACTCGCGACGACTCTCGCCGTTCGCGTGCGAGCCCATCCTCCTCTCGCTCGTACTTTAGTCTCTTTCCCCTCGATCGCCGTGATCGTTCTCCATTCCTCTCCCTGTTGGAGTTCCCCGTACCCCTCTATGGCCTGTCGTCCCTCGTCCTTCGTCCCCGATCCTCACCTGCCGACCGCCCGATGCGCTCTTCCACGGCCAACGACGATCCCTTCTCTCCATGGACGATCTCTTAAGCCTATGTCGCACTATACGTCGGAAAGACCGAGGATTGCGAATTAGAAATTAGAATGTAGCGAAAATAATTTTAATTCTACTTTGTTTCGTTCCGTTCTAACTGAATTTTAATCTTCATTTCGCAATCCTCGATCCTTAATCTTTAACGCGTAGTGTGACACGGGCTTTATGCCGGTCAGACCAACCCGGTCCCTTTTCCAACCATATTCCGATCTCCAGCGCGAACACGTTACCGCGTGCTCCCGTCGACGTCCCCCTCTCCCCCCCCTCCTCTCCCCTTCGCGCTCGATCCCTCTCAAAGTAAAACTCCCCACGTTATGCATCGTTGCGCCCAACACACGCAAGTTCGGGCACCGCACGCTTCTTCTCTTATTTCCTCTCTCTGTCTCTCTTTCGCTTTCGTCACGCCGACCGGCCGGCTGGTCTTACGTTACGATGCGTTTTGCCGTCCGCAATCAACGGTCGACACTCACGACTGGATGGCGGTCGCAAAAAAAAAGGGAGTCAGCTCGCGGGTGGTATTTAAATCTGGGAGGGGGGGGGGAGGAGGAGGCGTTTTGCCGGAACTCCGAATCACGTGAAAATGTATTCGGGCAACGTAACTCCGAAAGAGCCGGTCGCGCGATAATAGGGAAGCCGATAAACTCGCCGAGTGGATACTCGGCCGTTAGTCCGTGTCGATATGACGATGAAGAGGGAGGCGTTTTTGTCAGCCGATATTCAACGCGACATAGGTGGAAGCGGTTTTAATGGAGAGTACTCGCGTACAAATTGTTGCGCACTTTATAAATATATCCCATGACTGGGATAAACCCCGAATAATATCACGGAAAGCTATACACGTTGGTAAAAGAAACAAATCTGTACTCAGACCAAGAAGAAATTTCTGAAAGATTTGTTGCATCTGTTTTATTTACATACGGTGAATGTGAAAAAAGTGTACCGTTTTTATTATGTTAAGTTGAGTTATTTTTCATCGTTCCTATAAATCACCACCTGTTTTTACTCGATATATCATATGAGTTATATACAATTTAACTCAAGAAATATTAATTTGTCTCAAATTTATTATTCACTAAATACATATGTTAATAGTAAATAAATGCTGCTTATTTTAAAACTAAACAATTCGATTACAAAACTGGATTGATTTGATGTGATGGATTGTCATTTTAATCACATATATTTTGAATTAAAATAATACATTTTCATATATTTGAAAATTAAAAATAAAAAATGTTATTCAATTTAAAAAATAGCATTTAAATTTAATCCTTTAATTTTCAATAATCCGTATAGAGGATATTTTTATTTAAAAAGCTTTGTTTGTAAAAAATAAACATTAATTAACAATTTTTTTTACAATGAGTTCTGTCGTAAACAAAAGAGTTTCATGAAAATAACTGTGTACATGATTTTAGAACAGGAATGGCCTATCTGCAGTGGCACGTAAAAGCATTTTCAGTGGCACGTCTAAAGACCCGAGTTTAAAGAAAAATTTTAAAAATCAAAAATGATACAGCGTGAAATAGCAATATATTCCACTACAATCTATTTTTTACATTTGCACGCTCTCCCTCTTTCTCTCTCTTTCTTTCTCTCTGCATTTTATTCGTTTTCATGCTAAAGATATTAGATTGATATTTTATTACTGTATTTTTGTTACATGACAAAAATTTTTATCTTGTGATAAAATATACACTGATTGGGTATCGCATAATTTTCTGGAGAATTCTATTTGATAGCCAATCAAAACACGAAAATAGAATAATGCTTTATATCCGGAAACAATAAAACGCATGCAATCTCTCATTCATATTTGGTTTATTTTATTTATAGAAATTTATTTTGTAAAAATGAATGGAAAACACGATAAAAGAAATAACTTTTATTAAACAGAAAAGATCGTCTTAAATATATAACATGCTTCTTACATATATAAGAACATATATAAGAACATAAAAACCTCTTTTAGACATCTTTTATAAACGTCTTTCCGATATCTTAGGCAATATGTATGTTATCTAGATTTTTGCTTTCAATGAAAGAAGTATAAGTAAAATGTCGATCTTTTTTGTTTACTTAATACTGCAGCAGAATGGTGCACCGAAAATAATTCGGGCGTCCATATAATAGCACGCCAAAAAGATCACTTAGAAACTAAATTTCTCAATTATACGAACACTTCGTGCGTTCAAATAATACAAATAATTCTTCATTC
>Ga0157362_1000687_pt1 | contig 12222 bp, 8 predicted proteins | sample AttlaeALBM3_FD_111480 | JGI IMG/M metagenome (GOLD analysis project Ga0157362, IMG submission 111480) | Fungus gardens microbial communities from leaf cutter ant in Ribeirão Preto, State of São Paulo, Brazil - Atta laevigata ALBM3 | ecosystem: Host-associated > Fungi > Mycelium > Unclassified ... | reverse complement strand
TTCGAAAAATTCTTTAAGGGGAGAAAAATAAATCGATAATTTCAATAGCGTTCGGAAAAACTTTGAATTTATGTCATTCATCGCATCATTCAATATTTCCTACGATGACGAATGTAATCTTGACAGTCTTCACTTGTATACTCATATTATGTCTTTTTTAAATATTCATTCGCATATCATGTATGTCGTTATACAGAATGGACTTATGAAGACCATTATTTCACGCAATTGTCGCAAGTATTGAAAAGCGTAACGATAACGTCCTCGCTCGCGAATAAATGCTTGTAGTTTTAAGAATTTATTTACTCAATGTTCTGACTGTACATTCATTCATATCGTTCATTTGCTTATAACGACATAACTAAAAATTGTTTTCTTGCAGAAAAAGAATTGAAACGTGAAAAAAAAAATATTTTAATATATATCGAATATACTCTTATTTTTTTACAATCAGTATTAGTTATTACATCAAAATTTTTCAAAATGAATTTCTTAATAATATTACTCAATAATATTACTTCTTGAAATTCATTTTTAATATTTAAGACATTGAAATTTATTTTCTGAAAAATTTTATTTTTTATTATTGCTTAGCAATGCGATACTAACTTCTCTCCTATCGAGAATACATTTACAGTTTTATCAAAATTGATCACACATTTTTACATTCACTGTAGTATCTCTCATCCTAAAAACACGAATATCTTGAAGTTTATTCTCATCACGCAAACGACATTTGACTTGTTCCATATCTGGTAGCTTATCAGGTCAAGAGAGAGCTGCACGTTATTTTCACTAAGATCTATTTATTACCGCGTCTAATTTTTTATTAATAATTCTCTCTTTTCTGAGCTCAGTGGTTGAATGTTACCGAGGTGAGTCGTGGAATGCGAGCATATTTCGTCAGTCGCTTCGGAGACAATTTTCGTGGCTCGTAAAGTAAAATGTCGGGGGTGACGCGCACTATTGTGCGCCCGAACATCGTGTCGCGGGTCGTAAAATCTCGCCCATGCTTTTTGCGCGACTTATCGAAGGCAGCTGAGAGCGTGTACTGAAAGTACCTAAGGTGTGGGCGGATCTTATTGGAGTTTAACAGTTCGTCCCCCTTCGTGCACCCATTCTTGAACACATAAAAACGCGCGAGGATGTCATCAGGATCGGTCTTAAATTGCGAACAAAACGATCTCATTCGCTGATATAGGTTTATAGGGAATTAAAATTACGATATTTTTTTTTCTGTCAAAACGTAATTTATCTGCTTCAAGCGAGTCCAATAAAAATGATAAATGTAACTTTCAATCAAGATATTTAATGTGTTTCATCGTTATGAATGTGATTTAATTTAACAACGTATTTCGCTCGTATATTGAGGTATTCGTTCTTGTAACGTACATCATATTTTGGTCGACTAAAAAATAGATTATCGAATTTCAGCGGATCAGTTCAACTCCTACGTAACGTTAAAGCTGCAAAACGTGAAGTCAACGACAGTTACTGTGAAAGGGGCCAATCCATGCTGGGAACAAGACTTTCTTTTGTAAGTTATCGATAATTAATTTTACGGGAAAGTTAGGCGCAGCTTGAAAAATCTATTAAAAATGTTGTTTAATTAAACGAGCGTTTACCAACAATTCGAAAATTTTCTGCACCGTTACTATGGCGTTACACACTTCGAAAACATTGCGAACTATCGCGTGCGCGTCGGCACTAAAATATCTAGGACAACCGGTAATTTGTGCGCATCTAGAGGAATCTGAATCTACTAATCATACGCTTATTTAACGGGACTCTATCTTACCGAAATGAATTAAACGAAATAAATCTTGTCCGTCGACCAAATTTGCTGAGCAAAGGATTGCAAATATTATCAATAAAATTATGGAGGAAAAAAACGTGCTTCTTTTTCATGACTCGATATTATCAATTCTTAGCTTAACTCCTTTTGTTTGAGATGAGATCCTCGGTCCATTACAGTCTTTGTTTTTCAAATGGGTTAAATAGATTATTAAAAAAAAAGTAATATAAAGGAGAGCTAAAGTAAAATTGGCTTGTGGATTAAAAAGGATTGTCTTGTTGTGTAATGTCGACGGGTGTTACTACACAGAAAGTATATCATTCTTGATCTTGGCTCGCTTACGCAGCATTTGACGCCAATGAATTCTTCGCTAAAGTCTCGCTGTTAAATTTCGTTTAATCTACTTTGTTACTGAAAGCATAGCTGTTTACTTCACGAAGTAATATTTCTTTCGTGGTCTCGCAAAAGGTTAATGGAACTTGTTTGTTACGCAGCGAAACGAATGACATGAATGCCGGGCTCGTGGTGGAGGTATGGTGCAAGGGATTCTTGTGGGACCGCTTTCTGGGCTACTACTACATTCCACTATCAGAGGTGTCCTACATGAACGAGGTAACGAGAAATCAGTGCAACTTAAGCCGTACGGCAGAGGTACAGGATCGACAATCTGAACAGTCCGATATGTGTGACACCAACAGTAATACACAGCCAGACATCGTCACTGACACGGTACACTAACGCAATACATTCGCCATACACTGCAGTATTACACTCGCTCACATTTTGCAACATCAAAGCAATTAAAATATTCAAAGTGATTGAAACAGCGACCAGCAGTTTCGATGAAACTGCTGTTTACTGCCTCGCGATGACGATAACAAATGCTTTTTGCGATTCATTATAACTCGATACAACCGATGAGAGCCGTTTAGCTTCGTTTATTTTTTTATCATCGTGAAGTAGAGATCGATTATTTTTTAAGGAAACGTTATCGTACACCAATTACAGTTTACGAGCATTTCTTAAGCATCCTCTGCACGTAATGATCTTTCCCAGAATTTGCTCATTTCTCCATTAGATACGCTTACCTTTCAGCCCTTTCTTCGTCTTTAGCAGCATCTTACGCGAAATGAAATTCGTCGAGTATTTGCTCATCGAACGTGAACCAAAACTAATTACTATTTGGCACGTTATTCAGGATCGTTGGTTTGGTGGAAGATACGATCTACCATAATACAAATGCTAAATCTTTGGTCAATTAATAAAATTCTTTCTTCTGATTGATCGATCAACTGTTTCAAAACATTCGTGAGACTTTAATCGCACCCTAAGTGAATTATTTTCGGCAACACATTATTATTCAGCAAATATCCGTCATAGCTTTCTATTATCGCCGATGTGAAAATTTTATGTGATCTTTTGATTTTCCTTTATAAAGTGCAATAAATTCGGAAACGATGAGTAAGCTATAAACAGAGAAAATATGACACTATCAATCGAGTCATGTTTGATGCGTAATCGATCGTGAGGTCTGTATATTATATGTCACGCGTGTCTAAATTGAATTTGCGAAGGTGACGTAACGATGACCTATACTAATGTCGCCTAATTCATTGTGTGTTTTCACGAACTCAATCATGCGCAAATGTAGAGTACTCGAAGAATACGGTGATTAACGACAGCGCGTAATTTACGTCGCTGACGTGAGCAAGCATCGCAGTTGCGATAGCGGAGATGATGATTTATCTCTTTCTCTCTCTCTCTCTCTCTCTCTCTTTGATATACATTTACAGTGCATATTGCGTTCATAATTAGCGTACATAATTAGATATTAATAGCAGCCACGAGGGACCCAATTTCTCTTATCGCCGCTTCCATCGGGCGTGCTCTCAGACTCTCGAAATGTAAGTTACCGGAACTTGGGGATGTCGATTCACGTAACACAAATTACATTTCACTTGGCGACTCATACGATAAATTGGTGTACTTGAATCTTCTCCGGTCTGGTTTTCAATATAAGTATAATAGTGAAAGGTTTGAGAAAAATTAAGATTCTTTTCTTGTACTACTACGGCATGCCTTTTGAGGTTTACGGTCCTACCGTAAGGTAGGAGATTTCTTCTTTTCCTACGATCTCGTTTCTTTTATCTTTCTGCCTTCGTTTGTGAAGCACGGTTGACTGCACTTCTGCATGGCGACAAAAGTGAATTTTCGCTAATTAAATTGGCCGAATGCCTCATCTCAAAGTTGCAGAAATGAAGAAATGCAAGGTATTCATTCGGCAAAATCACCCTTTCCTTAGCGAGAATAATAACTCTTTGGAGCGTTCAGTCATTCTTTTAAATGACTAGACAGGAGTCACTCATGCGCAACTCGGAAACGAAGAAGCAATTCCTTTTCTTTTATTTCTCTTTCTTGGTTGTTATTCAAATTCCTCGAAGAGAGTGCCTTAAAGTTGATTTCCCGTTGTCCTCTTCGTGGCAGGACATCTCATTATTAATAAATCGGATTTAAACTCTTTTTTACGGAAAGATATTCTCCAGTATTAATATGCGCGACAGTTTTCTAAGTCGTTTCATTAAAATTAATATTTAGCGAAATTGTATTTTTAATGAGTGTTAATAATTTGTGGAAGAATATTAAAAGAAATACGGTTAATATATGTATATTATATTTATATACTTATACAGACACAAGTAAAGAAAAACGACTAAAGTCAGATCTATACTTGTTTGTTTCTTCCGCGCGAAATATATCTGCAGCACCTTTCGAAAAAACGGACAATTCAAATAAGATTATACTACAAATATTAAACAATTTTATTATGTGTGAGAGAATACAGTTCCATTTTTGCATCCATTAACTAACGCTATTTCTCGTGAGTATCTCAAACTGTCCTTTTTACATCCGAAAGATTACAGAGTTCAACGTCGTGTTTGTGATCACATAACTTTTCTCTCTCAATGAAAACTCTAGTAGAAAGAATGCAAAGGAAAATTTGCTTTCCGATAAAAGATAATCTCTTTGCTAAAGATTTAAATTCGCATTCGTATGATCTTTCTACGAACAAGGTCGAAATCACGCCCGTCGTTCTCGACCACGACATCGCCATCGCCAATATCTGGATCCTCATCCGCTTGTGACGTCACTTGGCGCACGGCCAAATCTCGACGCTCAATGAAACGTTCGGGGTAGCCGAGTCTTCAAGTGGGCGACGTGGTCTACATGGGTTTACGACGACACTACGCTGCGTGCACACACATATAAGCGGGCTTTAGGAAAGGCAGTGACCTTGACGAAATATTCAGCTGATTTTCGCCCTTCTTCTTTGCTCAGGAAGAAGCCCAACACACTTTACGCGATACTCGAGAAGAGAGACTCCTCGCGTTAACGTTCTCCCATTCGCACTCGCGAAATAAAATATTTTGCGTGACAATTTTATATTCTTTATACCCGTATTCATTGCATTTTCGCTTCCCCGTGAAATACTACGTTATTCTTTGGTACGAGAGCAGAAGTTGATGACCGTGTGATCTATGATCTGCAACCGTGAGCACAAAAGCGAGCACAAAAGCGCGCACAAGTCGTCATTTATCCCACGACAAGAGATGTGTTAAGGCATTCTCGCTCGGCAAAGTTCTTTCGCTCGACTTTCTGCTTTAAACCGCACGATTGCGGCAACAATGGGTGAATCCACAAATCACGCTGTAAATTGTTCCTCCATGTTTCTGGACGAGCGATCGACGAATCACGCGCTCCCAGTAGCGGTGACATTCGCGGAGATAAAGCGTCGATGCGGAAGAGAGAAAAAGAAATGGTAAATGTATGCGCGCACATGTGTAAAAAGTACAAAAGAGGCGAGAAAGAGACAACGTGGGTGCGAGGAGAGTGAGAATAGATGAAAGATGACGAATGGAAGAGATGATGAAGATGATATGTAACCGTATGCTCGACGATAGCGGTGACAAGTGAAAAACGCGACGAAGTGAAGTAAACGAGCCTCGAAGTACCAATGAGGTCAGATTACTTCGCCTTCGTGTTGCGGGGAAGACTATCTGGGTCAGCCGTGGCTTAAAATATTCATAAAACTGCACGCGATGTCTAATACGGCCCGATTCGATTGGAAATATATCTGCCGAGTTTAAAATAATTTCGGCCTGACGCCAGAAACATCGGAGACACAGATTGTAATTCGCTACGGACAATGATGTCTTATTGTCTCGTACCCGACAGCGTCGAGTACGCCCGTTCGTTCGTGTGCTACTGACAGCATCTCTGTTAACGGACATTTTCGTACAATCTCTTGTCTCTTCTCCTGTGTCATCGCGGTCGCGATCAAGTACTATCTACATATAGCAACGAAATTCCGCAAAGGTACAGCACGTGGAAGATTTCCACGTCGACGAGTTTTCCAACAGCTAAATTTCGGTAGCTGATTCAACACTCGCGAACACTCATCTCGTGTCTTGACTTTAATTCATGAGACTCTGATTAATAGCGAGTCGCGAGTCCGTTTCGTCCTTCCGGTTTTATACGACTCTGTCCGAGGGAAAGATGGATTTCCTCGTTTGAATTGGACCTTTGCTCCACAAACGATTTATTTTTCGTGATTTGCATTTTCATTACCGATTCGAATTTTTTTCTTTGTCTCTCTTCTTTTAGTTATTTTTCTATTGTATTTGCCTATTTATCTATTTATTCTATTTCACTGATAGTCACGACAATGAAACAAACCTAGATTCTTCTCTATCTCAGTTTTAACGGACCCTGGAAAATCAATTGATGGTTCGTTTAAGTGGCTCCTTGGCATTTTCCGCAATAACCCAGACGAGAAAACAAGAACGAAACTACTTCTTTCGATTTATTTAATAGCGGCGGCAGTAAAGAGTCCTGCACTCTTATCAGCTGCGCGTTTAACGTAAGAGAAATAACATCCGGAACTACGATGGCTCGAGAACCGGCTGATGGGAAACGGATCCCTAGGATCACCTTCGTGATCCATGGAAAATTTCAGTCTGATGGACGTACTTTCTGGGACGGCTGATACAGGGAAGAAGAGTGAGAAAAGAGGAAAACCTCATGGAAGCAAGAAGGAATCGATCGATCGCACGGGCTATCTATGTTCTTACCTCTTCTTTTCCTTCAGCTCTTCTCCTTTGCTGGCTCTCTCTCTCTCTCTCTCTCTCTCTCTCTCTCTCTCTCTTTCTGGAATAGTGATTCTAGTCCTATTGAAATCACGTCACGATCATAGACACGTGGTCGAGTATTCTCGTGTTAGGAACAAAACGAGGGGATACCATCCAGGGAAGTTAGGACATTTCGGCAGGATTGAGGCGAGTTATTTGCTGTTTGCTCTTGACTAGTGACTCGTGAGACCTTGGTAGTGGATGTAGTCGATCGCTTTGTTGACCTGAAGAATTGACGAGCAGCAATCGTCGACAATTCTGAGAATCGTGTCGGGAAATCAAGCGGCCGCACCGGTCGGCCCGGAGACGACTTTTATCGGCTCCCCTTGCGTTCTCGTGGGCGGAAAAATCGAAGCATATACCCATCGACGCGTGGGACACGTTATGCGCTGGCACTATCGAATGAACGGCTGTTTCGAACCGCCTGTCTAGTTATATAAACATGCGACGTAATAAAGCGCGACAGAAATAAATCGCTGGTATTAATCCTGTTGCGCGTAGGATCATTTGGCAGGGGTGATTGGATATTAAATAAATTTATTGTCATGAGCGAGTTAAACGTGTTGTTATTGCTTGCGAAACGACGCCGTGTTTATTACTATTGAGGTTCTTGAAAAGCGAGAGGCACGATTTCATTAAATTTTTTTAAATTGATTCAGCTAAAGGACAATTAGTACTCTCTATCATTCATTGATATTAATTCTTTTAATTTGTTTAAGCGTAGTAGTTGTAGTCATATAATTGTCATGTATCTCGAGCGAAATAATACTCGCCTGTAAATGCAGCCGTCATTCCAAACGGTTTAAGACAAATCCTCAGCCGTCCGTAACAAATGCGCTTGTAAGTAAACGCGCGAACAATGCTGTTAGTGCGTTTAAGTTCTGATGAACACGTTATATACATGTCTTGTTTGAACAGATATACCTACTATAGTTCAATCTGCCATATTCACAATTATGTGGCTCGTATCCTAATATTATCTTGCTTGACTATCAGTTCTGTTAAATTCATAAATTATACTCAATTTAGTTATTTTTAGTTACTTCTATAGATTGCCATTACTCTTCCCCAATATGTCATTAATTTAATTAAAAGTTGATGAAGTTCACTAACACGCATCGGAAGAAAATGTATTAAATTTGTCTCAAGTTTATTATTTACTATTGTATACATTAATATGAAACATAGTTTACTTAAAACCTAACCACAGAAATAGATCGATTTATACATTGTTCTTTGATATCAAACAGTATATCATTGACTTGTATTTCGATATATGCAATATTAAAAATATTAATAAATCGATAATTCACACTGTTAAATTCATAATGTCAAATTATACTCAATTTGAATAACTTTTAATCATTTTATATAAGTTGTGACTGCTATTCAATATATCATTAATTTAGCTGAAACGGAGTTAAATAATTTATTTCAAGAGAATGTATCAAATTTGACTCAAACTTTATTATTTACTAGCACATACGTTGTAATATGGACGTTGTTTTAGAACTACAATAATGAATTGATTTACATTTTGACATACATGGAAGTTAAAAATAATAAAATGTTATTTAACTCAAGAAACTGAGTTACCATTGTTCCTTTGATATTTAACAGTGCACTTTAATATATAGATTTTTAGTACTGGCAATATATCTGAACCCATTCTTGTGGACTAAAGTTTTCTCAATCGTGATCGGTATAATCGGGCAGTTCGCAGATTGTGAGCGACGCAGAAGCTAACTGAATTTTCACCGCTACAAGAAAGCTTAAAACTTTTAGTTGTCCTTGTCCTTTCTCCGACGTTACCGTAAACGCGCTTCAACACCCGCTATTTCTCACCAAACAACTGAAAATCGTTGAATTCCACGCTGCCTCTTGATGTGCGAGTATTTCTGCCGACTGGTGGAGAGTCATTGTGCCATCGGATGCTTAATTACGCGGGTGTCCTACTCGCGAACGCTCGTCAACTCCATCTCCGTAACGATCACCAACTTCAACGACGCTATCATTGCGCCGGCAATTTTCTTTTTATCGTGAGATTAAGAAGCAAGACCTCGTCAACGTAAGTGCGTTGGACACGGAGAAGACGATGTAAAAGAAAGAGACACAAAACGAACTATTAGCGGACGCGTCATGCACACGTGGCTGGCGCAGAAACGTGGTTTGATGATGCATTTCTCTGCAGTCTCTTGCTATTTGTCACGTGGAGAAAATAAATCGTCCCACGTGATAATTTCCGGGGAAAGAATGATCGATGCGACAAAATACGATAGCTTAGGATAAAATGGGAAGTGACATGTGCAATTACACGTTCATTAATCTCTAAAAAAAGAGTCTGATAATAGTTATTAGTGAATGATATAATTCCAATCGAATGTTTAAACAAAAGATAAATGTGCTTTTTCAAATATTTATCAAACGATATTATTATGTAATACTTATTGGAATATTTAGAAAATTAAAATTATTTTTTATTGCGTTAACGAACGTGATTGGAATTATTTTACATCATTTGGCAGCTATTACCAATTTTTTCAATGTACCGTACGCTCTTCTTTTCGAACGAATAAAAAAATTATTTTGCTCGATGTATTGTAAAAAAAAGAGCGATTTTTTTTCCGTATCGGCTCTATCAGTAATGAAAGTCGATAAATTGCGTGAAAATTCGTTTTCTCCGTTCTAATATCGTTGAGAAATCATATCCTTCTCTCGGTGCTGGATAGAAGCGCATATTGAGCCGTCATAAGTGATAGCGATCGATCGACAGCGCGACCATCTTCTCGCTAGAGACGTGAATACGTCTATACTTTCTTATCCTTTTCTATGTGATAGATACGTTAATTAGACTGGGTTGCGAGAAAAGAGATTGAAATCAGAAAGGTAGGGGCGATTGGTGCGTCACAGTTCTCGTCTCTAACCTAATTCGACTCTCCCCCGCAGTAGCACCATAATAGGGCGGAATTAACTGGAACGAACGACCACACAGTACTCCTGAACTGCTATCTTTCTTATTTTAACACCATTAACGGCGAAACTATCCGTGGTATCTTTCCGTATCTATGCTTTATCAACGCAAAAAATTTTAACTTTCCTCATAATAATGAAAAATTCATTTGTCGCGCTGTCCATTAAAATTGCGGGTTCTCACGAGGAAATATATCCGAGAGAAGAATTTATATTTTACATGCGACATTTACGTGACACGGGAAGAAGAAAGATTCGTGCCAGTAGGTGAATATAAATTGACACTCCGATCTCTGTTATGTATAACGAACAAAGGGTGAATTTCTATTGCCATCGATGTTTTCGTACGTCGACCGATGGATGTTCGCTTTGGTCTTTAATGGTCTATTGATTTCCAAAGGCAAAATGCAACCTACCCCTAATAATAGCCGATTATATCTTAGCATCGTGTCCGACCAATTGAGATCACAAGCCGGAATAATCTTCTACAATTTCCACTCTTTGCCATTTACGTATCGATTGCAAAAATATCGCATCGTTGCCGTTATTTTCCATGCCACAAATGAGGACAGAATGACCAGGATTACAATCTCGTTTATAATAATGCCTATTGCTGCGTCAGCGATATTCACTACGAAATTGATGATGCTATGCAGACGTATATATACAACATAATGCGTTCAAGAGAAAATCGGTTTATCTAGCCAACTGATATCTAGCAACAGTAAAGTTTAAGTGACGTAATTTGGCAATGAGAGAGTATCTGTTTCAATGTTTTCTTCGCATCATTGAAATTTGGCCACAACTTCTTTTCCACGCGGATCGTAATTCTCTTCGAATTTTGCGGAACAAACAGATCTATCCGAGACATGGCGCCGCCGCAGGATTTGTATCTTGTTTTCGAGAAAATACTTTTTCGCCGCCAGACATAGTGCAATCCCAGTGTTTTCCTCGTCTCTGTCGATATCGGCTGCGTGGCACGTAAAGCGTGTTTGTGAAGTAAAGTTACCTGCGTTAAATCATCATCGAAAGTGCGGATAAGTCGGTCGCTCGTTTTTCTCGTGAGTTTAAATTATGCCTTCGTCAACTTGTTAAAGACATTTTACAACTAGGATTGCGAAACTTGGGAATAATTTATAAACTAATCGTCCACCAGCCACAACTTTTTCGATTGAGAAAGTCACATCATGATACAGAACAGTTCGATGTATCACCCTGTGATTGGGGAAAAAGTTTTTATTTTTCGGAAAAGATCGCGCAGGAACTCAAATTGATACGGACAAAAGCCCTTCGGGCGTGATTCGTTTGAATTACGATAGTTACAAAGCTTTTAAGCCGCTAAACCATCGATGCTCGAAACTATGTTTTGTTTTACGGTCACGTGCTATGTAAGACAACAAAAAATGTATATAGATTTCGAACTGTGCAGCTGTAGCTACAGTTTCACTCATTGTCTATTGATTTTAGTCAAGATTTTCTTAGATTTTGCCGCACTCGGTCCAATTTGCATTCGATTTTTCGTCCAACTACTCGCCAATAGTAAAATGGAAAAGTGCAATCGAAAGAATTGAATACGCCTTTTCTTCTTTCGGTCGTCTTCGTGCCGGAAGTGCATAAACTGCACGTGCACGTCCGTAAGATACATCATCTCCGCAGTGATGCAATATCGCATCCGCTCATAATTCCGTATGCCGTGCAAAGAATACGGCTTTGACGATTACATAAATTACGCGGCTGCTCATATTTATGTAACAATTGCACCTGCTCTCGGGAGTTACGCACTGGCCGAAATACAGAGAGAGGGAGAGATTGTTCCGAGTGAATTATATTTTCCGTGCCATGGGTAATGTAATGCTGAAGGTACCGTGACTAATGGTCCGTATTAATTAATTCATTATTTCGTGCACGAACGCTGAAGTTACCGCGCGGCGTATCCGCGACTGGGTGGAGATACGCGAATGTCGCCGCGACGATTTTAACTTTTTAGTAACGAGAGTTTATGACCGGTAGTACGGTAGTACTTTATCGGATCTGGAAAAAAAGTGGATCTGTGTTTAAAGGATGGCGTTTCCGATTTTTAGGAGACTACCGGACAGTGGGTCAGTCTCGGCCTGGAACTGGAGCAGAGGGGCAACGAGATCGTCGGCACGAAGAAACCGACGGGCCACTCGCTTCTGATCGACTGCCGGCTGGAGCTGCCATATGGTAAGTGACGACACGATCCCACTAGATTACGGTAGATGAAAATCGCATGGCTGACGTATGTAATCG
>Ga0157362_1000686_pt1 | contig 12225 bp, 13 predicted proteins | sample AttlaeALBM3_FD_111480 | JGI IMG/M metagenome (GOLD analysis project Ga0157362, IMG submission 111480) | Fungus gardens microbial communities from leaf cutter ant in Ribeirão Preto, State of São Paulo, Brazil - Atta laevigata ALBM3 | ecosystem: Host-associated > Fungi > Mycelium > Unclassified ... | reverse complement strand
GCTGATAAAGGAGCAGTTGGCTTGATTCCGGCTTTGGAGTTAGCTAGTCTGACAATAACCAAACTAAAGAAAATGCAGTGAAGAGCAGCCCTCTGGATTACAGATGCTTTTTAAACTTCACCATCTGAAGGTATTGAGACCATTGCAGGCCTCATTCCCATTACACTACACCTATGCAAACTTAATGGCAGACATCACTTACAATATGCCTCTATCTCTCCCTCATATGCCATCAATTTGCTTCTTGACTCACAGCATGCTAAAAACTAACCACTCCATAGAGTTGCTACTTCCAAGCTTACCACAAAACAACAAGCTAAGCTAAAAAGTCCCATCAAAGATGTCAACAAACGACTCGATGGTGTTAGGAATTGTTTTAACTCTCTTCACCCTCTTTTTTCTCCTAGTTCAAGGATAGTCAATCATTTCTCTAGTAAAATTAGTTTTCATTCACCTCCTTCTTCATCTGATGAGGACCTCTACCAACACCTTCAAAGTCTTAACCATGCCTTTAGGGTGTCTCAAGTATTACCCAACAGCGCTGCAGTCATTGTAGATGGAGATGTCAAAAAATCACATGTTGCTACAGCAGCTGCTCATGTCTGGTCCAATAATGTGGTCATAAAAGAATTACAGGTCAATTCCATAAACATTATATCCCTTGAGGCTGAACTCATGGCTATTCACACTAGACTCATCCCTGCCATGGAAATAGATGATATCCATGACATTACTGTCATTATTGACTCCATCACTGCAGAAAGAAAAATCCTGGAGTCCAAAGTCGATCCCCTCCAGAATATGTTCATCCCATTAGCCTCTGCAATCAAATCTTTCTTCAGCAAAGATAGCAGGAATAAAATCCACTTCTGGTACTGCTCCAGCAAAGCTGAATGGCCCAGACATAAACTCATTGATGATCAAGTCAAAGCAAATGCATATGTCCCTACATTCCCCAGCAAGGATTTGCACTTATTCAGCAAAAAGAAAAAATGCAATAATATCCTCTGCAAATTGCAAACATTGTTTGCTAACAGCCTCAAGAAAGGCTACTACTTTCTTAACTTTGAAGACAAAAAGCAAAGAGTCATCAAACCTACATATGCCAAAGGCAGCTCATGGCTTCCTGTCATAGGGTTCACCAACTCACTATATGCCTGTTTCACCCACATGACTACTGAACATGCCCCTATCAGAGAATACAGACAGAGATTCTTTCCACACCTCCCTACCAGCTGCCCATGTGGTGAAGCTGAGGTCCAAACCCATGGATACATTATCATAGAATGCAACAGGCACAACCCCTCTACATAACCGTGCAACATCATCATTAACAGCTTTGTCCATTTCCTTACAGATAACCCTGGCACATTTAGCTTTGATAATGGCTAAGGTCCTATTATAGCACAACTCCTTGGAGTAAAGGCACAGCCTTCATCACCTCATTTCTAATTCACCCTTCTTTCCTCTTTTCTGTATCTGTCTTTCTGTCTCTCTTTTCTTATTTAAGTAGGTACTTTGTACTTGCCACAGTCTGCCTATGTGCCCCATGTAATAAATCATTGATTTAAAAAAAAAAAAAAGAAAAAAAAGACTTACTAGTGTGATAGGTAGAGCTGTTGACATGCTAGTTGATATCTGAGACAAATAGACTTACTATTGTGATAGCAAAGAGTATGACATGAGCAATAACAGCATTGGAGATTGGTTCACCAAGTGTTTTGAGAATATAAGCTTTGTGGGGCTCTATAGGTATCTCATCTGAGAATAAAGCATGAAAGATCTCTTTGATTAGGTATGCAATAGTGTTTTAGCCCTTTTCTTTATGACAATGATTTAATTTATCCCAAATATTAGCAGCTGATGTAGCATGTAAAACACCACTCAAGGGTCCATCCTTCAAGGTCAAAATGAGCTAGGCTTGGGCTTCCATATCATGATGATCCCAGTCATCAATATCTAACTGGTTTGTACTCTTATCAGCAATTTGGATAAGTATGGGCATTTAGTTGTGCCATCCACAGTCCTTGAAGTTTGAGGACAGTGGAGATCTGATACTCCCATGTCTGGAAGTTGGTACCATTATTTTCAAGATATGGGATGTTGTACAACTGGTTAGATCCACTGATCTGAGAAGGTCTAGCAGAAGCAGACATTGTGAGAGCTGGGAAAATGAATGTTGGTGATTAAGTCAAATGTGAATGAGTGTAAGGTTCAAGTCTGATTGAAGATTATAGGCAGGCAGGGCCCATAACCTTTTATAACAAGTGGCAGGGACCTAGAGTGATAATAAACACTGTAGGTATACTGAGTGACAAATTCTAGTCCATAGTATAAAATATTCTCACCTCAGAATCATGGAATGAGACTGAGGTGCATGAAAAGTCAACCAACAATGAAGACTGGATTATGTAAGTGCGAGATGAAAACAGAACTATGTCCAAAAAGGCATAACCACAACAAAAACTACATCGAGGACAGCCTTATTCTATAATTTGATGCATCATACAATCCTGAAGTAGATTTCTGGGCTGATGTCAGAAGGATGAAACCATGATGTTCTACAATGACATACGATGTGTCAAAAGATACCAATAACCAATCGGCTGTCTGCTTGTCCAAGGGAAGCAACTTTAAAACAAGTATAGACAGATCTTGTGTCTCCGTTCTCACATCTGATACTCGTTCCAGCTACTTGATCTCTATTTGACTGATCGGTGCCCGAGTTTGTCAAAAAGAAGACGAATATGACTTTGACTTCTTGGCCGGCTGTTGATGAAACATCCACGCTTTTGACCTCGAATTCACAGAACAACGTGCATCAGCGCCGACATTGATCTTCTGTATGATGAGTTCGATCAAAGATGTTTTCCCCTACGCTCGAAATCTTTTGAATTTGCTTAAAAGCTCTGGGATAGTAGAATCAATCTCAGAATCCGACATTAGTTTTCTCTCATCCTCAGTTATCTGGTCATGTATCTCTATTCGACCTTTGCCACACTCGGTCTTTTTGTTGCTGCATCTCTCGGTGCTCCTACGTCGCTGTACTCGACTGAGGGCTTTCAAAGACAAACTACTGGCGGGTATATTGTCTCTCTAAGAGAAGGTGTTTCGAGAGCCAACTTGATCGCTCAGATCAAGCAAAATCAAAATACTAATGTGACTCATGACTTCGGCATTATCAATGGTTTCGCTGGTAAATTTGGCAATGAAACATTGAATAATCTCCAAGCAAATCCAGACGTGGAGACAATTTCCGAGGACGGTATTATGCAAACCATGGTTACACAGTAAGCTCAATACAGATTCATTTACCTGGCATTGAAACGTATGTTTAGGACTAACGCTCCATGGGGCATCTCTCGATTGAGCTCAAGCACAAGATTGACCAATCGGAATCCCAAGTAATAGCTTTCCACTTCAGCCTGAAAATCAACTTTGTAACAAGCTTTCTAGTGTTCTCACTTTCCCATATACCTACGATTCAGCTGCCGGAGCTGGTGTTACTATTTACATAGTCGGTGAGTTTTAACGCAGCGTATGAGTTTATATCAGAATTCACCACGATTTCAGACACTGGTAAGGACATCTACAATCTATTGGTTTAATGCGTTGACTTGACTTCTTCTTGAAGGTATCTTCACTGCACATGTGAGTTGAGACTTGGATATTCATCTCATGAAAATGTCTAATTGCCTCATTTTTCAAGAGTCAATTTGGCGGACGTGCTACTTGGGGCGAGACCTTTGGACCATATGCGTGAGTATATAATGTTCTGGAATGATAACAATGAGACAATGGCATTGCAGTGATCAAGATGGCAATGGCCACGGAACTCACTGTGCGTGAGTGTAGATAGCTTGATTTTACCTTCTGTTATACTCACAAGGAGAAAATTATAGCGGAACAGCAGCCGGTAGTCAATATGGTGTTGCTAAAGCTGCTAACCTTGTAGCAGTCAAGGTTCTTAGTGATGCTGGGTGTGTACTGAGCGTTCTCTTCACTGTCTGGAAAATGACCATCTCCTGAATCTTCCCCAAGTTCGGGAACAGTATCTGACATGTGGGTATTCATGAAAAACTTTAGTTCCTATATGGACCTGACAAACTTTTCAGTATCTCTGGCCTGGACTACGTGCACAAAAGAGCTAAAGGCCCTACTATCGTCTCAATGTCACTCGGTGGTGATGCATCCGCTGCTCTTGATAATGCTGTTACATCCGTATGGGTTGTTATCTCTCGCCTGGCTTCTCGATTATCTAATAAACCTTCTTCAGTTAACCAGAGCAGGTATCCATGTTACCGTTGCTGCTGGAAATGATGGAGCCGATGCCGGAAACTCGTCCCCCGCTCGAGCCCCAAGTGCAAATACTGTCGGAGCAACTACGATCGCTGACACCCGGGCATCCTTCTCCAACTTTGGTTCGGTCGTCGACATCTTTGCTCCTGGACAAAATATCATTAGCTCATGGATTGGCAGCACTACTGCGACTAACAACATCTCTGGAACATCAATGGTCCGTTCATGTGTAGTCATGAGACAGAGATTTACAACTCTTTTAGGCTACTCCTCATGTTGCTGGTCTCATTGCTTATCTGATCAGCCTCAGAGGAAATATGACTCCTGCTGCTATGACTAGCCTTATTCAATCTCTCAGCCTGAAAGGTGTCCTGACTAGCGTCCGTGAGTACGAGTATCTCGTGAACACACCAGAGTTGATGACCTTTTGTGTAGCCAGTGGGACTATCAACGACTTGGCACATAACGCTTAGTCAGATTCGGCGCACCTTGAATAATCGACTCATATCCTGGGACAAAACTTGTACTCATAGCCTGTTCGAATTGAATTTATTTATGAACACACGAACACATGACATCCATGGACGTTTGAATCAAATTGCTGCGGTCTCATCCCAATAGATGGTTTGTCTCTTGTATGCATGGCCTTAGTCTTATCGCCATGAATAAGTTGATTAGTCTATTTTCGTCGAACATTCATGCCAGTGTCCTAGTGCATGCTGGTAGCATTGGATGTAGTGGCCATCATAACATCTGTATCGACGGCATTAGTCTTTGCATTCCTCTTCTCCCTTCCACCAACACGTTAAACCTCCCCTCTCTTTCTCATATTGAAAATCTAGATTTTTCCCATGCTTTCCCGCCTACTGTGCTATGCGTGAGACTGGATGCCAAACGTCAGCCTTATCCTTGACAATGCGCTCGAGTACTGGAAGTATATTGAGACGGATGATGGTTTCATGAACAATGTCGATATCACCATGGGGTTCGAGGATCATCGTGCCGAGAACAGATTCGATGGTATTGCTGAAAAATTTTGGTGCTTGGAGTTGAGTCAGTGCAGCCCAAGGAACGATTTTGTCGTGTCTTAATTGACGGAGCATTCTCCAGTAAATTCCATATTCTTTTCGTCATCAGCTCCCCTTCCATTCCACTTCTTTCAATTGCCGTCCACATTCCATTTCTCCATTATGAAGCGAGATCATGGTTAGAGTATTGCCGACTGAACACAGGACAGATGGTAGCAGGAAAGCATAATCAATTTCAACAGATGAGATGAGTGCAATGCTAGTGTTTTGGGGCATGAGGTGAGTGTAAGCAGCTTGAGAGGTTGAACTGTCAGGATCATGGGACCAAGTTGGTAGCAGGAAATTGCACCTGGAGATGGAAGGGTTTAACAACAAGGAGGTGATACCTAACCTCCAGTGGTGGATCATTATCTGAGTGAGGCCTCAACTTAACAGCGAAGATGCACAGGTACATCCTCAGGTGCTGAAAAAGGTTGGACTAAAAGCCAATAGAATGACTGACATTGAGTATTCATAAGTGATTGGTTTTACAAGCATACACACCTAAAAGCCAATAGAATGACTAGCTTTTAGGTTTATAGATAGGTACTTTATTAATGAAGATTGATATACTAGTATCTATGTGGTGGAGGAGCAATTTGGATCCTATGCATCACTCAAGGAATGACAAGGATATAAGAGTGATAAGTGGAGCTGAGAGCAGTGAGTAGAATGATGACAAGACGAATAATTTAGATGATGTCATACAATTTCCTCTTCTTGTTCTTCTGTCAATCTTGCTTTCCTCCATCCAACAAATTGTTGTGGACGACAAAATTCCTTGAGGACGAGAGTGGGGTCTTCAGCATATCGGAATGCGTTGCCAAAAGCTCGAGCATGTACAACGTACTCTTTGGAATGATTGGTTATGTTTTGCCCTCTTCTCAATTCCTCTAATTAGGCTCGGCACTGGACCCAGATGTCAGTGTTATCGACGGGGAATTCGGGGTAGATGACGAGTGACAAGTGCTTTGAATGCTTTGTCAGACCACCGGCTCCCTCGGTTGCAATGGGTAGTACCCTGGAGCATGTTGCAGGCCGCTAATGGTCTGGTAGCTCAGTGGTAGAGCATATGGGCTAGGTCACAGGTTCAATTACTGTTCGGGTCACTCTCTTGTCGAGTTGCTTTGCTTTGGGGTATTATTCTCCATGGGTGTTACTCCCTTATCTATGTTTCTACAGTAGAAAAGGTAGGCAAAGTCCAGATTTCCCCAATCCATCCTTCTCGAACTCGAGCTCCAAAACACGTAGCTCGTGTATTCTTAGGCCTTGTTGATGATGTCAGTACAATCAGCCACTTTTCCAAAGTAACATGAGTAGGTTCATCAAATCTAGGTCGGTCCTTCAAACAAATCCAGTTCGGTGGGCTAAGAGTGTGTGAATATCATGTCGCAGAAACCTAGTCGCACGTTGGTTTGACTTGGAATAAAGTGTATTCCGTTGCAAACCAATAATGAATATAACAAATTACAAACTTAAATACTAGAGAAATATTCCAGAAACTTCCACTGGATCACGGCATCGGCTTGATTTCCCAACATATCAGCAATGCTGGCAGGCCAGCTATACATAATCTCGATGTATACCAGCACCTCAAATTTTCTTGCTCATTGACATCGGCATCCCACAGAGCCTAGGGGTCCATCTGGAGGTCAACACTTGCCATTCTAGTCCTTCTTTCAGATCTTTCGGCATTTCCTGCACTTCTTGTTCTTTCTCAGGTTCAAGCGTGCTCATCAAGGGTAATAAATGTTTGTCCACAGTCCGACTTCATACAATGCTATATATGCCTTGAATTCAACGTGGCGATGCGCAGAAACCTTGGTTCGATGCATAACGGGCATGGAAAACTCCCAGAAACTACGGGGAAGTCTTCGTGAAAGGACTACGCTGATTGCAAGATCTGAGGAGTGGGATTTTCATGCCATTCAACGGGAAGTTCTGGTGGGTCTATTTCGTAAATCGGTCTGGGACTCACGTGAGAAGCTCTCGGAAGAACGGAGCAAAGATGAGCTAAATGAGAGATAGCGGACTGAAGACTACACTTGATGGTTTAAAACAAGTTCTTTGCTACGGTCAAATGGGTGGAAACGCACCCTGTAGACTCAACAGAAAATATCTCGTCTTCCTTTTGGTAATTGTCTATCCTCATCTCCTCCGCAACTTGCATCCTTAGGGGTAAGAAATGTATGTCTCAGGCATCACCCAAGTGGTGCAGATGACTGAGGTGTATTATATGTGAGTTCTGTATATATGAGTCCATGTAAAATAGCTGAGACAATGAAGAAGCTTAGAGCTATCGGACACACCTAAGGGGATACCAGCACGGAGAACATTTGCGGTGAAGGGGTGATTCTTGAGAACTTCGGTCAGTGCAATTACAGAATCGCGATGCTGAACGAAGATGGGACAGGAATACATCTCTCCCCTCCCCTCCATCTCAAGCTTCTCATTAAGAAGCAGGGTGACGAGTGACTGCACTTTGTCAGAAGAATCCTCCATGATGTCGTCGACATGATATGAGATAGGGGTTGGGACGACAGAATTGAGTATTCCCAAGAGATGACTTCTCTCTGTCGGTTCAGTCCGCAGCCCATGGACCAAGATCAAGGAGAATGTCAGATGCTGCACGCTCAGAATCACGAAGTCCCTTAAGCGTGAAAGTCTTCTGAATCCTTAAAGTCGCTGAAAGCTGCTGGTCGATTCAATAATATTCCACAGTTCCGTATAGAGCTGCCTTGAGCTGCCTTGAGCTATCTTCGGAGTGATATTATCCTCGATTTTGAGGCTTGGATGATGCGTGAAAGTGTGGCGAGGTTGGTGGAGATATCCAATACTCGTACATGACATAGCGGAAAACAGGTTGATGAACAAACTTCAAAAGTTCATCACACTGAAGACGAGGGGACTGGACAATGCAATCAAGATTCTTCTCAAGCATACACAGAAATGCAAATCAGCCTGATTATTCCACAAACGATACAATAATTTCACCGGAAGGTTTCACATCTCCCTCATATGTAGGGCTAACGGTGAGTCCCATTACGAAAGGCCGAGATACTTGGCTCACTTCATAGGTATGATGAATCATAGGCTGGACTAGGAGAGGGTGGTAAAACTCAGTCATGATACGACTATAAGGGCGGTCACCCGTTGCATGATGTGCCTCTTCGAATACAAAAAGGCTTATGTTTCTTCCAAGATCTATACATCTATGTCGAAGAGCATTGCGAGGACGTAGTCAAAAAGCTCTCCTCAGGTGACAAGCTAAAAGGAGAGGTAATATTTTGTGCGAGAGACTCGAAGGCCTCGTAAAACTTGACCCGGGGTTGGGATAGAATGAACTTGGTTAGCAAAGGGAGACAAACAGACGATACTGGGGTGGTCGAGACCTGTGAAGAGGTCGATCTTTTTCCAGATGCTCGTATTGTTTCCCTTCAAGGCTGGAAGCACAGCTTAGTGTTGACATGGAAAAAAGCTGTCACTGTCCTATCAAGGTAGAAACAGGACAGCCCTCTGGCTGTTCAATTCCGATCCGCATAACACAGCATGAGGCACTTTTTGGTGATTTTTTCTCACTGCTCTCCTGGGCCTCAGACTTCAGGCAGACGCTTCAAGGAGAAGGTGTCGCGGAGTGACATCATTTGTGATGGAATGTAACTACAATGTAACCAAGTCTTTCTGTCTTTCCCTCACTTCCCCTGCGCGCAATTTATTTTGCTGCGTTAGAAGCCCGAAAATGTGTCATCAGGATGTAAAAAAAGTAGTGGGAGCTTCACATATCAAAAATGTGATTTATCAGTCACCTTGCTTCTCGGAGACCATAGTCATGAGCATTATATTATATCCATTGATTGAATGGAAAAGCCTGGTGAACAATGCTAGTCACAGCCGAGTTCCTTCAGTTATCATAAGCTTCTACTACCCATCGCAAAAGTTAAGACGTTAGAACGGCTCATCATTTTCAACTGAGATTAGGTTTCATCACAGCTGCAATGGACTGATCCATGATACTGGGTGAGGATATCAGATGTTCGACCTTGATCAGATTTCTTAGTCTGCGCGCAACCGAATAGAATAATAACACAAGTTGATATATAATTGAACTATAGTCATCAAGTTCCATACAAAATACTTCCTTCCTGCAACTTCCACTCAAATGGCTGATCAGTACGGATTAACACCAGAAAGTTACATTTTTGACCTGAAGAGACTGTTAAATCGACGTTACGGCCAAGGTACACTGTTCTTTATTCTATTGTTCTCGAAGCAACAGCTGAAGCCCTTTCCAGTTATTATTGTTACTTTGATGCTATATGATTTTATCTATCATCTTCCTCAACAGGTGAGTCTTTCCATTTGTAAACAAATATCCCACACATCTTTTCTCTCCTAGGTTCAGTACCTCTACGGGCATGTTTCCCATTCAATTTCCAACTATTTCCACTGACATATGAAACCTCAGGAGGAGATGGTCAAAACAGCACGTTATCTATTTTTCTATCCTGGTGATGAACTGGACATCAATGATGTAAGTACGACTCTCTCACTTTATTGAATGAGGCAACTGATGCAATTTTTTAGAATGCAGTCATATAGTATGAGTAAATTATCTGACATAAATCAAATGCATACTGATAACAACTTTACCAGCTGACAATAAAGCCTGGGCTTCGAGATCAGTGAGACATTACTCTTAATTCAGTTTCGATATCTCCACTGACTAGGACGTCTTAGTGGTACAGATCAAATTGATTTGCTGCTCTGTTTTACTTACCCCTTTTCCAGGTGTATCTTTGGCTCGGGAGCAGCTCTTGAGTGAGTTTGATCAAGGATCCCAAGGACTAGAGTAGCTGATGTCAATAGCTTCTTCACAACGTTGAATTCATTTATAGCAAAGAGTCTGCTGGTCCTGCGCCTTCGAGGAATTTGGAGCAAGGATTTAATCGGTGAGAGAGCTAGAAACATGTGCTAATGGACTCACTATATTGATTGATTTTGGATTCTAGTCACACTAATTCTATATTTCATGACAGCAGGTATGTTCTGTAGAATTTGATTTCTGATCAATAGAGACGACTGATGACCGAAATTAGCCGAGGTCCTGGTAAGCTTTAAAGACAATACGATAATTAACCCACCAACTGATCACATTTTTCAGACTTTGATGTCTGTGATGATAGTTGATGTATATCTTCAATCAGTTTCCGGAGTGCTACTCCCTCTCCATGGTTGCTGGGAGAATCCAGCGCATCTCCAGAAGACACAGATCAGCCTTGCTAGTGCCCTTCAGTATGTGTTCTAATATATTTCACTTTTCTGGCTTGCACATTCATTCTCACACAAAAAAGAATTATCAAGGCAACAACAACAGCAATCGAAGTTCTTTTGACCTTTATGAGGTTTACCATGACGTACAAAACACAGAGGGTTTTTGGTGGTGGAATACGCAGCCGTATTGTCCACATGAAGACCTCAACTCGTTTATTGTATGTATTTTACCGTGATGGAACCTTGTTATTCATACCGTGAGTCCAAACTAGATACTATTGATCTAACTAATGGCCTATCTATTCAGTCTCTTTGGTAAGCATAGACTATAAAACTAGGGAGTCAGAACTCATTATTTTCAAAGTCTACTCATGCCTGCAAGCCGCTCCTCTCCACAATTGTCCTGATTTTATTTTGGCTATCCTAACCTAGTACGTTTTTATCGTTGCTAGTCTTTCACTTACTAACCCTAATTATCAGCACTCAATGCTTCATTTATCCCTTCATCGTAAGCTAAAATCCTTCCTTCTTGTATCTCTATCATCACTCCTGATTTGCGTGTTGCTCAGGTGTCGCAGCTGATATTCAATTTATTGGAAGCAGATTGTCCTTTGGGTGAAAGTATAGATTCTAGCACAATTGAAACCCTTGTGTTCTGTCATTCAGAGTCCACTAGGGACACTGAAGGAGATTCTTCGTCAGGTGATCAAGGAGTTGCCTCCCTGGGAGAAGGGATACATGAAGAAGCAAGGTGATGGATGGGACACTCATTGTTGTTTGTCCCAGATGATATTAGATGTAGATGTCATAATAACCATTGTTTTGTCTGTTGATCTTGCACCAATAGGGATTGAACAAGACATGAAAGCCTGATGAAAACGCCAACTTTCGAAACAATAATTGGAATCATGATAATGTTGTTTCAAATTTTATCACAAACAGGAGAGCTCGAGCTACATTTTTGAGACTCCTACTCTTACTCCTGTGCAACAATCATCTATTCTTTGGTTTTATCACCAAGAGCTGGAAAATCTTTATTTTTTTGATTCTTTGAACTAAAAAGGTCAACCCACCTTTGTCCAAGAGTGTCTCTGAACTGCTTTTGGGAAAATACCATTTCAGACAATGGACATAATATTAGTTAATAATTCTCAGTGACATAGAGAGCTGGAATTCCTCCTTCAAAGAGAGCTAGATTACCTGAGAATTTAGGCACAGATGGACTTTCATTGGATAAAATGATTCCTTGTGATAGTGGTGTGTTGGTAATCTGAGAGGCTAGATGGCTAGCTAAAATATCCTGTAGAAAATGACAAAGAGGTTGTTTTTCTTTAGTAAGTCATTTATGGTGTCACAGAAAAGTGACTACTAAATAGTGTCATAGAGTATAACAAAATACCTGTTCAAATGAACTGCATAAATAGCTGGACCCTTGTTAGTAAGTAGCCTTGCTAATGTCATTCTTTTGGTGTAGTGGTAAACCATGTTGGAATATTGAATGCTATACTAAAAATAGTAACATTTCTTATTGTTTCATTTCCTATTGTTTTGTGTAGAATAAATAGTTGAGATAGTAATGAAGAATATT
>Ga0157362_1000684_pt1 | contig 12242 bp, 11 predicted proteins | sample AttlaeALBM3_FD_111480 | JGI IMG/M metagenome (GOLD analysis project Ga0157362, IMG submission 111480) | Fungus gardens microbial communities from leaf cutter ant in Ribeirão Preto, State of São Paulo, Brazil - Atta laevigata ALBM3 | ecosystem: Host-associated > Fungi > Mycelium > Unclassified ... | reverse complement strand
CTAGAAATAATGATAACTTAACCATATGGAGGCTGTCCTTTGTTCTAAGAAAAGGACAGATGACTATTTATGGGTAATTAATAAAGTCCATGTGCAAACATTGAGGTCTTCATATCTCCACTAATATTAATTACCTTGGTGCTGTTTTAGGCTCATTCTAAGTGGTATGAAAAGGGCTTTTCTGATGCCTAAAAGCAAAGCTTAGATCGTGGCAGTTTCCAAGATATTGGCGATTTAATAAACGGTACCATGGTGGTTACCAGTTGATCTGCCTAATATCTCAGCCATTATTGATTGCCTCGAGACGTGACTGGTATCTATTGAAAGGTCTTCTTAAGGGCTTTAAGCTGGCTTTAAGACCGTGGGAATCGTTGAAGAATTGGTGGAGATATGGCTGAATGAAGTTTGTGACACATTGACCATCTCCAGGCCTGAGGGGTTTTGTCTCGGCTCAAAGTCCATATGAGGGATTCGTCCCATGTCCACTAAGAATGGAGATTACTGTGTCGTGGAGTGAATGTTGATGGGGAATCAAAGGAAATTGATCACAGAACAAGAGTGATAACAAATGAGAATATAAAAGATCCCTGAGATGTCTCACAATTGTGCGCTAACAAGTAGGCACTGGGAAGATGATCAAATATAAAAAGAGAGCTTGAGAATAGGGGAAATAATGGGGTACAGCTCAAAAGACCAAAAGAAATGATAACAAAGTATTTATGAGTCCACTCAAGGTAGATCTTATCATAATAGGATCTCTAAGACGCGCATTTATCTCACGTTGTGACACTGCTGCCCTTACCTAGTCTAGTATCCTGGCTCACCGTCAATACAGCAGAACTACCTAGAACTCCCATACCGTCATGTGGGCTCTTCAACTGACTGTACAACTGAAAGCCGACTCCAATGACACGTAGCGAGCTATTAACTCCTAGCATAAGCAAATGCCCAAGTCCATTGGGGCTCAAGTTCCCATAGAGGGAGAGGTTTTGTGGGTTTTCAAAAGTAAAAGAGAACACTTAGAAACTTAGGCACTCAAAAATAGCTGTTAAGCTCTAGAGTAACAGAGAGGAATGATGATGGGGGTATAATACTTGAGTTTCCTTCTGTGCCCTAGAGTATTTTATTAAGATTACAAAGCAAAGAGACAACAAAAAAAAATGAGACAAAGAAAACCTCTGAATTCCCAAACATGGCAAGGCCACAATGATGAGACAGCACTTCTCCCAAACACTGAGTGACCGCTCTCTACTTCTCTAGTCCTACTCTGGAGATCCTTCTGCGGGCTATGATTGGGTCTCGAGCCTCTTGCCAGGCTGTAGACAGAGACGGTGATCTCAAGCCATTTTGCTCTCAAGCGCATTATCTTCATCTAGTTTTTCTGCTGCCCCTCTCCTTAGCTTCTCTGTTCTTCTCTCTACCTCTTCTATGCCTTCTCACTTCTCTAGATTCCAATTTCCTTCCACTGCCATTGCGATGCGACTCTGCAGTAGCTCAGCTCTCTTGATATTGCTATAATTAGCCATCAGTGATGATGGCTCAGATCTGATCGTAACTCTTCTATGAATAATGCTGCTGGCTGCTGAGGTATGATGTTGCTCTGGTTACGCTAACTCGTCTACATTCACTTCCATCCTCGAGGGCACCTCTAGAAGGGAAATCTGTTGGAAATCTGATATGGGGCACCTGGGCAAGCGTCTATGAGGTGTATGTAGTGGTGGTCACAGCCACTACTCTGCTACTCAAGCTAGGTGCTTGAGTCCATGACTGGGCATTTAGCTGAACATCTCTGGGAGGCCGAGCTCTGCTCTCAAGCTAGTTATTCTGGTTATCAGGGTGCAAATTTTGCCTAAATGTTTGTATGGTGTGACAACATGGTTGTTGTGCTGGAACTCTGCAATAGGTAGAAGGTTATACCAGTCATTCTGTTGTTCGTTGACAAATAGGGGTCTGCAGTTGGAGATAACACATTTTGGGAGGCCATGGAGTTTCCAGACATAATGAAGGAAAAGTCTAGCTGCTTTTCCTACTGTGACTGTTGTGTGCATCAGAACAAAGTGTACTCTTTTGGAGACAGAATCCATGACAGTCATGATGGCATCATGTCCAGAGGACTCCGGGAGTTCGACCATGAAATTGACACTGAGCATATTCCACTATGTGTTTGGAATGGAGAGCGGTTGAAGCTCACCAATTGGAGAGTGTTGCCAAGGTTTCATCTAGAGGTAGAGATTGTAGGTACTTACATACTGGCTGATGTACCTAGACATCTGGGGCCACTAGTAGTTCTAGGCCACCAGTTCTAGTGTCTTCCAGCATCCAGGGTATTCTGCAATCTAGGTGTTATGACAAAGGACTACGATCTGTCTGTGTAGGTCTAGACTTTGTGGTATGTATATTTTCCCTTGGAACCAAAGCAGGCCATTGATGTTTGACCACTCCAAGGAGTGCACTACCCCATTGGTAGAGCCCTGGAGCTCTCATGCTGCCTTAGCTATGGGTTCCTCTTGGTCTCCATTCCAGTTTCCCTTGCAGATATCTGACAAGATCTTCTGTTCTACTCTTGTCAGTTCCACCCCTTCTAGGGCACGCATGGCAAGGAACTTGGGGTGAAGGAGGACTATGTTTTCATTGTCAGAGGCTCTGTTTCTGTGATCAGCCCTCCTCAACAATGCATCTGGTTTGCCTATGGTATGTCTGGGATAGTAGTGAAGCAGGAAATCAAATCTAGCCAGATGCAAGGATCAATGAGCTTGATGACAGTTAAGTTTCTTGGCTGTCATGAAATACTCGAGGTTCTTGTGGTTGGTCCAGATCTCCACCGGATGGGTCGCTCCTTCCAAAAAGTATCTCCACTCCTCTAACATGCAGACAATAGCTAGTATCTCCTTGTTGTGGATTTTGTAATTCTGTTCCACGGAGAACAAGGATTTGCTATGGAATGCTATGGGGTGCCATTTTCCGTCCATCGTTGACTGCTGAGACAAGACTGCTCTTGTGACGAAGTCTAAGCTGTCTACTTCAATCCAGAAGGGGTCCAATTCTTGAGGAGATACTGATACCAGAGTAGTGGTCACTGCTGTTTTGAGGTTCTTGAAGGCCACCTATTTCCTTCCACTCTATGTCCAGACTTGTTTGGAGTGTGTTAGATCAAAGAGGGGTCGAGCTTTGGTGGAGAAGTCTCGAATGAACTTTCAGTAGAAGTTCATGAAGTTTAGAAAGGCCTGGACATCTGTCTTGCTTTCCAGAGTAGGCTATTCCTGGACTCCTGTAACCTTGACTGGATCCATGGAAACTTCATTCTACAAGATGACTAGGCCCAAGTTGTAAGGCTCTAGCTGCGATGACTTAAGTCCACTCCAAGTCAGAGTTGACAAGAAGAACTCAATAGAGTTCTCATTTGATTTTGTACACTACTTCTACATTTTACTACTGTGGCTGTGCAATATCCTCTCATGGTCCTCATGTTATTCCTGTCATATGACTACCTCATTACATGCTGTGACCATGACTTGTGACATGACCTAGTATGACCAATGTCATATCTTTTGTGACTCTGTGACTGTCATGTGATTTTTCCACACTCCACCTTAGTAATAATCTAAAAGAAAAGAAAAGAAAAAGAAAAGGAATATAAAATTGACTTAGCTGTTTTGCCAAGTCATGACACAAGTACTTGATTTGCTCCTTGTGGAATTCATACTTCTCTGGGCAGAGGAAAAGTTTTTTTTTCTGTAAGATCTGCAACACCCATCAGACAGCCTATGTGTGCTCTTTCTCCGTCTTGGTGAAGATCAGAATGTTGTAAGAGGATCACTCATAGGCAACCCCTAATCACACTAAGCATAAGTGGCAAAGGTGAACTTAAGAAGGAACAGTGAATAGCCCAGGAGTTCCAATCAATGTTGAGGTATGTCATGACTTGGCAAAATAGCTAAGTCATTATTTATATTTCTTTTCTTTTCTTTTATTACTAAGATGGAGCATAGGAAATATCACAAATCACAGTCACAGCATGTGACAAAGAAGTCACCTGATGGACATAAGGACTGTGGGAGACAAGATGCATAGCCACAATAGTAGCAAATCTAATAGGAACTCTATCAAGTTCTCCTTGTCAAATGCTGATAAAGGAGTAGTTGGCTTTATTCCGGCTCAGGAGTTAGCTATTCTGACAAGGTAAGGTATTCTACCGTATATCACTAGCTATATATACTAGACTAGCTTGGTCTGTGCACAGGTTGCTATGGAAACCCAGATCAAGACACTAATAACTACTATACCTAATAAGGCTATGTAATACAAACCATAGCAATGAGAACAAGAAGGAAGGAAACTATGAATAGTGGGCTCTGAGGATCCAAGGGCAAGCTAAATAATACTCACCTATACCAGGTTACCTAAGCTACTCTAGAGCGTTCCCTTACAGATGTCGTCCAGATAGACCACCATAATGCCTTTCGCTATGAGGTTTTGGAAGATGTCATTCATCATGGTTTGGAAAATGGCCAGACTGTTGGTCATTCCAAAGAACATTACCAAGGGTTTGAACAAGTCTCAATTGGTTTAGAAGGCTGCCTTCCACTCATCTCCAGGCTTAATGCAAACATTATTGAAACCCTAACAGACGTCTAGCTTAGTGAAGTATCTAGCTCTGCAGAGTTGGGATACAAGTTTGGAGATCAGTGGAAGGGGGTATTTGCTCTTGACCGTCATGGAATTGAGTGTATGATAGTCCTGGACCAACCAGAGTGAGCTATCCTTCTTCTTGATGAAGAACACTGGAGCTACTATGGGAGATTTAAAGGGATAGATCCATCCAGTGCGCAGATTCTCCTCTAAGAAGGAGTGCAACTCCTTTTGTTCCACCAGAGAGAGAGGGTAGACTTTCAACAACCTGGGTTCTGAACCCAGAATAAGTTTAATAGCATGGTCCCATTGCCTGTGCTCCAGGAGGATGTTGAAGTCTTCCTTGGCAAATACAGATTCAAATCCTCTGATGTAGTTGGGTGGGGTAAAAGGTTCTCTCTGTGCCTCCGAGGCTCAACGGGCTCCTTCTGCAAGTTTCTGGGAGGTTATGGAGGTAGCACACAAGTCTTCTGTAGTGGACTCTAGGAGGATTCTCATTATAAAGAGTTTGTTCCCTTGCTCATATTCAACTTCGCATGTCTGAAAGGGGGTCTTGTCCTCCTCTGAGTCTTCCGCATACTCTAGAAGGGGTCCAGATTGGCAGACGTTGAGGGCCCTAGTCTCTATTTTCTTCCATGATGCTTGTTCCTTTTGTATCATGCGGCATCCTTCATATCGAGGAGGGCATCAGTTCATCTGTACTTTTCCAGTTTGCCAATTGACCTCTAGGTTATGGTCCTTGAGCCAGGTATATCTGAGGATCATGCTCTGCTTTCCAAGGCTGGAGACAGTGAGGAGTGTCCTCTTGGAGTGGGTTTTGTAACGGAAGACCATATCTACCACTTTGGAGATCTGACTTGCCTTGTTGGGGGAGCCGTCCACATTGTACACCAGTATGGGGCGAGAGATGCTCCGGGTACTAATACCTTTCGTACAGACAAAGTCTTTATTTATGAAGTTACCCGTAGTCCCGGAGTTCAAAAGCGCCTTGATGGAATGCACTTCGCTGGTGTTGGTGGTGCTGATCTCTATAGAGAGGATGATGGATGTTCTGCGAGCATTGAGGGTGTTGGTGGAGAGTTGTTTGGGTAACCTCTTTTCCCATTTTGGCTTCCGAAGTAGAGCTTTTCTGTCCGGAGCAGAGGGAGAGGGTGTATCTATAGGTTCACTGGTATCTATATTGACCTTTTTTATGTTCAATACAGTGAACCTATTTACTAGTAGCGACCAGGGCGCACTTTTCACCGGCCACGCTAAGCAAAATACTCTTCTGGGGCGAAGCAAACTTCTTCCTCCTCTATTGCATCTTTCAGGGCCATTAAGTCTTCAATCAATTCCTTCCTCTGTTCTACAGTCAACCTTTGGGCATCCAAGTAGTGGGGGCAGTCCCTCACAAGATAATTGGCCCCTCCGCACTGGTAGCATCCTCATAGAGGTAAAGAGCATGTTTTCTGGACTGCATCTATATCCATGGGTATTTTTCCTGATGGTGTAGACGAAGGAGGTCTTGGTAGAATGGGGGACGGAGCTGTCAGAGGAGGACAGAGTACTGAGAAAGGGGTTAATTGAGGAAGGGTAGAGCATGTGAGGGTTGAGGTCATTGAACGGAATGTAGATTGGAAAGCTTCATTCGCCAACCGTGCCTGGTTGATCCTCTGGGCTACTACATACTAGGTTTCTGGATCAGTGTCTGCAGATTGTCCAAAGGGCATTGTGGTGATCTGACTTTGGTTGTTCAACTTGAGTCCTCAGCAGAATTTTACTACTAGGATCTAGGGGTCCGTGTATCTGGTGTCTGAGGCTAAGGTTAGGAAGCTGTTCAAATAATCATCTACTGTCTGGCTTCCTTGATAGTATGAAGACCCTTCCAAAGTATTAATAGCATCTGCTTCCATATTGACTGGAAAGAACTGACTCCAGAACTGTTGTTTGAAGTTGGTCCAGGATTGAATGGGAAAAACACCGGTATCTACCTTCTGGTAAGAGGTTCTTGGACCACCTTGTAGCCTGTCTATCCTTGAAAAAGGCAAGGGTCCAGAAGATTTTTTCCTCATCGTAGCTGAATTGTTCTGGGGCCAGGCGCAAATAAAGCATATAAGAATTGAAGAAGGCTTAACCAGAATTTTGTTCACCAGAGAAGTCTGGGGGAGAGAGGAGTTTTGGCCTTGCTTGCTGTTTAGGCAGAGTGGCCGGGACTGGGGGAGGAGAGCTGACAGGAAAGAAAGATATGGGTATTGGAGGCGGAGCAACAGTTAGAGTGGAGACAGAGCTAGTCATGAGTTGAGTGAGTTGTTGTAATTAGGTGGTCAGGTCCGTGAGAGTGGTATTGATGGCATGTTTAGAGGCATTCTGGTATTTGGTCAGCTCTTGGAGATGATACTGTAGATAGCCTAAAGCGTCAGCTATGTCTGGGAGGATATTCAAAGGCAGCAACATCTTTCTTTGAGTGGGGTGATTAGACGATTGGAGCTTGTCAGTGGAGTGTAACTGGAGGGTGGCTGTCCACTAAGAATTTCTGAGGCTCTGGTGAATAAGATCTAATTCTGCTATAAGAGCAACTGGAGTGGAGCGCTCCAGAAGATTCCTCAGTAAATTACACTTCGTGGAATATGTTACAACCTATCTCCAGGAGATTCCTTAGAGAATTAGATAAGGCTCCTGAAGTGAATAATCTACAATATATATACTGCAGTGTCCTTGCATTCCTGCTTCTACAGTCCTTGGCAGTCAGGGTCTAAATAATGGGTGAGCTTAAATGTTACGTAGTAATATTTAATTAGCTGCAGGGTCACTCCAAAGGGCTAATATGGGCTCCGGAGTTATGTGTGAGAGGTCCTCTTACAAGAGGCTTCAAAATGACAGATTGTACACTTTCTCTGCCAAGTGCGCATTCTATCAACATTGAGTCAAATTCTTGGGTTTTGTACTTAGTCCAGAGGGTGTTCAGATGGACGCCACAAAAGTTCAAACCATTCAGGACTGGCCTATTCTCCGATGTGTTAAGGATGTCCAGTCATTTATTGGCTTTGCAAACTTTTATAGATGTTTCATCAAGAACTACTCAGAATTAATCCTGCCTCTCACCCAACTAACAAGAAAAAACAAACCTTGGGTCTGGTTGACACCCTGCCAGACATCCTTTGAGATCTTAAAAAGGGCTTTTACTTTAGTGTCCACCCTTGCGCACTAGGACCCAGACTCCCCTATGATTGTCGAGACAGATGCTTCAGATCATGCATTGGTAGCTATCCTCTCAACTGTAAGGGGACACTCTAGGATAGCTTAGGTAACCTGGTATGGGTGAGTATAATCTAGCTTGCCCTTAGATTCTCAGAGCCCACTGTCTACTAGTTCTCTTCCCTCTAGTTTGGGTCTGTCCCATCAGTACTATATAGCCTTATTAGGTATGGTAGTTATTAGTGTCCTGATCTGTGTCCCCTTAGTGACTGGTGCACAGACCAGGCTAGTCTAGTATATATAGCTAGTGGTGTACAGTAGAATACCTTACCCTAACATTGATTGAAACTCCTGGGCTATTCAATGTTCCATCTCTAAGCAACTTCCTCACTAATCAGCTAAGTCAGCACTAGGTTGCTCTAGTTCTCTTACATCGATCTAGGTGAATAGTAATATCTATCCAGTTGCTTTTTACTCCTGAGCCCTCGATGCCACAAAAATAAACTATGATGTCCATGATAAAGAGTTGTTAGCCATCTTCGAAGCCTTTAAGAAGTGGCGACATTACCTGGAGGGTACACCAGCCCCAGTAGAGGTGTTCACTGACCACAAAAACCTAGTCTATTTCTGTGAGTCAAAGGCCCTATCATGTTGACAAGCGAGATAGTCCAAATTCCTCTCACAGTTTAACCTAGTTATCAAGTTCCGACCCGGGAGGCTGGGTACCAAACCTAACGCCCTGATATGCTGTTGGGACATATATGACAAGAAAGGACCAAACAGAGCAGTGAACTTATGACCTATGTTCTCATAAGGCCAACTTGAAAGCGTAGACCACCCTATTCCCATAAACCCTCCATCACTACAAGCAGCAACTACACTAGACTCGAAATTCCTGCTTGCAGACATCAGAACAGCAGTCCTCACTGACCCTATTCTCACTGAATGCCAAAAAATAGTGGTAGATACACCAAAACACCATTGGTTATTAAGAGCTGATAGAACCCTACTCCATGATAAATGAATCTTTGTGTCATGACTTGGCAAAACAGCTAAGTCAATATTTATATTTATATTTTATTTTATTTTATTTTCTGATTATTGTTTTTCTTTTTATTTTATTTTATTTTATTTTTCTTATTGATGGACACACGAGAGGAAAGTGACTCATAGAGAATATCATAACTTGGTAAAATGACTAAGTCATTATTTATATTTATTTTTCTTTTGGACTCACTACACAGGAAAGTGTGTGGGAAAGTGTTATGTCACAAGTGTCACACAGTCACAGTCACATGACAGGAAGTCACAGCATCATATCACATGATAAGTATGGGAAAGTAGTATACAGACCATATAGTAGTTGTATAAGTAGTATAGGAAATCTAATGGGAACTCCATTGAGTTCTCCTTGTTAACTCGGACTTGGAGAGTGATTAAGTCATCTAGGCTAAGTCGCTACACCAGAACTCAATTCCACTTCTAGAGTACTGTCTGCCTTGGACCTTGCTCAATCTTACTTTTATCTTTATCAACTCTTAGCCAGTGGTCATCACAATCACTAGCCACCTCCATATATAGCTAGGCCCTTGGCTTAAGGGGACTTGTCAATCAGTTAGGGACTACAGGTGGAAGTGTAGTACCAAGCTTGGATATTACTACTGAGACCTGACCTTGCAATCAAGTGGTGTTTAGTAGTGTACTTGTCCTTTTCTTAGTATAAACCTCGTGCTGTGCTCTATTGTGAGTTGGTACATACAGAGGAGTGACGGTTACCTCTAGAGGGCCGTCTAGATTAGGGATCCTCCCTGTTGAGGTGATAGTATAACCATATTATTAGGGCAGTAGTCAGTAGGGCAGTAGGTGTCTGGTTAGGTAAAGATCTTACGCCCCAACAGACGTAGCAGTAGTAAGATCAAATCATTAACTCCATACCCATCTTGAAACGTTACCATAATGTCTCAAGAACAATACAATTCACTGATGAGTAACTTGCTCAAACAGAAACGCTCTCTCACCAAACTGAGAGAAGAACTTAAAGAAAGGAAGGGGAAGTTGTATTTCAGTTGCAGGAAGTTCAGGCACCTAGCCCAAAACTGCAGGAATAAAGGAGGAGAAGAAAAGGGGGAAGTTATTTCCCAAAATAAATTTGAGATGTTGAGTAGCAGAGTAATAAGGTGTAAGGTGGAACTAAGAAGACAAGAGACAGAAGAGAAAAGCTGGGTAGTAGAATGTTTCAAATGTGGAGAGAAGGAACACAAGTGCAGGGAGTGTCCCCTTTGGGAAAGGGAAAGGAAGATGTGAGTAGTAGAGGAGGCAGCACGTGTGGCCATGCCACAAAAGGTGCAGCAAAAGAAATGGAGGAGGAGTCCAGCACGTGTCTTACGACAAAAGGCGCAGGAGCACTATAGGGAGAACATCTCTGACAAGGCATGCCTATTAGAGTTGGGGTGGTATACCAAGGAAATAGTAGTATCATACTTGGTGTGCGAGAGGTGTAGAAAGCAGGGATGTTGTCATGACTTGGCAAATTAGCTTTCTTTTCTTTTTCTTTTTCTTTTCTTTTATTTTGAATATTGTTTTTCTTTTCTTTTTCTTTTCTTTTAATTTGTAATATTGACAGACACGCAAGAGCAAGTTGACTCATAGGGAAGCATGGGATAAAAGGACAGGGTTAGGGTTACTCTGCATGTATATATAGTGTACTAAATCTAACAGGAACTCTATTGAGTTCTCTTTGTCAAACACTGAACAAAGAGACAGTTGGCTTAATTCCGGTCATTGGACTTTAGCTGCTGACAATGTATGTGATTTGGGAAAAACAGAGATAATCTTGGAAATGCCATGGCTAGCAGCACACAATCCTGAGATAAACTGGAAGACTGGAGAAGTTAAAATGACAAGATGTCCACCCTTGTGCGGTGGGGTAAAATCCAAAGAAGAAGAAAAGAAGAAGAGGGGAAAGAGAGTAGCAACTCTAGAGGAAGAGAAAATTGTCAGATGGGCAATAGATGATAAAGAGAACTGGGAAAGAGAAGAGGAAATTGAAAAGGACCACAGGAAAATCAAGGAAATGGTTCCAAGAAAATTTCTAAAGTGGAGGAAGGTGTTTGGAAAAGTGGAGTCAAAGAGGATGCCAATGAGGAAAGTTTGGGATCATGCTATAGATCTCAAAGAGACATTCAAGCCACAAAAAAGAAGGATTTACCTCTTGTCTAAAAATGAGAGAGAGAAAGTCCAAAACTTTGCAGAAGACCAATTGAGGAAAGGCTATATTAGACCTTCAAAATCACCTCAGACATCGCCGGTATTTTTTGTGGGCAAAAAGGATGGAAGTAAGAGGATGGTGATGGACTACCATAATCTGAATGATCAGACAGTAAAGAACAATTACCTGCTACTGCTAATTACAGACCTAATAGATAACATGGGTAGCAAGAAAGTATTTACAAAAATGGATCTGAGATGGGGGTTCAATAATGTGAGGATTAAGGAAGGGGATGAGTGGAAGGGAGTGTTTACAACGCATATGGGCTCCTTTGAGCCAACTGTGATGTTCTTTGAAATGACAAACTTGCCAGCTATGTTCCAGGCGATGATGAATGAAATTTTGAGGGACCTAATCAATGAAGGAAAAGTTGCAGCATTTGTAGATGATGTGTTAGTGGGGACAGAAACTGAGGAGGGACATGATGAGATTGTGGAAGAAATATTAAGAAGGTTAGAGGAAAATGACTTATATGTCAAACCAGAAAAGTGTGTGTAGAAAGTGAGGAAGATAGGATTTCTCAAGGTTATCATAGAACCCAATGGGATAGAAATGGAAAGAAAAAAGGTAGAAGGAGTACTTAGTTGGCCAGAGCCCAAAAATGTGAAAGATGTCAGGAAATTCTTAGGCCTCACAAATTATTATAGGAGGTTTATCAAAGATTTCGCTTGAGTAGCAAGGCCAATGAATATGTTGATGGGGATCAAAAGGTTTGATCACAAAACAAAGGTAAAAGCAAGGTCAGAGAGGTGATATCTCCAAACTGCTTTACAATTGTGCACTAAACAAGTAGGCACTGGGGAGATAAATCAAATAATAGAGAGCTTACTGAAGGTGAATGTCCAAAGAATAACCAAAACATATTAAATAGGAACCTAAGGAAAAAAGAATTGTTTTTAGTATCCACTTTATCACAAAAGGTCACTTACTTGTTTGTGATGAACTGAATATAGATTCAAAGAGCTTATAAGCAGAGTTAGACAAGCAACAAAAGATGTTGTTAAGTTTGAGGTCTAATCCTCAGACTATGAATCCTTAAATACAAAAAAGTGATGGTCTGTGCACTAGAACAGAGCATCACATGCTACTACCTATTGTTCTACATATGGTAGTGCCTTTGTACTTGAAAATGCAATAACTTAACCTTATGGAGGCTGTCCTTTGTTCT
>Ga0157362_1000682_pt1 | contig 12269 bp, 12 predicted proteins | sample AttlaeALBM3_FD_111480 | JGI IMG/M metagenome (GOLD analysis project Ga0157362, IMG submission 111480) | Fungus gardens microbial communities from leaf cutter ant in Ribeirão Preto, State of São Paulo, Brazil - Atta laevigata ALBM3 | ecosystem: Host-associated > Fungi > Mycelium > Unclassified ... | reverse complement strand
TATGGTAGAATACCTTACCTCAACAATAGTTTGAGCTCCTGGGCTACTCATTGCTCTAACTTAAGACGCCTGCTTTACTATACTGCAGTGTGACTGGGTGCCTCACCAAGTGTGCCCCTTACATTTACTATCTATTGCCCATCGGACAATTTTATCTTTCTCTTCCGTTGCTACTCTTTTAATTTTCTCCTTCTTTTGACTCTTTCCGCCATACAGAGACGGACATCTTGTCATTTTGACTTCTCCTGTCTCCCAATTTATTTCTGGGTTATGTGCTGTTAACTATGGCATTCCCAGTATCACCTCTGTTTTTCCTAGATCACATACGTCTATCCTCATCCTTTCTACATGGTCTTTATAGAACACATTGCACTCTACCTGGTGCGTGATGGCCCCTCTGCTATTATTTGTTCTGTCTACATTCCTGATGGCTATCAGTCTTTCTAATTTCTACAGCTTGAAAACATGCCTAGCTGCCATCTGTCTATCCATAAACATCACCATTGCACCACTATCCAAGAGCGCTTTAATCATTACGCCTTTGTGTATATCTATCTTTTCTACTCCGATGTTCAACCACACTTCTCTTAACATTTTGAAGGTTCTCCTGACCTCCTTTCAACTACCCCCTTCTCTTGCTGCGCTTTCTGGTTCTCCTGATTGTGTGTTGCTTTGCTGTGTCTTTGCCTCTCTAGGCCGCGCCGCCTTTTCTTTACATCCACACCCATTTAATGCCTCCCATTTCTTTGAGAAGATCACTCCCTGTCCTCTGTTGTCCTCCACATAACATCCCCTGTCCCTGCACCTTTCACAAACTAGATACAAGACTACTACTTCTTCCATCATCCATCCCAACTCTAACAATTGCGCCTCTTCTGGCACCCCTTTTCTGCAGTATACTTCCGCTCTTATTCTTAGCTTTCCCACTGAGGTTCTCTTCCACTCCTGCTGTGCCTTTCCCCATACAGAGCGCGCCGCCTTTTTCTCCTCTACTCTTCTCATCTCTTTCTTCTCACTATGCTCCTGCACTTTTCCTCTTTTAAGGCACGCCAGCCTCTTCTCTCCTCGTTGGTGTGCTTTTCCCTCTGCAGGGCGCACCACCCTTTCTCTCTTTTGCCATGACAGACATTCCCTACATTTATGTCCTTTTTTTCCACATTTGAAATACCTTACTGCTATCCTCATACTCCTGATCATTCTTTCTTCTACCCCACACTGCATCACCCTAGTTGATAAAACTTCAAATTTATTTTGGGATAAAGTCGCCCTCTTTTCTCCCTCTTTTCCTTTCCTGCAGTTTCAGGCTAGGTGCCCGAACCCTTTGCAGTGTCGACACAACCTTCCTCTTCTTCCTTCTAGTTCTGCTCTTAGTTTAGCAAGGGTGTGCTTTTCTTTAAGCAGATTGCTCATCAGGTTTTTGTATTGGGTTTGAGACATCTTGGCGACGTCTCAGTGGTATGGAGTTAATGAATTTGATCTCATTTATTGCTACGTCTGTTGGGGCGCAAGATCTTTACCCAACCAGACACCTACTGCCCTACTGACTACTGTCCTAATAGTACTTTGGCTATTACTCCTCGGGGGAGATCCCTAATCTAGATGGCCCACTAGTGGTAACCATCAATCCTCTGCATGTACCAACCCACAATGGGATTGCAGCACAAGGTTTATACTAGAAAGGGTACAAGTACTCTATTCAATACCACTCAATTGTGAGGTCAGGTCTCAAACGCAATACCTGAGCTTGGTACTGTGTCTCCACCTGCAGTCTCTAACTGACTGCAAAGTCCTCTTAAGCCAAGGGCCTGGCTATGTATAGAGGTGGCTACTGATCGTGATGATCAGCGGCCGAGGGTCGATGTGAAATGAGAATAAGATTAAGCAAGGTCCAAAGCGGACGGTGCTCTGGATATGGAATCGAGTTCTAGTGTCAGCAGCTAAAGTCCAATGACTGGAATTGAGCCAACTGTCTCTTTGTTCAGTGTTTGACAAAGAAAACTCGATAGAGTTCTTGCTGGATTCTGTACACTATTTATACATGGTTTCTAACCCTAACCCAATCCTAATGTCCCATGCTTCCTTATGAGTTATTTTGTTCTCGTGTGTCCATCGATAAGAAAAATAAATGAAAAGAAAATAAATGAAAAGAAATATAAATATTGACTTAGCTGTTTTGCCAAGTCATAACAATGTGCCCCACATAATAAATTGTTGATTTCAAAAAAAAAAAAGAGCCTTCTTAGTCCTTGCCTTTATCTCAGGAGCTCTTGAAGTTGTAAATGCAATTCTTTTGAGTATGTAAGGGGTACTCTTGGTGAGAGATTAAGTTGGTAAAGGTTTTCTATATATACCTCCATTCTTTCAAGAGACAAGACATAGTAGTTGCTCAGACAACCTTCTATGGAGTATATGAGAAAACCTCTCCATCCATGTCCCTGTTGTACTAACTCAACCCTCCAGAGCAACCCTACACCTAATCAAATGTTATTTCATAATATTTAATAGCCTAGTTCCACTCTGAGTATTCTAATCCTGATTGCCAAGACTATAGGGATAGTAGCATAGTACTATATAATGCAGAATATCTCTCTAGGAGCCTCATTCTATTCTTTGAGAATTCTCCTGGAGGTGAGTGTAATGTATCTATAGAGTGTAATAGTAAGTTAAGGATTCTCCTGGAGTCTTTTACTGCTCTGGTTACCCTTACAGAGTAGCAGGCTTGAAAAGCCTGGCTAATCATTGACTCAAACTGTATTACACCTATAAGGTTTGGTACGGGGTACAGATAAGGGCTTGAACGAGTATGGTAAGGTCTAGGAGTAGTTTACTGACTACTTTACTAGTGAGCTTGTTATGGTGTGTAAAGATGAACACCTTAGGTACACCATACAAGAAGGATCTAGATTGAACTCACAATTATTTCATCTATTTTTATTTTATAGATAAGTTGTACTTTTACTTTTTAATTTCTTTCTGATACTCCTACTTTCTTCTTTTTTTCACAAATCCTTTAGTATGCAATTGAGGAGTATCACCACCCCTTTCTACCTATTTTCTTGTCACAGTTTAACTTCTCTTTTCCCCCTTTCAATGGGTTATGATATATGTTAATTGTCAGACTAGCTAACTCCAAAGCCGGAATTAAGCCAACTGCTCCTTTATCAGTGTTTGACAAGGAGAACTCGATAGAGTTCTCATTAGATTCTGTACACTATTTATACAAGCAGAGTAACCTTAACCCTGTCCTTTTATCCCGCACTTCCCTATGAGTCAACTTACTCTCGCGCATCTGTTATTACAAATTAAAAGAAAAGAAAAGAAAAAGAAAAACAATATTCAAAACTAAAAGAAAAGAAAAAGAAAAGAAATATTAAATAATGACTTAGCCGTTTTGCCAAGTCATGACATTAATAGATGAAAAATTACCTATAGCAACCTTTTGGACCACTCATGCCTAACAAGGTGTTTAATAGACCTTGGGAAATAATCTCAATGGACTTAATTACCCAATTGCTAGAGTTAAATGGTTACAATACTATCTGTGTTATTGTCAATAGACTTACCAAGAATATGGTACAGTTACTATATGACAAGGTTTACCCATTGTATGGACTGCTTCTACAAATCATTTTGGATAGAGGAGTATAATACTCAGCCAAGCTATTCTAAGAATGGTGCAAAATTTTAAAAATAGAATCTACTATGTCAACAGCATACCTGTTATGACCTTTAGGAGTAATTCAGGTTGCAATACTCTATAAAGACTTGAGGGCAAGTTGAGAGAAAGAGAATGATACAATTGGTAAAGCATAGAAAATACAAGTGAGTATCTACTACTATCTGTATCTATCATCACAAAAGATCACTTACTGATTTGTGATAGGTGTTTTGATACTTGAATAGTTCAAAAATACAAAGTTAAGAGGGTAACAAAAGCAGTTGTTAAGTCTGAGATCTAATCCTCAAACTATAAGTTCTTATATATAGGATTTGTTAGGGCACAGCTACTCAGAGGCAGCTAACCCTAATACTAGGTAAGAGTCCCAGAAGCAAAGGTAATATTTGAGTGAAGCTAGATCTAACTACACAAGTGGTCTTTTATACTAAAACCGATGGTCCACATGTCATAGTCACGTGTACACTAACTATTAATACCACTGTCCTAATTATAGATCATCAGGCACATCAAGGTGGACTTAAGAAAGAAGACAAGGAGAGTGTGGGAGAGTATCTCACAAATACTTAGAATAGCCCTTTAGATGGGAGCCTTACTCACAATCTAGGCTGCTCCCTAGGATATCTCCTTACAGGATTGTGATGGTCTGTGCACTAAGACAGATCATTACATGCTACTACCTATTGTTCTACATATGGTAGTGCCTTTGTACTTGAAAATGTGATAACTTAACCATATGGAGACTGTTCTTTGTTCTAAGAAAAGGACAAATGATTATTATGGGTAATTAATTAAGTCTATGTGCAAACATTGAGGACTTTATATTTCCTGTAATATTAATTGCCTTGGCATAGTTTTAGGCTCATTCTAAGTGGTATAAAAAGGGCTTTTCTGATGTCCAGAAGCAAAGCATCAATTGTGGTGGTTCCCAAGATATTGGCAATTTAATATGTGGTACCATGGTGGTTACCTACTAATTTGCTCAATAGCTTGGCTAATATTGATTGCCTCAAGACATGACTGGTATCAATTAAAATTTCTTTTTAAGAGCTTCCTGGCACCATTGAGACTGTAGAAATTGTTGAAGAATTGATGAAGATATGGCTGAATGAAGTTTGTGACATCTATATACCATGAGGTAAAAATGAGAAGAGTACATGGCAGACATGAGGTTTGCTGAGTAAAGAATGAGTAAAGAATATGCCCCACAAGTAAGGTGCTGACTGAGCTTCTGCACAAGTAAGGAAGTGTCTATAAAAGAAGCAGTCCATGTGTTAGGCTCATGGAGAATAATATAAGGTCAATAGTAATAGTACCATCTACAAATAAATAGACAAACCGGACATGCAAACTAGGTATTAGAGCAATATCTTCAGTGCTATGTAAATTACAACCTCAGTGATTTGTTAGATCTACTATCTAGGACAGAACCCATATATAACAATTAAGTACATAAAGGAATAAAAGAAAGTCTGTTCTTCCTTGTCATGAACCAACTTGACTATGACTAAGAAATATGACATGGACTGGAATTGAACCAATGACTGATGGACACTTGTAGATTAAATAAGGACAAATAGTGTAAAATGTATATATAGTATAGTACAATTGATCAAGGACTCCATCAATTTTAACCCTGAAGAGTTCACTTAGTCTAAACCCTAGGCTAAGTTTCTAAGTCAGTTGCTGATAGAAGAACTTGGTTACATTTCTAAGACATTGCTTATCTCAAGCCTTATGTAAGACCTTAGCTGTGATAACTTAGATCCACTCCTTATCTGAGTTGACAAGGAGAACTTGATAGAGTTCTTGTTATGGATTTGGAATGGGACTACTATTATTATCAACTATGGAGCAACAACAAATGGTTGATTCAAGAGTTAATGGATGATGGTGACATTATGAAAAAAGATGATGTAATCAATGATAAAAGGCATTTATAACTTTCATACAAGCAAAAAAGACTCTTGGACTCTAGCAAAGACAGTTGACTCATCAGAGAAATATTGGATAAACCTTGGATAATGACATTGGCATTGACAGTTTATTCATAGACTCTTTACTAAAGGAGAATCTTTGGACTTGGATATTTACAGACACTGACTCAACTAAACACCTTTAGTCACTTAGACATTTCCTAGGTAGTAACACCTGTAACACTAGAGACTAGTATAAATATAGACCAGAAAGGGCAAGAACAGCAAATTCTCTCCTCTGTGGTTCTTGTGTAAAACTTCCTTACTCTTGCAACCTTGTGCTCTCTTCAGTCCTTGGACTACTGTGCAGAGTGCAACTAAAAGTCTCACTGCTCTCACTTATGATATAACTTCACTGAAAAACCTTAACCAGACCCTTTATGAAAGGGCATAAAGATATCAAGTGTTAACATAGGCTTCAAGTTGAAACACACATTCAACTATGAGGTCCAGAGTTTAAAATAAAATAAAATAAAAATGAATATTGACTTAGCCATTTAGCTGAGTCATGATACCTATCTTCTACCACTATAGTAGTGAACAATGTGCCCAGACTGCCCACAATGTCTATATCTTTTGTTCTCTCTTCTTTCTCTGAATTCTTTTTACATATTCCTCTGTTTGCCCTTTTATCTATTTACAATTTACCCTGTCAGGGTGCACAATCCTTTATATAACTAGGTACCTACTGCCCTACTAGCTACTGTCTCAATACCAGGGTTATACAATCACCTCTAAGAAGAGGAATACTACTCTAAGTAACACTATTTCTCTACATGTATAGATCACAATAGACCCCTTGTTAAGACTCTAGACCTCATAGTTGAATATGCATTTCAACTTGAAGCCTATATCTAACACTTGATATCTTCATGCTCCTCACTCAAGGATCTGGTTAAGGTTTTCAGTGAAGTTATATCATAGAGGATAGATGTCAACAAGACTTTGAGTAGCACCCTTTAATGTAAGGGCGACTGGAGCTAAACACTCCAGGAGATTCCTTAGTTAAATTATAGTCTATGAGATATATTACAACCTACCTCCAGGAGATTCCTCAGAGAATTAGATGAGGCTCCTGGAAGGAATAACCTACATTATATATTATAGTGTCCTCATGTCCCTACTTTTAGTAACCAGGGTCTGAACAATGAAAGTGTGTTAGGAGACAACAGAGTGCACTTAGAGCAATGGGGGTAAGACCAAATATTATGTAGTAATATTGGATCAGCTGCAGGGTCACTCTGGAGGACTAATACGGGCTCCAGAGTCATGTGTGAGAGGTCCCCTTACATTTACCCCCCCTCCAAGGTTGTTGCATCTCGAAGCAATGGTTCCAAACTTGAAAAGAGCATCAAAGTCCGTCTAGCAGATGTGTCTTGGGGCAGCTGGATACTTTTGATAGTACTCCGTGACAAGGTCTGGCGCCTTGACATCGAAAGCCGCCTCCCAAGAGTTGTGCTCTTTGCTAAAACCCTTCCACTTAATCAGGAACTGGAACCTTCTCCGGTGCCAGCAACTATCTAATATCTCTTCCACTTCCTACTCTGCTTCTCTGTTGATGACAATGGGTGGCGGCAGGGCTTGCGGCTTTCTTCCTGGTATCGGATCTTCTGGAGCAGCAGATAACTTCACCACATTGAACACTGGGTGCAACTGTCTTATTCCATGGGACAACTTGAGACAGTAGACTAACAGTCCTACTTGGCATTTGATTTTAAAGGGTCCCAGTCTGCAATGTAACAACTTTGGAGATGGACGTGTGGTCCTGATATCTGATGCATCTAAGTATACCCGGTCTCCTGGTTTGAATACGGGAGCCAGAGACCTTCTTCGATTGTAGTAGCGCGTCATATTCTCTTGCGCCTTGCGGATTGTGAACTTGGCTTCTTCGGTGGCAAATGTAAGAGGATCCCTCACACACGACTCTGGAGTGACCCTGCAGCTGATCAAATATTACTACATAATATTTAGTCTTACTCCATTACTCTAAGCACATTCTGTTGCCTTCTAACATACTTTCATTGTTCAGACCCTGGTTACCAAAGCAGGGATGCAAGGACACTGTAATATATATAAGGTAGATTATTCCCTCCAGGAGCCTCATCTAATTCTCTGAGGAATCTCCTGGAGGTAGGTTGTAACATACTTCATAAACTATAATTTAACTGAGGAATCTCCTGGAGTGCCCCTCTCTGGTTGCCCTTATAGCGGACTGCATCCTCTTCATGAATTCGTTGACTGTCTCCAGGCCTGAGGGGTTCTGTCTTAGCTCAAAGCCCATGCGGGGAATTCATCCCATGTCTAGTAGGAACGGAAGGTTGTTGCATCGTGGAGTGAACGTGGTTGTTGTACTAGAACTCTGCAATGGGTAGGAGGTCGTACCAGTCGTCCTGTCATTTGTTGACAAATAGGCAGAGGAACTGGTTGAGCTTCTGGTTGATGCGTTCCATTTGTCCATCTGTTTGGGGGTGCCAAGCCATAGAAGAGGATAGTCATATACCTAGTAGCCTGTACAGTTCCTTAGTGAATGAAGCCACAAACTGGGGTCTGCAGTGGGAGACAACACATTTCAAGAGGCCGTGGAGCTTTCAGATGTAATGGAGGAAGAGTCTGGCTGCTCCTTCTACTGTGACTGTTGTATATATCGGAACAAAGTGCACTCTTTTGGAGATAGAATCCATGACAGTCATGACGGCATCATGTCCAGAGGACTCTGGGAGTTCGACCACGAAATTGACACTGAGCGTATCCCACCGTTCTTCTGGAATAGAGAGCGGCTGAAGCTTGCCAACAGGAGAGTGTCGCCAAGGTTTTGTTCAGAGGCAGAGATTGCAGGTACTTACATACTAGCCAATGTACTTAGACATCTGAGACCACCAGTAGTTCCGAGACACCAGTTCTAGCATCTTTCAGCATCCGGGGTGCCCTGTAATCTGGATGTCATGGCAGAGGGCTACAATCTGTCTGCAGTACATATATTTTCCCTCAGAACCAGAGCAGGCTGTCTATGTTTGACCACTCTGAAGAGTGTACTGTCCCATTGATGGAGCCCCAGAGTTCTCATGCTGCCTTAGCTATAGGTTCCTCTTGGTCTCCATTATGGTTTCCTTTGTGGATGTCAGACAAGATCTTCTGTTTTATGCCTGTCAGTTCCACCCCTTCTAGGGCACACACCACAAGGGACTCTGGTTGAAGGAGAACTATGTTCTTGTTGTCCAATGCTCCATTTCCGTGATCAGCTCTTCTCGACAATGCGTCCGGTTTGCCTATGGTATATTTGGGGCGGTAGTGAAGCAGAAAGTCAAACCTAGCCAGATGCAAGAACTAGTAGGCTTGACGACAGTTAAGTTTCTTGGCTGTCATGAAATACTCAAGGTTCTTGTGGTTGGTCCAGATCTCTACTAGATAGGTCGCTCCTTCCAGGAAGTGCCTCCACTCTTCTAATGTGCAGATAATGACTAGCATTTCCTTGTCATGGATCTCATAGTTTTGTTCTATGTAGGACAAGGATTTGCTGTAGAATGCCATAGGGTGCCATTTTCCATCCATCATCAACTGCTGAGACAAGACTGCTCCTGTAGCAAAGTCCAAGCTGTCCGCTTCAATCCAAAAAGACCCTAAGTCCTGAGGGGACATTAACACCAGAGTAGTGGTCACTGCTGTCTTGAGGTCCTCAAAGGCTGCCTGTTCCTTTCCACTCCACGTCCAGACTTGCTCTGAGTACGTTAGGTCAAAGAGAGGCCAAGCTTTAGTAGAGAAGTCTCGAATGAACCTTCTGTAGAAGTTCACAAAGCCTAGGAAAGCCTGGATGTCCGTCTTGTTTTCCAGAGTAGGCCACTCTCGGACTCCTGCGACCTTGACCAGATCCATAGAAACCTGGTTCTCCAAGATGACTAGACCTAAGTACTTGATTCACTCCTTGCAGAACTGCGTGCTCCTCTTCTGTCCTAGTAAAGATCAGGATGTTGTCTAGATAGACCACCATAATGCCTTCTGCTATGAGGTCTTGGAAGATGTTGTTTATCATGGTTTGGAAGGTGGCCGGACTGTTGGTCATCCCAAAAAACATCACTAAGGGTTTGAACATGCCTCAATTAGTTTGGAAAGCCACCTTCTACTTGTCTCTGGGCTTAATATGGACGTTGTTGAAACCCCAATGGACATCTAGCTTGGTGAAGTACCTAGCTCCGCAGAGTTGGGATATGAGTTCAGAGATCAGTAGGAGAGGGTATTTGTTCTTGACCATTATGGAATTGAGTACATGATAGTCCTGAACCAACTGAAGCGAGCCATCCTTCTTCTTGATGAAAAACACTAGAGCTGCCATGGAAGATTTGGAAGGGCAAATTCGTCTGGTGTGCAGATTTTCCTCCAAGAAGGAGTCCAACTCCTTTTATTCTACCAGAGACAGAGAGTAGACCTTTGACAACTTAGACGCCAAGCCCCAAACAAGCTCAATAGCATGGTCCTACTGCCTGTGCTCCAGGAGAATGTCGAAGTCTTCCTTTGCAAACACAGATTCGAATTCTTTGGTGCAGTCAGGTAAGGTGAAAAGTTTTTTCTATGTTTCTGAGGCTCAACGGGCTCCTTCTGCAAGTTTCTGGGAGATCGTAGAGGTGGTGTGTAGGTCCGCTGTAGCAGACTCCAGGAGTAATCTCATCATGAAGAGTCTGTCCCCTTATTCATATTTGACTTCACATGTCTGGCAGGGGGTCTCATCCTCTTCTGAGTCTTCCACATACTCTGGAGGGGGTCCAGATCAACAGATGTTGATGGCTCTAGCCTCTACTTTCTTCCACAATGCTTGTTCCTTTTGGATCACATGGCATCCTTTGCATTAAGGGGGGCATTAGTTCATCTGTACTTCTCTGGTTTGCCAATTGACCTCCAGGTTATGGTCCTTGAGCCAGGTATAGCCGAGGATCATGCTCTGCTTTCCAAGGCTGGAGATAGTGAGGAGCATCCTTTCGGAGTGAGTTTTGTAACGGAGGACTACATTCACCACTTTGGAGATCTGACCTGCCTCATTGGGGGAGCTATCTACATTGTACACTGGTATGGGGCAAGAGATGCTCTAGGTGCTCATACCTTTCGTATGGACAAAATCTTTATCTATGAAGTTGCCTGTAGCTCTGGAGTCTAAAAGCACCTTGACGGAGTGTACTTCACTGATGTCCGTGGTACTGATCTTTATAGGGAGAATGATGGATGTTCCATAGGTATCGAGAGTGTTGGCAGAGAGCTGTTTGAGTAACCTCTTTTCCCATTTTGGCTTCCGAGATAGGGCTTTTCTGTCTGGAGCAGAGGTAAAGGGTACATCTTGTCATAAATCAACATAACTATGACAACATGGGAATAGTTGATGGATAGGATCAGTTGATGAGAAGAAACAAGTGATGTGAGAGGAAACATCAGGAATGACTAATGGACATGAGAAAGAGAAGGACAGACATGAGAAAGGACTTGTATTATTAATAAGGACAAATAGATAGGAGAAATATATAAATAGTATAAAAGAATCAAGTGAGAACTCTATTGAGTTCTCTTCTAATCCTGAAGAGCTCCCTTGATCCTAATACAGGATCAAGGTCTTAAGTTAGTTGCTGACATGTCTATAGGTTCACTGGTATCTGTATTGATCTCTTCTATGTCCAATACAGCGAACCTATTTACTAGTAGCAACCAGGGCGCACTTTTCGCCGGCCATGCTAAGCAAAATCCTCTTCTGGAACAGGGCAAACTTCCTCCTCCTCCTCCTCTACTGCATCCTTCAGGGCCATTAAGTCTTCAATCAATTCCTCCCTCTGTTCTGTGGTTAACCTTTGGATGTCCAAGTGGTGGGGGCAGTCCTTCATAAGATGATTGGCCTCTTTGCACCAATAGCACCCTCGTGGAGGTAAAGAGCACATCTTTTGGACTGTGTCTATGTCCATAGGTATTCCTCCCGATGTCAGAGAGCCAAACTCCATGCCGGAATTAAGCCAACTGCTCTTTGTTTAGCATTTAACAAAGAAAACTCGATAGAGTTCCCATTAGATTCTGTACACTATTTATACATGAAGAGTAACCCTAACCCTTCCTTTTATCCTGTGCTTCCCTATGAGTCACTTTCCTCTTGCACATCCATCCATAAGAAAATAAAAGAAAAGAAAATATTAAATAATAACTTAGCCATTTTGCCAAGTCATGACACCCGACGGTGTAGGCAGAGGGAGCCTTAGCAGAATGGGGGGCGGAGCTGTTGGAGGGGAATGGAGTACCAAGGAAGAGGTCAATCAAGGAAGGACGGAGTGTATGGGGGTCAAGGTCATTTGTAAGAGGACATCTAGGGTGATGCTTAGTCACTATTGAGGGTCTGTTCTATTAGTGGCCCTGTGACAGTATGTGTACGCATTCTCATCGTTTCTATCTTCTCTCTGTCTGTGTCGTGTGGTGCAAGTCTTCTATTCTAATATTAGGACATTATGATTACTGATCCATGCGCCCATGTGATAGTGCGTGTGATCGTCTAGTGTAGGCTATATATACTAGCAAGCTGTGGTAGATGTACCTCACTTGAATCTCAACTAAGCTTCCGGGACTCTTACCTAGCTTGAGGAGTAATCGCCTTTGAGTGG
>Ga0157362_1000681_pt1 | contig 12272 bp, 9 predicted proteins | sample AttlaeALBM3_FD_111480 | JGI IMG/M metagenome (GOLD analysis project Ga0157362, IMG submission 111480) | Fungus gardens microbial communities from leaf cutter ant in Ribeirão Preto, State of São Paulo, Brazil - Atta laevigata ALBM3 | ecosystem: Host-associated > Fungi > Mycelium > Unclassified ... | reverse complement strand
TGTATAGGAAGTATGTAATACCGAATAATGGTACACTCACCGAGATAGGAATGGAAAATAATTGTTGTATCCACTGATATCCTATCGGCAGATATTATTATAGAAAAAGGAGGATAATGAAATAAAAAAATTTTTTTCTTTTTTCTTTTTTATTCTAATGAACCAAGAAAAACATGCTGATTTTAACAAAAATTAAATCAAAAATTTTAAAAAGATAATTAATCTGTATAAAATTTAAGATATATATATATATATATATGTGTGTGTGTAACAGATCTGAATGTAATACATTCATTATGTACATTTATGTTATATACTTGTTTTTTAATAATAAATAATTAAGCAACAAATAGTTGAGAAAAAATAGAAAATAAAAATGGAAAACAAGATGCAATATGATTAAAATTAACAAGAAAAATAAGAATGGGAATAAATTGTACATATATGTAGTTGATGTAGATGAAATAAAAGCGGAAACTAAAATTCAATATAAATTTAAGAGAAATTAGTTACTCAATATAATATTTATATGATAAATGTACGTTCTTACTTTTTCACATTATATTTACACGAACTTATTTTACAATCTTCCATACATCTTCCATACATCTCTTTCTTTTCAATTATAAAATCAAAGAAGGAAGTAAAAGTAGTTTAAATATACGTTAAATTTAAAAAATGTAAAAAAAATTATATTTTTATTTAATTTATAAACTTTTATTAGTAATGATAATTTCGCAGAGTTGCATTTACATGGAAAAAATGTATATAAATTTTTAGTTAATAATTTAAAAGGTAGTAAGTAAATCTGAACAAATATTTTTTTGTTTCATGAAGTTACTATTTATTAGCACAATAATTATCGTTACATAGAATATTCATAAACTTATGTCTCCAAGTGATTGATTAATGCGAATACATGTTACGAAACGTAACGATACAAATACATATATTTATATCACAGTCGTAGATAATGAAATTAGTATTAATTCGAAGTTACAGTATTTTTATTTAAATGCCTAGAATAATCGCCCAGATTTTCTCCTGAAAAAAAACTTACGACTCACGTGACACAAAGTGTGCGTATAAATCCTGCAAAAACCATTACATACATCTCGGATATAATATGATAAAAAAATTCTTCCGGGCGAACCTAACTTAGATATAGTGACACGCTAATTAATCTTAATCACTAAAAATTTGATTCGCAATGGATATAAGCGCGTTTCTCCGCGAAACAGAAGTTTCGAAGCGATAAACGAGGATGATGCTGAAGGGACGTTCGCGTATATGATCGCAAGAATAAAATCAAGTTTTAATGACGCTATTATTACATAGGTATATATATTGTTAACTATTCCTATATTCGCAGGATGGTGAAAACCAGTCTTCTTCTACAAATGTCGTAAAACAACATTCTCGCGCGCGACTTTCTTGGAAAAAATACTTATCTTCATTTTCAGTTATGGACCAGTACGCCTAAGTGAAATAATACGAAAGAAAGATTGAAAAAAGCTACTTTAATATGAAATTAAAAAGACATCGATTGTATTAAAAGAATATTTATGGAGAACTATAAGTTCGAGATATAAAGTTAAATTGTTTCTGCAAGGATAACATTTACACTGCAATATGGAACGTCCCAGTTTGACCCAAGAACGTTTAATTAAAAATCAGTTCTTTAATATTATTTCACTTGGATAGAATTGATGATTGTAGATCTTCATAGTTTAACATTTTTTATCAAGCGTACACATTGTCGACATCAAGATCGAGAATTTCTACCGAAATCTACAGACACATTAACGACGACTCAAGGAGTAGGAAGTAGGATTTGCTATAAATGGACACGTCAATCCGACTAATTCTACCTAATTAGTAATCTAATTAACATCGTAATGTGTTAAGCGAGTCTGGAAACACGCTGATTAATTTGCTGTAATAATCTTAATTATGATGTGGACTGACTTTTCAAGTCTTATGTCAAGTGGAAGCGCATGATATTCGAACCTTCGAATATCAATTAATTAAAATCTGTTATCTTATTGACTCGATAACTGTTTTGGCACAATAATTGTTTCCAGTACTCGCCGTTGCTTTTAATCTTAATTTATTTTGCATTTCAATGTTCGGCAGTATTTCGTTCTTTGATTTATCGACTCCTATGTCGCTTACTGAAATTGCGCATCAATCTTACGTACTTATAATTACGAATCCACAACATAGAGACGTTAATGACTTGTTTTACGTTAACATTCTACATTACGAAGAACTTCGTTTCGATTGTGTCAGTTTCTTTTTTGACGTCTTGTCTAACATTATTTCGATTACTATATGTCATAATATTTCGAAACGCCCTAACTCTTCGCTGATCTAAAGCCATGTTGCTGCAACATACAGCGAATTAGTGACAGGTCTTGTCTTTCTTCGATCAACAATAAAGCAAATAGATTTTTTTTCTTCAATTATGAAGATAATTGCCATTTCATCTTTAAGTCTTTCTTTTTGAAGTTATTGGCATTTTACGGTGAATGCAATCGGGAAAGCATTAAACTTAATTTTGTAATGACATAATTATTCAGATCATGCTTTGAAAGTTTCTTAAACGTCGTTTTCACCGCGGCAGCGCGCGTCTTTAATTACAAACCATACGGAAGAATTCTTCCACTCGATAACGAGAAAGTTTTCTTTTCGCAGTGAATAGCAACAATGTGCATACAATACCGATACGATGCCCCCGGAAATATATTTTGCATATATTTGCATGATTCTTTCTAATCGCATGCTCCGCTGTTTGGTTTTCGTGTCAAGGTTTCGCGTCTTTGACATTCCATTACGAAAGCGCTTGTTCTTCCCCTCACATTACATCGCCACAATCGAATTGTAAAGTGCGATCGGTCGTCCTGCTTTCTTGAATCTCTAAAGATCCTTTAAGATAGGTACGTAGAACCATCGTACACGCGAAATAAAAATATAAACAAAAATTTCTCTACTTTACACAAAGTAAAAAGGCCGTAAATGTATTATGTATACGTAATTAAAGTGAATCTATTTCTATCATTTACATATCATTACCTTCAATTTTTATTTTGATTAATTTTCTTTCTCTACTTTATTCAAAAATTAAAAGTTTAACATCAGATATTCATACGGTGTATTAATAATAATGAAATAATCTATCAAAAGTTCTCCGGATGCGAGAACACTTATCACGAATAGATCAGAGAAAGTCTTTATCGCCGTAACGTTCGATAAAGACTTTCTTTGCGTCTATAATAAATCTCACGACATCGATAGTTATAACTTGAAGGACTTTTCGAAGAGAAAAAGAGTGGGATGAGACTGGAGAGTCTCACCAGAAAGTCTCGAGGATACTTTCTGTTTTGTCCGAAGCTGCAGTCAGAATTCGCAGCCGGGCGAACATCAATCGCAGTCACTTTCAAGAGTACTTAGAAGGATTGATGAATGTTCCGCCTTGGTCTGCGGACAATCTCGTAGTTTGCGCGCGTGACACTAACGGATTAGTCTTCGGAGAAGACCCAAATCTCCTTCCTCTTGTCGCGTCCTCACGAATTGCTCGCGTTTCTTTGTCTCTTCGAGATCCTTCGAGTTCGAATTTCTTGGTTCCTCATATATCGCGAAATTGATCCAGTCGATGCGCGAGAACAAGGATAACGCGGAATCGAAATTCGCGATTTAATTCTTACTAACTAGTTGGCTGATTATATCGGGAGAGAAGATAAAGATGAATTCAAGTAAAACTACAAGAGCCGCGAAGGCTCTTCGAGAAAAGTATCCGCCTTCTCTTTTTGTCGTTAAAGCTTCGTCGATATATCTCCTCCCCGTGTTGGGTCTTAGACCTTCTATAACTACTTCAGAGGAAGAGCAAGAAGATAAAAGAATTTGATCCGCGGTGTCGCCTTCCATTATTCGCCTCTCAAAATTCGCGAGCCGAGACTGAGTGTCTTTATAGATTTTATCTCTTCTCTCGCACGCGACATTAACCGGATCCTTCTTCCTCGATGCGATTACTTCCGAAGAAGAAGACGGGAATCAGGCGTCGCGCTGCGTCGACCCTATGAGAGCTTGGAGGCGTCAGACTTGTCTCAGAAGTTCGCTTCCAGCGAGCTCTCCAGCTCACTCAGCGCTGGTACCAGCGTCTGCAGCGAGAAGTAACGCGAACGATCGGCCGCGTCCACGCTGGTCACATGCTGGAACTGACACGGCTGACTGATGTTGCTCTTGGCCGGTAGCACTACCTTCTTCTGCACTGGTTTCTTCTTCTTCTTACCAGGAGCCGATAGGCTGATGTTCTCTGGGCAAGACACGAGGCGCTCTATGTGTTGCCACAGATCGTTCGCCGCCTTCGAGTTATCGAAACTGAGCCCAGCTAAGCGAGTGTGATCCGACGAGAGACACATCGTGTGGAAGGCTGGCCCTGACACCTGCAAATATTTCGAGTGCTTTTATCTCGTAGAATGCGAAAGATCGAAGGTAATGTAATACAAATCGTATTTTCCCGCTACGAGCCCATTCCTTTGACGTCGCTCTAAAGATTTCAAAAATACTTGCACGATTCATACCACTTGTGTTTTATTTTGTCTGGCAAACACATAAGAAATTTGAAACGGTATTAAATGTCCGATGCTGAAATTTAATCCGCTTTGTAATGTAGCACTCCGTAATCTATCTAACGAGATAAACAAGCTTGAACAGGTAAATGAATGATTTAGGTTGTAGTCTGTCATTAACATTACCTCTCGAATGTTACACTGTAGTATGAGAATACTAATCACTTGTCACTACTAATACTGGATATTACGTATAATTTATTATTTATATAATAATACATTTAGAATAATCCTCGTTTCGAAAACATATTATTAGAGAGCATGTTATGAACAATCAACGATAATACCTTATACGATGAGAGGTTATCGATAGTTTCACGCCAGAGAGTGAAGCAAGTACCGCGTTCTGCTAATAATATTTGAATCCGTCTCTTGGATCTTGATCGTGTCTCTCCAAGATCGAGAACTACCACGGGAATTCCAGTGAAACGGAGCTCCCACCTCTCTGTTTGAGAGGCGCTACCGAGATATAGATTCGCCAGTGATTCACAAACGAATACCTGCGAATCACAAGATATCATCCCTTAAACAATGTATTCAGACTTGCAGCTAGATTTTATAGTACCTTATCTATACGATTTATTTTATACATCCTCCTTAATTTATTATTTTTTTAATCAAAGCATTTTTATTGTACGTGTAGTTTATTACATTTTGTGCAAAGCTCACTTGTGATTTTAATCCTCGAAAGAAAGTCTCGAGCTGTTCTCGTTCCACCTGGCTAACTGGATCGAGACGAGACTCATCGCTGTTCTCGGAGCTGTCACTACCCTCGTAACTCGACGTTGCGGAAGTATCCGCCTCGCCCGTCGAGGATAGTCGTCTTCGCGTGGTGCCGCTATATTCGCTGTAATAGGATGAGCTGTGTAGCGACAGATTCGACTGCAATGCGGGACAAGATGACGCATAAACTGGTCCGTTCATTGTTTTCTGCAAATAAAAGAAAAAGGAGACAATATAAATAAAAAGTCGACTGTTTTGTTATGACAGTAATTTTCTCTTTTTTACTATACACTTTTTTTTATTACGCTGTGTTCTTTTATAGGTGAAGATAAAACTTCTACGGAATTTATTGTGTAACTTAATATTCATTATGCAATATTGAAATATATTAGGTACAGAGAGAGAGTTTATTATTTTGCGGAGGGAGGGAAATTGCTTGCCTTCTGCGAGCGCGCACGAAAGCTCATCGATTTCTGGTACACCCTGGATTGTGCGAGCACCCTGGTACCATCCTATAAATATCCGCGACCTCTTTTATTAAGCACAAAAATTTTGAAACTGTCATCGGAAAATGGATTTGTTGAAACAAGAGTATCGAAACAAAACTACAATCAGAACGTAATTTAATTAATATTTACATATTTAACTGTTACTTTAAGAATCTAGAGTTTATGCTAATAATACTATAATTAGTATATAATACTATAACTAGTAATTCGAGAGCGTACATATAAAAGATTTAAAAACATTTTTAATACACGAAGAGAACACGAAGAGAATTTTTTCTTAGAGTTTACCCTGAAAATGATAGTCGTGGGACAGCATTGTATTTCGAAGAATTTTAATGTAAATCTCTCTCATTCATTAATAAAACTACAATAAAGTATAAAATAAGTTTGATTAATTTTATTGAAGTGTATGATAAAAATCTTTAAAATATTGTATTGTACCACAACTATTATATTTTCAGGATAAATTTTAAAAGAAAATTTTCTCCGTGTATAAACTCAATGAAATCTTAAAATTCAATAAAATATTTAAAAAATCTTTGTGATTTTGAATAATATTAAAAGATACAGCACTGCAAATTGTTTATTATACGTGTCATTGCATATACAAAATTTGCAAAATAATAAACTCCGATCCATGAAATTTTACAACACATGAAACGTGAGTATGATGTAAATATTGTAAATGAACGAGAGCATTCGCAGGGGTGGAGGACCCCTTTGCGTTCTTCCGACATCTGACCTCAGAGGTGAGAAAAACTAGGTCGTCGACTTCGATACTATGATGACGCAAGCGAGAAAGAGATGTATATACGTATATATAAAATGAGAGAGGAAGAGATGCCGGCAGCCGACTCCGTGAGAGAGCTAATCAGCCAGCAGCATCCAGGGTCGACCTACTTAATGCACGCGAGAAAAGTCCGGCCTTAATTCGATTGGCATGGCATTAATGAATCAGCCGGATGACTAATCTCGCTATATATATGTCATTGATTCGATTCTAGGAAGTAATTCTACTACAGGTTGACGATGACGACGACGACCTCGTATCCCTTCTCATTCATTGATGATGACACTTTGATGCGCGATCGCGTTAACGATTCCCTGGCATTCCTCCATTACTAACAGTAATCAGTAGCATAGCTACTGATCTAGTCAAATCTAGTCTTATTAGATCTTAAATGAACGAGTACAAAAATGCTAATAAAAATTTATTTTCTTAATGGAACGTAAAACGATTCAATGATTTATGTATTGCACAGAGAGAATAAAATTCTCTCTCTTTTTATTTATATTTCATGTACTGTTAGAACATACATATTTTAACCGCATGTCATATCTGTTTCATTAAATAATAGAAAATATAAAATTTTCAGTTCGGGTCGTTAAGATAGAGAAATGTCATATTGAATATTTATTAGATTGTATAATCAACAAAAACTTCTTTTAAAAAATAATCATAGGACGTATAGATCTGTCAAGTTGAATCTTCCTAATAATTAAATTAAATATTAACAAATATAAAGAAATTCGAAAGCTGCTTTCTTTTCTTGAATGTATACGATTGGAATAATATTTGAATAATATGTTAAATTGATAAAGCATTTTCTAAAACTTGTTTTTTATATGCTGAAAATAAATAGACTTGTTTTAAGTCAGTTGACACGATGATGTGTATCATCATAACAAGTTTAACTAATTATTAATTGTAACTGTCAATACAACGTATAATTTACCAAGGCATTATCTTAATTATGTAAATCAAACAGGAAAGTCCCCGTTTAAATAATATACCCATGACATCGCGTTAGATAAAATTCTGTATTGTAGGTAGCGGATTAATATATCAATATTGATTTATGTAAATTTGATACGTCCGTATATTCGTGGAAGGAACGTACAAATACTGGGAATACCAGTAGAAGAGCGACTCTCCCTTTCATAATCGACCCGCATCTATTGGTCCGCTACCAGACATCGGTATCATATGCGTGTGATGAGATATCACGGTGACGCAGTATAATACAAATTGAAATACGAACCGGTCCATGTCCCGCGTTCGAGAAACGCACACCGGAAGTGCATTGTCCACATTAGTCCATAGGGGATGTGCTATTGTGATAAGAACCCAGCTTCGTTTCACTTCTAGATAAAGTACAGATAATTACGATCGCACACCGTGTTGCTCTGTATTCTCACGAAGCAAGCGCGCACGCTCTCGCTTGGGAGGCAGAAAATAATTATCAGGTGGATTAATTGGATCGCAATGCAGCGGCAGACGTAGTTATGAGACTTCCTTTCTTCTTCGAATATAAAAATATTTCAAGATAATTTTCCTATGACTTTTAATAGATTCCTTGCATTAAATTCTTAATTGACATCAATAAGAAATTGCGAATAATATAAAAGTATGAATAATACTGTTAGACAAATTATAATTAATTTATTGAAAAAAATCTTGTATAAATGCAATTTTTATTTAGTCAAACTATTTCTAAGTGATGTTTATCTTTTAGTAACTAGACAAAAAATAGTTAGAAAATTATAATTTTTTTTAACCATTCAAAATTATGATTAAAAAAACTAAATTTTATGTTGCCGACACTACGCATGTCTTTTAAATTAATCAACTATTAATTTAATAAATTAATTAATTTCATAAATTTTAGTATAAAATATATTACAAATTCATAGATTTTTATATGAAAAATCCTTTTCCTGAAATAACTAACATTTATTAAATGGAATATATAAATGTAAAAGCGTATTCATTTTTACTTATATAATTATAATTTAAAACGCATCAACGTATCATTTTTATTCCGATTTTTCAATGTGCTGACGCGGAAAAATTTGCTCAGTTAACATTTAACAAATACGTCTAAATTTTTTGTCCCAGATTACCGGAGATTACATAAATGTTCATGGTGTGATTGCGAAAAGCATTAGAAAGTGGGACAACATATCTTATCGCTTTGTGTCAATTAAGGAGTGATAAACAACGCGAAATGCACTTATGGGAAATTCGAGAATGCGACGCGACGGTGTTGGGTTAATTGCGAGTAAAATTCCGCGCATGCAACCGGATGGCGAATCGTCGTGGGCAATCCGGTGGAAGTCGACGCCGTGGTAATTGTGCATCATTAGAGACTCGAGACGAATTCACTCGTGAGTGAAAAACCTGTTTATGCTAAATGAACCTTAAGATGGGGTGTAATTTTAACATGGTTGAATTGAAAAAAACTTTTGTCTCTCAGACCATATTATATTTTTTATAATTTTATTCAACGTAATGCATATTGCAATTATTCACATTCAGAATTTAGTAAAAAGAGCTAGCATGAGTGCTCTGAATAATCGTTTTACATATTCTATATCTTTTCTAGATATATTCTTCTATATATTTTATTATACATTTTTAAAGAATAAAATTTAAAATTATACATATACGATATCGATCTCTCCGAGAGATCGATACACATAAAGTTTGATAACGAATGTGTTAAAACATTATTTATTGTATCGCAGTAATTGAAATATTATTGATATCAATATTGTGTTCCGCCTAAGTAGTTCTTTAAAACACATTATCAAGGTAATATCAGAATATCACAATATCGAGAAATTATTCTAAGTAAATTCTCCGAGCGATCGTTTGGTTGAAGAGATACGAAATCGCGCGGCGAATTACTTCATTCCCAAGACAATAGACAAGTGCGTCGTCTGATTGTGGATGAAAGATTAATTACTGCCGGACTAATTAGTTTTGTGGTTGCAACGGGGATACACGCTCGGGCTGGAAATTTATAGCTCCGGTGCCGCGCGCGCTCCGTCGAGCATAAAACGTGCTCGCAATTAAAAGTAGGTAACCCGGAGGCCTTGTCTGCTCTATTGTCGGCCTGTCCGGGTTAGAGCGCCAACTCTTCCGCAGGTCATTCGTTTTGATTAGCTGTAAACTTAATTGCTTTCTTTCGTAAGTTCACGCGGAAATTTGGCGAACCTTTGTTTCGCCAAAACATCATAAATATTGGTTAACGCTAAACCGTGGTTTAACTGATTCTACACTTTTTTATTTTTTGGAGAAACAGGAAAGTGAACAGACATATAGGATTATCACAAATCTCGATTGACTTTGAGTAAAATTTATGAAAACTATAATATAACTCTAATAAATGTGGAAGCGTATTGCAAGCAATGACTTTTTTGTTTGTAAAATTTGATTATTACATAATGTGATTAAGATTTTTGGCTCGATGTAAATATTCTTCGGTAATTTTCTTGTTCTTTGACTTGAAATTATTTGATTCCGATACTGGAACATTTTCAGAATGTTATTTTAGGTGCGTCTCGTAAAACCGTTCCTACAATGACGAGAGATGTTCAGACGTGTCTCTCTGTTCGTGACATCTTTCCCGAATATTTCTCATGCCTGTTGCGTGAAACTCTCCTCTACTCTCTTGGCAGAAGCCTCTTCTTCTCTCAGAACGAAGAGTCGTAATGGCACAATAAATGCGAGTACAACGGAATCCATCGACACGACTTCAGCAGACACGTCTTTCATCTATTTCTCACTCTCTCCGTATTTCAGCTTTATCAGCCATCTCGGCTGCTCTCTCTTTCCTTTCTCTCTGCCTCTGTCTCTCACTTTCTGCGCTATCTACCACATTGTCTTTTCTACCTCGATGCTCTATTGCATTCCCTGCATTATATCCCTCTGTTAGACACCATAACGTACCCCTTAGCTACCGATGCATGTGCACGCGGGATGCATTCGCGCCGCGGAAATGCGGTTGAGCAGTGCAACGACCGGCGAGAATTCCGCGCATGACGCACCGAGAAACTTTGGAGTTCCCAATGGTTAACGTGTCTATGAACTCGTGAAAGTCCTTCATGTTATAGGGAAGCGTGTAATAAGGACAAAGGACAAGAGAAAAAGAGAGAGAGAGTCAGAGAGATAATGCAGCCGGCGAGTCAAGTTAATAGAATCGACGAGTCGTTAATAGAACACTGGAAAGTGGCATTGTACATTAATTCAACAATTTTTGTACATTAATTCATGTACAAAATGCATTATCACGATAACATCATGTTGTGACAGTTGGATCGCTGGTAGTTTGCTCAGGTGATTAGATAACATTGGATTAAAATGTTCCTCGTATCGTTTAATGTTCTTCGTTCTTGTTCTGCTTGTGCGTCACATTTAAAAAATATTCAATCGAGAAATGAAAAGCATTTTATATGTATTTGTTAAATCGCTGAAAGGAAATTAGAATATATCTTGTAGTTAGTAACATCAATCTTTTTATAATATTATCCTACGCATTCGCGTATATTTTCTATTTCTATCTCTGCGCTCTATTTTTCTCAGACTTTAATTTAAAAGTATGTTGGAAAATGATAAGAGGAGTAGCGCTCTGTCTCACATTCCTTGTTATACGTAGCGTCGCGAGACGATATTCAAGATATTTCGCGTCTTAATATTTTACGTGACAAGAAGGTAATGTCGGGAAGACGGGCGAATTAAGGCTAACATCATCCGAGTACGACAGCGATGTCGGTTTGAAAAGCGTCGCTGGTACGGCAATTGCCACGCGGCTGACGTGATGCGTGCCGAGATTAATGCAACTTTGTGACAATGCGCGTCGTCTCCGTTCGCGTTAATTACACGCTACTTAATATACATTACTAAATCAACGTGCGAATGCTCGTCCCAGTCTTTATTTACATTCGTCATTTTCAGTTTCATGTTACAATCGTTAATCTGCGCTGTCATATAAATTTCTCGTATAATTCGACAGTAGAATAATTATTTTGAAAAAATTATTTATTTATTTAAGAAAAAAATTATAAGGAATATCTGCAATTTTATTACAGTTTAGTACATAAATTTATAAATTCACGTGATTTGAAGTTAAATGAAAATTTTATTTTACTTATTATTAAATATTTATTAATGTTATAGGGATAATTGTGTTTAAAATTTTTATATCAATATATTCGTTGCATTCACACGAATGTATCTTACTTATTAGAAGAAACAAAGTAACAGATCATATCTTCGAATAAATTAATTGATAAATTGCGTTAATTATGTCAGGGAGAGAATTAATAGAAAAGGCACGCTTGTTCTGACATGTCCGAAACTCGGCTGTAATTATCTCTCCAATTAAGCGTATGACGTTGTTCACGAAAACAAGTGTCGGCCGGCTGCATGTGGGATACAGAAATGCCAGACGCGTGACTACTCACGTAGTAGCGTAATTATTACGAGGGACATGAATGGCTGTAATGAGAGATGGCGTCATTTCCATCAGCAAACGGCCGGCACTTGTGGAGAAATCGAGAGGACGAGCACTCACGGACGGATTCACTCACTTTCTCGTAGTCGTCTCTGTTTCGCGGATATTCA
>Ga0157362_1000680_pt1 | contig 12277 bp, 7 predicted proteins | sample AttlaeALBM3_FD_111480 | JGI IMG/M metagenome (GOLD analysis project Ga0157362, IMG submission 111480) | Fungus gardens microbial communities from leaf cutter ant in Ribeirão Preto, State of São Paulo, Brazil - Atta laevigata ALBM3 | ecosystem: Host-associated > Fungi > Mycelium > Unclassified ... | reverse complement strand
GTCTGAGATTTCTTCTTCGTAGATGTAACACATAGGCGAGAGAGAAACAATCAATGTGTGTCTTTGAGAGAGAAAGATTGTTTCTTTTGCACATCGGATTGAAACGATTCTTGCCACAGGTTGAAATGAAATCCTTCGGACCTTTCGTTAATCTAAATCAAGCGAATGCCTTTAAGATTAAAATTCTCTTCTTTCATTAGTAGTATTTTATTGTTTTAACTTAATGAAAATTTTTATTTGGAAACATATTTTACAGAAAACTTACATAGTTCCTTTTCTTCAAAATAACTAACATTTATCTAATTATCTAGGGGATATTTAATATATCTATAAGAATAAATGTAATTATTGAATAAATTTTGATTTTATACGTGGCAACGTTTTGAGTAATTACAGAATTAAAATCTGCTATTTAAATATTTCTTAGAGATGGTAAATAAATTATATTTCATCTTTGTAATGTTTTATTAGATTTCATCCGATAAGTTTTCAAATTCCATGCCGTGGCTATCGTAAAATCACCCTGCAGAGAGATCCAGAGTGTAGTCCCTCGATGCGCACGATTACAACTGTAAAGTCACGGAGTGACCGGTTAAGATCTTTGCTAATTATCATCATTTATAATTGTCCCTTCTCGTGTCTCCCTTCTTAACTCGGCTCGACCTCGCGGAGCAAGCGGGCACGCTCGCTTCTTCTTCGTTCCTTCAGGTTTAATATTTCAAATAAATGCGTGCATTAACGCGCTATCTCAGCGCGATCCTCTGTTGACTCCTAACAACATCGAGTGAGCCACTATTATGACCGATCTCTGCCGTCTCGTTACAATGCCTCCCCCGCTGTCCTGCACATCGCCTGCCGTCTCTGTTTCTGATAATGCACGTAATGTGACATTGTCATATGATATCGTGTGACGAAACATTAAAAATTTTAGAATTTTTACTTTTTAAATGAATTTTCGCAAATAAACAATCGCATAAATAAAATAAAATTTGAATGAATATCTCATTTTTTTCATTAAGTTATTTATCAAGTTATTAATAAAATTTATCGTATTTAGTGCGTATGTAGCATTAAGTAACATATTATAAAAATTGATATACATGTAATATTAAATTTCTATTTGTCGTATCGTATGGACATTTCTATCCCTTGTTAGATTAACGTCTTTCATTCGATTGAACATGAACATCAGGACTATTCAGAGGTTGAAAGACTCTCTCAGATGGACCGATGCGTTTATCCAGCGAGAGTAATAAGTCACTCGGATAAAACATTCGTTGCCACTTGTGTGTATCCATTAAGAGATCGGTGGGCTCTCGTTAATTCTAATGATGTAGATCACCCTTCACCGCACTTTCGTCTCATCCCTGCTTGGAAATATGAGAAAGGCGCTCCCCCAAGCAGCGGCGGTTGTATCGCGTCTCCGAATTTATCTTCAGCTCATTAATAAGGGACGACAAGCATCGATATGGAAGCAAGGACCGAAAACAGTAGACCAGGACGAAACGGATGAATAAACAGGAGGAAGAAAGCTACTAGTCCAGGTAGTCTCGTTTACCAGTTAGGTCTTCTACTCGCGTTTTCCGGTCATCAGTCATTAACGCGCTACCGGGTGTCCGTGAAAATGTTTGGCTACCTAATGAGCCGATCGTAATAGCAGGATCTGGTCTGGACATCATCCGTAGGGCGGACTGGGTTCGACCTTGTAACGACGACCAACCTGTCTGAAACATAACAGCGGGAGTTTTTGATTTCGTAACTGATCGTGAGATTCTTTCATATTCGTTCGTCTTGTGGCAGTTGTTGAGAAATCAAGATTTACCTTACCTCTTGATAGAACATTGCCAAGAATATGCATCGCAATATTTTACGTCTCTTAATCTCTTTAACGTGTAGCACGATCTCAAACATGAAAAGTTTAGTCTGTTTAACTTGGAAAACGATAAGTTGTAATATTGTAATGTAATATGTCATTTTAAATCGTTTAAATTTTAAAATTATATATTTAAATAATTAAATATAACTTTAATAATTAAATATAACTTTAAAGAGTTAAAATTATTAGATAGAGGTCGAAGAAAACGAGATTTTGAGAACTGGTTCACAAATAGAATCATACATGAAAATATTTCTTATTAATATCCCATTTTAAACTCACGATATCACAATCAACGTTACATATTTAGAAAGAATACTTGCGGATTGTAACGAAATGAAAGCGTCATCGCATTTCTCGCTCAGGGATTTGGTACCGACCGCACCCTTTAGCCATGGGGCCCCACTTGCTCGCCCTCTTGAAAAAATACCACACCCCCCGCCGTGAGTCAGTTCCCCACTTCCCTCGCGCCTCCTCGCGCGCTCTCCTCTCTCTCCTCTCTCACTCCTAATATATATTTAATCAGGCTCGAAAGTGCGCTCGCGCGGGCCGTACGAGGAGGAACTTAAAACCTCGACTCACACTCGAAACACGACGGTCACCCACACTCGGATCGGGAACATTAAGCTGACACCCACACGAACGCGAGGAGACCCTCCTCGTTCTTTTTCTCCCGCTCACTCGCTCCTTCTCCCACCTGCTGTCACCGGTCGGCGCTCTCTTTCTCGAATGGATTCGAACACCTTTTTTGAATCAGAGGGTCAAGCGACTCGGCCGTAGATCATCTTAATGCCTCCATTGTTGTTTTAGGATGCCCGCGACGGTACCGGGTCTCCGCCGCGATAATGTCGACGTATCTCGCGCGAGAAACGGGAGAAAGAGGGCGAGACCGGTGAAACGAACGCGGGAGAGAGGAAAGAGGTACGTTATTGACCAAATTCCAGGGCGTGTCTCGACACTTTAATGTCTTTCCGTTGCCGGAGGATTGCGCTCGGCACGATGCACACATCGCGCGCTCCCGAACTTTTATTGCGACTGAAAGTGAATTTTTACTTTATGCCGGGAGTCACTCGGTTCTCTTCAACCGATCTTCCGCGGTGTGTATGGTCCACTAGGGTGAGTCGAACTCTTTGAACCGAATACCTCTCGGAATCGAGTGAAAGAATACACCCGTCGCGTCCCTTTTGTATACATATCTCGAAGAGAGTATTTTTCTACGTGCCCCTTGCATTTCAAATGAATTGGATTTGTTATGACACGTTGATTTCTTGATCGTCGAGCTTTTATTCCAATTTTAGGTCTTAATTACAATAATCGTGATGAAGAAATTGAGCGATATGGAAATTGCGTTCCTTTCCACGCTTCCTGTGAACTTTTCAGCTGGCCTCACTCGGTACGTCTTTGTATCTCCGACGATGTATTGAAATAATCGCTGTCGTTTTTTACGAGCATTCCGCTTGAGCTCCATGAGTGGTCCGCTTTTTCGGTACTTTCCGACGATTTCAGGACTCGGCGCAACGAACAGGAAAGGCCACTCTTGGTCGGCTTGTAAATCCACCGTCCCTTGTAAATCCGCCTGTAATTCCAAGCGGAGACAGAAACGCGCGCGGGTGGCTTCGCGAGTGGTGAGGGGGGGGGGATAGGGCGATGAAAGAGAAAGAAGAATTACGTTCGACACGAATCGTGAATTATCCTTGAAAACAGACCGCAGTAGACATCGGAGATCGCAGTCGTTGACATCGGAAACTACTTCGATCTTCGATTGGCCAGTTTGCTTGTTTCCATTCAGACACCGAAAAGGAACCAAACTCTCGTGAAAAATTTCTTTTTATCGAAGAAACGTTCTTTGCTTCTGCGGAGAATCAAGTTGCTTAAATGATTGGAAAGAGTAAATAAATGAAGAATTAAATTTAGCTTTTTATTAGTGCATCATTTCGAAAAATTATTCCATTCTCTTTCCATCATATCGAAAAAATTATTCCATTCTCTTTCCTACTAGCATAAAAATCCGAAAGACTTAAGGATATTTTACATTTGAAAAAGTTAGAATGTCTTTAATTTTATGATTTTTAAACATTTAAATGTTACGTAGATTCTCCAAAAAATTTTTTCTAAAAAAAGTGAAAAAGAATTTGAGATGAAAGAATAACAAAAAATAAGAGTATACAATTCTGTTAAAGATTATTTGTATAGAAAGATACATTAATTCCCGATCGTATACAAAGAACTTTACCAATTGCAATGTAGACGCATCTATTGACGAGAGGTTGATGTCTAGACTTATCTTCGCGTGGGAGTGAGAGCAGCAAAGTAAATATAAGATGAGGGCACGTGTAATAAGACGGGCGCGAGGTAGGGGAGGGCGAAAAAGAGTATGAAGAGTAGACGGGTAGGAATCAGAACCCAGCCCTGACTAATCCGACTGTAGATCTGATCTCGCATCAATAACCTTAATAAACCAACAACCACTCACGCTAACGTGTAACACAACGTAGACGCGATATCACGTGGTCCTCTCCCGGGCCCTTTAGCGCTCCAGGGCTTTCTACCCACAATGCTCCAGCTCGATTGGCATTTAACCCAAGGCCCCGGAGCTCTTTTTCGAACCATCTTCGGACGCGCCGTGCGCGCACTCGAACTCATCTTCGACACTCCCGAGATCGATGCAGTACTTTTTGCCGCGACCAAATTCAATTTAGTTCGGAGCAGGTTAGCGAATCTAAATGCGCGACCAATTCGATCGACGACTGATTGTTATCCCGGCTCATGGATTTGCTGGAGATTTTGGACTCTTCAGTTAATCGAGAAGGTGCACCGGTTCTCTTTTGCGTGTTATGTTGGGCTTATTTCTATTTAATATCACGATTTCTTTTTTGCATGTTCTTCCAAGGAGCAATCGATCGTAAGGAAATGGATAATTTCAAAGCCCGGCGTAATAATAAAGTGTCAATAAAGATACGCACGAAGGCCTGGATGCGCGCGATTCAATTCTACGCGTTTCCTCTAAAAGTGAACGCAGATAATTTAGGACTCCCACTACACGCCGACGAATTTCGGTTCTGCCAAGTGTTATATGCAGCGAGCGACATAAACTCGGCTCGTAACGACGTTTGCTATAGAGATTTCCTTGCTCTGGTCCTCTCACCCCCATTCACGAGTCTGGACGAAGAAGTTGCTGGCGACGGAGCGGAAAGAGAAAGGGGGTTGAGGAAGAGGGGAAAGAGTAGTAGGTGGAGGAAACCTGGCATATGCATAAGCGAACCTTACCGGTCTCTGACACCTCCGAACCGCTAAACCTCCCGCTTGCACCCTGCAGTCTCGTTTTTTTCTTCCTCGAATCTTTTTGGTTTTCGCCCAGGCTCGTTCTTTCGTTGGTTAATTAGATTTTGATGGTCGGCGCGAGCATTTGCATCCTTTATCTCGCAGATTCGCTGTTTCTCTCGCGCTCACTTTCTTTGCTCTGTCTTCTCTTCGTCGGATTGGAAACGAGACGAGGGAAGAAGAGAAGAAGAGAAATAAGAGACCAGCGAGAGAGAGAGAGAGAGAGAGAGAGGGAGAGGGAGAGAGACCGCGTTGCATTGCTCTCTCCTTTTCGCGTTATTCCCTGACTCTGCAGGGGAGAGACGTTTAGGCCTGCGGATGCTTAACTCCAAAGCGATTTAGCGGCCCAGGGGCCAAGTGTCAACAAGCCGGCACTGCTCAGGTACGTACATACCACCTAACTGCAATATTTCAGGGTCGGCCGGCTCTTCGCTCGTCTTTCTCACCCGCTCTTTAAGTCTCTCATCTTTTTATTACTCTGTCTCTTGTGACGGACGAAACCTGGCGTACACGTGTCAGTTTGTGGATATGTCTTGCTCTTACCCGCGAGCTCTTTTGTCTCGCATTGTCAAAAATTTTCGAAGATTAATCTACGAGAATCGGAATCGATAGTTCTTTGTACGGCTGACATAATGGCTGCATTCAGAAAACACAACCGTTGAGTGAACGCTCAGTAATTATTGCCTATGATTGGATCCATGATCCAATAGATCTTTAGATCCATGATAAAACTTAGAAGAAATAACAACAAATACATCAATAACAACATGCATTCACTCAACCGTTGTGTTTTCTGAATGCCATTATGTCAGTCATACAAAGAACTATCGATTCCGATTCTCTTAGCTTATGTTTATTATCCATTTTAGAGAAATACTGTCAAGAGTCACTCTTGAAAATCATACTTAGAAATGGATGCATCATCGACAAATATTACAGAAAATTATTATTTTTTGCTTCTTTTATTCTTCTTACTTTCAAAAGTTATTTTTAAGTAATCAAGTTCAACATGTTTCGAAACTTTGCTGTTGTGCATAGCGCGTTCTACTTTCAAATAAAATCTTGAACAAGAATTTTTTAAATTATTGATAAATTTGCAAATCTCCTTTAAATATCTGCGGACAATACGATTAATTCTCTGTATCGATATAGAATTATAGTTCTTATGAGCTATTATATATATATATATATACACTGAACAATCGAACGATTGATCGATTGTACACTACGTGTATAAGTATACACGTAGTAGCCACTGAATTGCGGCCTACATCAAAATCCGCGAATTCAACCCGGTTGCGGGAGAGTTTCGCGCGTCTCGAATTCCGACACGACGGCATCGAAGGTATGAGAATACCTGGCGTGAGGGCAAACGTCAAAACACACCTCGTCCACCCACACGATCGTGCGAGCGGGCACGTACTCGTTCGGACATACGCGCTCGCGTTCGCACACACGCGTCCAGGATTCCTATGGAGCGACCAATGACTGGAATGACTTGCACTCGATGTCGAACCGAAGATCCCTCTCGGTCTTCCTCGCTCCCCCTCATCCCTCTATCCGTTCACGTCTCTCTTCCACCGTCGATCTGCTCGACGTTCGTCGTCTCGGTCGAGCTCGCTCGGAGGTTACCTTCTCCGAGGGAGGTGCGGGCTTAATTTAATTAATTCCATGCGCCATCTTGACAAGTGTGCGCCCCGTACGCGCATCCAGAGAATAATTTTCATACTCATCCACCTTCCCTTCCCCCCCTTCCCTCCCTCTATCTCCGACTTGTCTCCCTTCTCTGTACCGATCCCTCACCTCATTCTCTGGCTCCTCTTCGTCCGCCATCTCCTCTCATAGTCCCTCGCTCCGGACGCTCAAACCGTTTCTTCGGTTATCAGATCCCCGATTCATACTCGTCAAGCGCGAGCACGCTGCGAAGAGGCGCGGGAGGGTGGGAGGACAGGAGAAAAAAGGACGCATTTATCCGCTCCCATCTCGCCGGGATCATTTGTCTTTTTGATGTCGCGCCGTATCTGATTCGTTAATTGCGAGACCTTGCGTGTGATCGACTCTCCTCGGTTCATGCGGAGAAACGGAGAACGTAGGAAATGAATGCGGAGCAAGAATGATACTTTTGAGCGAGGATGCTACTTTACGGATTTATTTGGAAACAGATTTGGAAGATTTGAATACGTTATCAGAATACGTGATAAATTAATCTCAGCGAAGAAAGAATATTATTGTCGAGTTTGTAGATATAATGCATGGAATTTTAAATGTGCACGAAGTGAAAAAAATGAATATAACAAATGTGACTTAAAAGATGTTTGCATAAAATATCACGTTGAAAGATAAACAGCTTTGTACATATGCGTATTTCTAGATGTTATTGTTCGTTGAGAATATTACCATTATGCCTGTTTTCCATCAATGGTACTTTAGCTTTGTTCTCGATTCAACTAATCCTTCACCTTTTTTCTAATTTTATATTGAAGAAAATGTTCCAGCTAAACCAACAAAAAAGACTCGACTATTATATAAGAATTACAAAAAGGTGAAGAGAAAGATAAACCGAGATTAAAGTTAACCTATATTGATCGAAATGCGCATTAGAGATTTATTATATATTTATAGGGATTATAATTTTCAAAAATCAGTTATTTTAAAAAACATTATATCTTGCTCTTTTGAAATTTAAAGAAAGACTTAGAAGCGCGTGATTTAGAAAAAACATACTACTATAGTGTATATATTATAGTGTATATGTACTATTACGCGGTTAAATTACTATTACTATGTTTAGTAATAATTATTAAATATTACATCAAATAAGCAAAAATATATTTAGTAATTGTTATTTTCAGATTTTTTCATTACATTTTTACGTATTATTGATCTTTTATATGGACATATTTATATATACAAATTGAAAGGGCTAAAGATTATTTTCGATACTTTCGAAGATGATCTAAGATGATAAGATTAACATATTCTTTTAAAGCAGATAATTGTTATACGATTTTATACGTACACGAAAAGAAAGAAATATCTAAAACTTTAGCTAGGTGCAGATCTGAAGATAATTTTATTAAACAATCAAAATAATTATGTCGAACGCTCAAGTTGATTTCCAAAATTTTTTGCAGCATTGTCATTAAATGTTCTGTATAATTTAATTCTCTTTAAATGTTCTGTATAATTATATTATTTTAATAGTTCATCAAAATTATTTTCAGATCTAGCAAAATTTTTAGATGTTTCAGCAAAATCATTTTTTCTATAATATATAATTTGCATTAATTGATGTCTGATATATAGTGATTTCACTGTCGTTGCTATTGATAGAATACGAGGCTTACGGGCAATAAAAGTTCCGGATATCGGAGCAGCGAGCAACAAAAGCACAGACATCAGTGGACGTGCGTTATACGCAGAGATGGAGATAAATCACAAATCGGTGGGCTGGATCCGAAACGATTTACTACGGTCTTCCCGAAAATAACCAGCGTTTAAAAAATTTCAGTAATTACGTACAGGCGAGGAGCGCAAAAATGCGCGATCCGCCGGGCCACTTTGCGTTCCACCCGCGGTTGCTTAAGGCGATACTGTTGCTGAGCATCAGCTGCAGGAAGGAAAGGAAGGAAGACGAGTCCGTCATTTAAGTCGCCGGCCTCAAACCTTTAGCGCAGATTTATGGGTAATCGAGCGGCAAAGGCGGCCATCATCCGCGACGAGTGCCGAGGTTTCGCTCTTCAATCAGCCGACAGGATCGAAGTGTTCACTAAAACCGAAAATTGCAAACGGAGAGAAATTTATATGGAGCGACTCTCTCACACACAATCAAGATCGTCTGGAATCGTTCCGTTTTACTTTCTTCAGGGGGGTCGAAGAGCCGTCTCGTCGATTAATATTCCCATTGGAATTCACGTAACTATTACTGCGTAGGAATTTAAAAATAAAACAATATGTACGTGTGAAAGGAGCGTTTAGCTAGACTTTTTCTGTGATCAGATATATTCTTTTTTCATAGCTGACAGTACAGGAATGATTAAAAAAAATTTAGGAAATGATTAAAACAAATTAAGAAAAATTTTTTAATTCAATAATTTTTTAAAATAAAACTGAAAGATCGTTCTATTATAGTATTCGAGAATTTAGATAGGTATGTTGCGTTATATTATCTAGTTGACAGTTACATATATCACGTATATCCAATAGTAGATAACACAAAAATGGCGTTACATCTTTGAGCCTGCCATATATCATAAATGATTAACTGTGAGTCTTCTGCGCTTGAAAGCAGTTGCGTTCACTACACTCTCGCGAATATCAAACATCTTGCAAACATCGTTTTACTAGTCATATTGATATCTGTCATTAAAAGAGAGTACAATTGTTCAACGACATCGTATACATTTGCCAGTGGAGTCAAAGGGCCAAGAGTGATACCTCATTCTTCAGTGATCGATTACACTCCTCTGTGGAACATGTCGCGGTCTCAGGATGGCACTTAAGCTCCCTAATTTCCGATCAATCAAGAAACTTTTCGTGGAAATAAAAAATGAATCACGATGATGCGCCGGACGATCCCCGCTGCTAACTAGACGCACAATGCCTCGATATTAGAGAGAAGATAGGTTCGGATTAGGTTCGTCAGACTTGGTGACCGCCGGTGCTAGAAATGAAGTGAGAGAAGGTTTGAGAGAGAAAGAAAAGAAAATAAGAAAGAGGCAGAGAAACCGTCGCGAGATTTTCGATATCGAAGGTGAGATGCGTGTGCGAGAAAGAGAAGATGAGAGATAACTTCTCTCTTCATCGGGAGCGCGCGATGAGAAATAGAAAACGAAGAGTGACCGCTTGAGATTGGGCCGCCACAAGAGGGAGGAGGGGGGGTGTCAGGGATGGTGGCCCCGAGATGAGAAAGACGGAGTGGAAGAGAGAAAGAGAAAGAAAGAGATCCTCGCGATCGATAACTAACTCAGCGTGATTACTGAAAAATGGCTGTCAAACATTCTTGTCCTTTTAACTTGCTGGGCTACCCCACCCACGGAGATCGTCCTCCCTCTTGACTTTTTCACTGTCCCTCCCCAGCGCGTTCTCTGTCTCTCCGCCCTTCTTGCTAGAGAGGCTTGGGCGAGAGGAGACTAATGGTTCACGAACGTGACGGACCATGGTCCTTCTCGACGAGCACAGATCGCTAATTTCCGGGATCCCGCTGCGGGCACCAAAATCTTCTCCGATTCGGTATTTGAGTACTCGTGTTTTCTCATCCTGGCTCTTTCAGGAATCGATCTTATCGATTCCTTGCGTTTCGCGATTGCTATACTTACATCATTTTTGATACCTTCTCATTAATATGCAGAATAAATGCAGCGTATACTCGGCACACCCTCGTGCCATTTTGAAAAATTGTTAGTTATTAATGCTCTCTTAGTTATTAATGCCAATGTACAAAATTTAAAGAACAAGTAATCTATCTTTCAAATAAACTTATTTTTTTAACGAGATAAATTTGATTTATATAAATATATAAATATTAATTTAATCTTTTAAGCATAAATTATAAAATAAAATAAAAACTTTTGGTTTAAATATCAAACAATTTAATTATAGTAACCAAAAATTCTACCAATATTTCTTTAACGTGACGTAACAATATATAATTAAAAAAGTATTGATAGAATTTTTGGTTATTATAATTAAATTATTACGTAATGTAACATATGATTAAAGAAATATTGATAGTAGATAAAGAAATATCAAACTAACTAAACTGCCCTTTTTTCCTTATCATAATAACCAGACACTTATATACCGGATTACTACATACACTAACTAAATTCTAATTGGTATGAAATCCACATAATCCAAATATTTGATTGTATTAATCAGAAATTCTGTTTATTTCCACCAAAATTTCCTCAATCAAGCGTATCTTGTTAATTAATGATTGTTTTTTCAAGATGATTTAGCGTGGCGCTTTTTTAAATTCTGTTATATTTTATAATATAGATTGTTGAAATTGAAATGAAATTCTATAAACGTATGGCGTCAACATTGCTCGACGATATTTCACGGAAGCCTCACGGTAGTTATATCATCTGCAGTCGTCACCCTTTAATAGAAACCGTACGGCTTCGAGTATCCTGCTTTTCTGTCGAAATTTCACGCACGTATCCACACGCTGTTACACACGATAGAACACAAACGGAGACGCTGCTCGGTTAAAGTCAGCGGCAGCCGCCGGTGAGATTATGAACGAGCTCGACTTAAGAAAGGTCTGACCGTACATAAGGGTTGTGCTCCCGCTATATTTATTTATTTTTTCACCCCCCCACGCTCGATCTTTTCTCTACTCTAACGACTGTTATAAATTTTTCTGCAAATGGCTCCTTAACGACTATCTTAGACTCTTTCAACGAAAGTAGATTACTTCCCCCAAATGCTCCAACGGAAAAATATCATATAATTTAAATAGAGAATAATATAAGTACGAAAACTAGTTTTTTCTTCTATAGTAATTAAATACATATAGGAGACGCATGATCCAATTTTTACGCTTTTTGATAATTTTGTTCTGTTCTAATTTTAATAAATCCTGCACCATTTTTGTTAAAAATAAATGTTATATAAAGGAAATGGTACGATCATTCTGTAAATATCGAAAGTTTATTCATAAACTGCTCAACAATTTCTCAAGTATCTAATTATATTTTTTTTTAATTGCAAGAGATTTAGATTTTTAACCTCACGTAGTATCGAACGAATCAATATGCTCTTTATTCTCTTTGGAGAAAACACAAGATTGAGAGAAACGCTTCCAGCGATCTGTTCCGAATCGTGCGTTCTAGCGCGTCACGAAGCGAGTGCGCACGTCTTGTCGGACAATCAACGAGGATCGACGAGAACCGGACAGATAGGAAGAACGGCAGGAGGGAACGAAGTGGCGGAAAGGGAGAATAAGGAGAGAGGAGCGGTGAACATGGAGAACATGGCGAATGAGGCCGAGAGAGGAGAGCGGAGGCTTGGCTTGGTCCCGCGTGTTGCCCGGGGGTGCCAACCGCAGGATAATAATTTTATAATTGGGGGAAT
>Ga0157362_1000679_pt1 | contig 12279 bp, 12 predicted proteins | sample AttlaeALBM3_FD_111480 | JGI IMG/M metagenome (GOLD analysis project Ga0157362, IMG submission 111480) | Fungus gardens microbial communities from leaf cutter ant in Ribeirão Preto, State of São Paulo, Brazil - Atta laevigata ALBM3 | ecosystem: Host-associated > Fungi > Mycelium > Unclassified ... | reverse complement strand
TATTTTAAATTACAGTTATTTATTTTAATTTTACATTGACTCGGCTCAATTAAATTATCATTTAAAATTGACACATCATAGCCTGTATCGATTCTCAAAACACAGCGTTTATTATTTATTTCTCATTGAAAACAAAAACTTGTTAAATTATGTTTAAGTTTATTAAATTAAAAGAACATTGATTATTACAACAATTGTTTTTCGGGATATTCCTGAAATCAGTCGAACGCACCCCACTCGACTATTTCCGGTTTACCGATTTATTCAATATTTTGATCAGAAATGTCCCTCTTTATCACATTCCCAATATTCTTTATCTTTTTTATTTTTCTATAATCCCTCCCCTTTTCAAATTTCTTAAATCCATTTTTATTAATTTTTTTCTCTCATCGTGCTCGTCTTGTTCCTTTTCCTCCTTTTCGAAATTAAAATTTTTCCCTCTTTTCTTTTCATAATTAAAATTATCCTTTTTAGTTCTGAACTTTTTAGTAACGAAAACGAATTATGCACACGCGATTTTATCGCGAACCGTATCGGGACATTCCGGATATGCCGATTGCGACAATCTTTCGATATCCCAACGAGGCAATACTTTCTCCGTATTTCTGTCTCCTATTTGTAAACTGCGAATAATAACTTTGCAATGATTGCATTTCCCCAAAACGCATCTCGTTTTTAGATTTCAATTCCTCGAATCACAAACTCTCCAAATTTTCCAAGACTGCACTCTACCGCGTAAACATAACATCAGTTTAGCAGTTTTTGTTTCCTCTCCCCAACGGTTCGCTCGAGCGATTAGGTTGAATGCGCGAGATATTCGCGTAAAGGAGCGTTCCCTTCGAAAGTATCAGGCTTAGGCTTAATATTCATCTGACCGCGAAATGTCACAGACGCGTCAAAATGGTTGATAGCGCCTCCGTCTGTATCTAGGCAAAGCGGTACGATTCGTCATGCTCAACAATATTTGTAAAAGAATTTCCACTCGCAATGGAACCAACGCGACCGGTACACTTACAAAAGGATCAGTCACGCGTATGTTCGCGACAGAAGATGGTTTTGTGGAGACCTCACGTAATCTCTCTTGCAATTGACAGATCTGTACATCTCGTTGACTCCGCAAATGCCTCGACGCTGTTCCTTTCGCAATTGCTGCATCTCCCGCAACGTCTGTAGCACCGTTTGCATCGAGGAAGTCTCCTCGATCTGCGGGGCTGCCTCCTCTGCTGTCTTCGTTTCTCATGGAACGGTCGTCGAACCTTCCGGATTTTCCATTTGAGTTTTCCTTCTCGTGACAATCGGAGAACGAATCATCTGAGAACTTTTGAATCTCGGACGAGTCCCCAAAATATTGCGCCCGCCTCGCAATGTTCACATTCGCGATCGTGATACGCTCTTTCGAGCCACAGGAAAGAAAGGACTAAAGAATTTATAGGAAATAACAAGTAATTCCTTTTATTAATAAGAAAATACAGCATGAGCAAACAAGGAACTCCGTAAAATGTTATATGGAATATCTCGGCGGAAAAGCACGTCCGAACGAACAACTGCTCTCCGTAGATCTGTCTGTCGCGGACCATCAACAACGGCGTGTCGTCTGGACAACTTCTGACATCACGAATGTCGATATAGTGCAGCATGCGATGGAGTAACAGTATGTTCGAGAGAGAATAGAGAGGAATAGCAGATCGGTTGAGATACAGAGATATCGATAGGTTGAGTCTGTTTGAAAGAGATAGCGCAGAAAGAAAGAGAAGATGGAGGAAAAGAGAAGGAGGGAGAAGGAGAGAGAGAAGGAGGGATGGAAGGAGGGAGGGAAGGAGAGAGAGTAGATGACGGAGAATTGGAAAACTAGTTAAAGATAGGTGTAGAAGTAAAATTGAGTTGGTGAACAAAAAGAAGGTTCACAAAAAAGAAGAGAAAGAAAGAGGGAAGAAAGAGAGGGGAAAGAGAAAATAGAGGAGGTTTTTAGGAAAACCTTTTAAAAAAATGATGAGAATACTAATCAAAAACAAGTAAATGAGGAAGGAAATAAGGGAAGGATTAAGGAGAGTTAAGAAAGAAATAAAAGAACTAAAGGATAAAAAGAGATAATGAGAAAAGAAGTGGAGAGGATAAAAGAGAAATTGAAGGAAAGGGAGAAAAGAAGGAAAAAGGAAAAGGAGAGGATGGTAAAGACATTGGAAAGAGAATTGGATAAAATGAAAATAAGGGCAGGAGAGTGGAAAGGGGAGGGGGTAAAAAACAGACGGGGATGAGATAAGAAGTGAGAAAGGGAATGAAAGATGGATGGAAAGGATAAGAAGATTGGAGAAACAAAAATGAATAGAGAAAGAGAGAGGAAAGAAAAAAAAATATTATAAAAGGGTTAAATATAATATAAAGAAATATAAAGAAATATTATTATAAAGGATTAAGGAAAAGGGTATTTCCCCTTTACATCTTTAATCTTCTCTAATGGGAAGAATAGAAATGGGGGTGAAGATAGAGAAAATAAGAAAGATAAAGGCGGATAGACAAGAGAAGAGGTGAGTTATGGTAATAATGTTGGGGAGTTTAGAAGATAAGGGAAATACAATAAGGAATAAATGGAAGCTGAAGGGAAGAGATCTATATGGATTGAGGAAAATTTGACTTGGTAGAGAGGAAGACTTGTAAGAGAGGAAGATGAGGTGGATGATAGGTGGTTATGAAGGTGAGGAGAAGAACAAGAATGGGGCAGGGAAGGAGATATAGATTGAAGGAGAAATGGTGAAAATGGGGTGATGAAAGGGAAGAACTAAAAGATGTAAAGGTAAGGGAAGGAAATGAGGAGAGGGAGGGGGGAATTAATGATGAGAAAAGAGCAAAGAGGAAGAGAGAGAAAGAAAGGAGAGACAGGATCAGGGGAATAGGGGAGGGGATGGACAAGAGGGATGGGGAGAAGGATAGAGATGATAAAAAAAGGGAAAAAGAATAAAGAGGAGGGTAGGGGAGGGGAGAGAGGAAGCAGAGAGGGAAGCAAAGGATTGAGGAAAAAAGAGAAAAGGGTGAAGGAAATGGAGAAAGAAGGGGAGGAAGAGAAATGCAGAGACTTTTAGGCAAGTTTGAAACATAGATGGAGGAGAAGGGATGGAAGTATTGTATGTAAGAGAAAGGTTGTCAGATGGATATATATATATATATATATGGAGAATGCAGGTCGCAAAAGAAAGAAACAAAAAAGGAAGAGTAATAGAGGGATTGGTGATAGGAAAAAAAGAGATTTGTTTGAGGAGGAGGAGGAGAAGAAAGAAGTGGAGGACATGGTGGCGGGAAGAATAAAAGTAGGTAGAAATAGGACGATGGGTGTATGTTAACTGGAATATGGAAAGAAAGTTGGAGGATTTAGCGGAATGGAAGGAGGGAAAAGAAGAGGAAGTGATAAGAGGGATTTTAATGCGAGAACAGAGAGAGGAAAGAAGAATAAAGGAAGAGAATGAAGGAGAGAAGAAAGAAAAAAGAAAGTCAATGGATAGAAAGGAAAAACAAGAATGGAAATAAATTAATAGAATTTATAAGAGAGAAAGGATGATCAATTTTAAATGGGAATATAGAAAGGGATGATAAACGAAATTGGACATATAGGGGGAAGGGGGGACTCAGTGATTGACTATATATTGGATGAGGGGGAAGATATATTATATGAAAATAGAGGATGTAATAGATTCGGATTATCTTCCATTGGCAGTTTAACTGAAGGGAGATAGGGATAGGAGAAGAGGAGAGGAAAGGGAAGGGAAAGAAGTATGTAGGGAAGTCTGAAATGAGGGAGGTAAGGAGATATTTAGAGAGATGTTAGGGAGAATGAAATGAAGGAAAGTGAATGTGCATGAGAGCTTGAAGGAAGTGGAAGGGAAAATAAGAGAGGTATTCGAAAATATAGAAATGGAGAGAGGAAAAAAAAGGAAGAAAAGAGAATGGTGAGAGATATAGAATATAGTGAAAAGAAATCAGAAGGACCCTTGAGCGTTCTGTGTTGGCCCGTCAGCATTCCGCGTATCGGGCGAGGATAGCTTCCGCGCCTTAAGTTTACAATTTATATTTGCTCAGGATCTTTTTTTACTAATTATTTAAAAGTAACTTTGAATATTTAATAAATCAGTTTCGGCAATCATTTATTTAATTGTTTTTTGCACGTTTCTTGCACGTTCGCGCAATTGTCACTTGTGCAATTAGCACTCGTAACAAGTGTGAAAAAGAAGTGGAGAATGAGGGATAAGGGAAATTGGGAAATAATAAATAGGAAAAGGAAGAAGTGGAAGGAGATAAATAAGAGGACAGAGATGAGAGAGTGGGAGGAATATTTCAAAGAGTTATTGGGGGGGGGGGGAAGAGGCGGGGGAGGGATAAGAGGAAAAAGAGAAAAGAGGAAGCGAGAGATAGGAAAGGAGTTAAATAGAAAAGAAGTAAGAAAGATGATTAGGAATTTAAAAGATGAAAGGACAATGAGAAATATGAGAAGGGGGAGATGGTCAGATGAATGAAAAGAGGTAGTATCGGTAATGAAAAAAGGGAGAGAAGATAAAGAACTATAGACGGGTGTCGATAATGCTGATATTGTATAAGATGTACGGCGTTGGCGGAAAGATTGAGGGAGGATGTGGAAGGGAAGGGATTAATTTCACCGAATCAAGCGGGTTTCAGAAAAGGGATGGGAACATAGATAATATATATGTGTTGAATTTTTTAATAAATAGTTAAGGAAAAAAGGAGAAAACTAATAGCATTATTTGTAGATTTGAAAGTGGCGTTTGATTCGGTGGATAGGGGATTATTGGTGAAGACTTTGAGGAAGACGAGGGGAGATAAGGGAGGGACTGATAAAAAGAGTGGAAGAAGAAATGTTGTGGAAAACAAAAAGTAGAGAGTGGAGAGGAAATTAGGAGAAAGGCTTTGGACGGCGAGAGAGGTAAGGCAAGGATGTTCGTTGAGTCCCTTGTTATTTAATATACTGACATTTAATATACAGACCTGGAGGAAGAGATGGGAAAAGTTAAATGGGGGGGAGTGAAGAAGACAAGAAGATATATGGTTTGGCTTACGCAGATGATATGGTTTGACGGAAGTTGAAGGGGGCATGAGGAGTACATTCTGTAAAAAGTACCCGTAATTGTTAAATAAAACACAAAAAAATTAATTAATTTATTTATTCATCAAAATTTATTTTATCGCCTTCAAAGTAGGTCTCATCGAGTACAATACAACTATGCCATCGTTTGACCCAATCCTCCATACTCATTCGCTGATTGAGATATGGCTTTAGTTCCTTCAGCAAATTTTCTTTTATGGCCTCAATTGACTCACAAAACGTTTTTCTCGAAGTGATAATTTTAGCTTTGAGAACAGGAAAAAGTCACACGGGGTCATATCAGGCAAGTACGATGTTTTCGACATTGAGTTTTTGGTTAAAAACTCTTGTACAACGATGGCTTTATGCGATGGTGCATTATCCGTGGTGCAAAATCCATGCATTGTTGCCATTTTCAGCGGATATTCTCGCGCAAACGCCTCATGACGCCTACATATTCTTTATTTACCGTTTGTCCCTCTAGAAGAAATTCGGAGTGCATCACGGTAATTTGATTTTATCGATATTTTCGTTCGTAGAGATCGACCAGTTCAGATCGACCAGAACGAGGTAAATTAATTATCACTTCTCGGCCTTCTTACTTATACTTTATATACTTATGTTTTTGATTCACCATAGGTCTTTTGTAACATTTTCAGTGATTTGGCACACGAAATTTCGTTTGACACACAAAATTTAAAGCAAACTCTTTGTTCAATTAATTTTTCCAATGTAAAAAGCAAGCACTCAAAAGTATGATTAACAAAAACAGCTGTCGACACACGGAATAATAGATCGCGCTCAAATTCCGCGTGATAACTCAGTACAGTGATACCAATTTACAGAAAAAAAATTGTGGCGATATCTTTTACGTGCATCTTTCAAATAATAAATTCCGGGTATTTTTTACACAGAATGTACGATAGAGAGGTTAGAGGGGTTATATTATAAGGAAGGAATTGGAATTAAATAGGGAAAATAATGAGATTCAGGAAGGGAGAGAGTAGGACTAATAAGGTGAGGTGGAAGAATAAGATGATAGAAAAGGTAAAGAAGTTCAAATATCTGGGATATACGTTGCAAAGGAATGGGGGGCAAAGGAGGAGGAACACGTAAAGGAAAAGTGAAGGCGGCGGCAAATATGGAGGATTAGAAAAAAGAGATTTGGCAATGATTGGAAGAGGAAGATATGGTTATTGTACGCGTTGATATGGGCTATGGTGAGTTATTGAGTGAAAATCTGGGGTTGGGAAGAGGAGAAGGGGGAAAAGTTGCATGAATAGATAAGGTGGGTACGGAGAGAAAGACGCCAAGCTACATGATAAGGGAGGAAATGCAAAAGAAAAAGCTAAGAGGAAGGGAAAAGAGCATTCGAGGAGAGATTGAAGGGAAGAGGGAGTAAGTTTTTGGCGCAGTTATGTTTGGAGGAGGTAAGGGATAATATAAAAAATGAGTGAAAGTTAGAAAGTTGAGACAATATTTCGAGGACAGGAGGCTGGAGATGGAGGGAAGGTTTAAGTTCAAAGAGCTGGAAAAAAGGGGTAAATACAGGAGGAAGAATAATAAAAACGCAATATAATAGATGATATGGGTGAATAAAGGGAGAGGGGATTTCAGTATATTAAGGAAAAGATAGAGAGAGAGGAGATGTATAAGGATAGCTAAGTTTAGATTAGGAGATAAAATGGAGGGAGAGAGATATTGGGAAGGAGGGGAGGAAAGGAAGTCTAGGTTATGTAGGAGCGGGATGGAATCATGGGAGCATGTATGGTAAGAGTATAGGAATTGAAATGATGGATATGAAGGGAACTGACAGGAAGTACTAGATAGAATTTGGGAGGGAAGAAGGGGAGAGTGAGGGATGGATGAGAAAGGAGAGAAAGAAGAAAATGGAGGAGAGAGAGAGAATTAAAGAATGAGTGGAAAGAGTGGAAAGAAAGGGATAGGGGAGAGAGAAGAGGAAGGGGGAGAGCAGGGATAAGAGGGAGAAGGGGAGAGAAGGGGTAAGAGGAGAAGGGATGAGAGAGGCTTTACGGGAAGGATTGATGATGATTTTGAGAATGGAAGAGCTGAGATATTATAACGTAAGCGGAAGTCTAAGCTTAGGGAGAGAGAGAGAGAGAGATATGTTAAAGTAGAATAAGATAGGATAAATCAGGATAAGAGTGCTTGTATATAATTGTATAATTGTTATTGTATATATTTATAATCTCAAGGGAATGCAATAAAGATTTAATTAACTAATATTGGAGAATGGTCTGGAAGATTGAACACGTTGTTCAAGCAAGTTGCCCGTAATTGGTTGACTTGACTTCGAATTAGCTTTAAAGCATTTTATGCATTTGTGGACTTCGGTCGAACAGCTCGGCGACCGCACAATAACCAAAATTTTTAACGAACTGAAGAAAGAGTTATCTGTGTTTCTACATGTAAAAGTCTTACGTGTTCTTGTTCAATCATTAACCTGATGAAAGGATGTTCAGATGAAACACTAATTGATGTTTCGACGAATATCTTAGATTTGAGTGTTGAAATCTTCTTCCAACACAGATGAAATCTGCTTGATCCAAAAATGGATTAAGAGATAAAAGTTTGCTATCTCTCAGTAAATCTTTGTTGAATTGAAGATTCTTCAATTCTTGTGCGAAAGCTGTTGCTTGAACATTCTTGACTAGACGTTGAATTGCAGTCTCTAATTCGAGGTCTTCAAGAGAACCCCATAACTTAAATTTGTACTTATACTCTCATCTGCCCATTTTCCCAGGAATTTTATTATTATTGGAGAATCATAGAGAAATTGTCAAGAATTCTGTCTTATTATTAAGTTTCCTTTGGCAGTTGTTGATGAAACAACTATATGCGATGACTCGGATGAGTCTGTGAAATTGTGAGTAATGTGTTGTAAATGTCCTAGCTTGATTGTAATAGATGAAATGAGAACTGTTTTATGTTGTTCTGGTCTCTACCCTTCACTTGATGAAGTATTGTTTGGCCAATTGCATGAATTATCTGCAAGCCATGACGGCTCATTCCATCAGAGCCTTGAATTGAGCAATGATGCAGGTGACATGCTTCTGGAAATTATATCTGCTGAGTTCTGAGATGATTCCATGTAAGCCTAATTGTCAGGATTTGATAGTTCTTGAATGGTGCTGACTCGGTTTGCCACAAAGATAGTTCACCTTCTTGAGCATGATTTGATCCACGATAGGTTGATGATCGATTTTGACCAGTAATACACACATTCGAAATCAATTTTAATTGTAGAACCTTATGTTAATTGAGCGGCTAATCCTGTACATAGTTCTAGTTTTGGAAGTAACAAATTCTTTAGTGGTGCCACGCCACAAAGGTGATTTTGCACATATTAAGCTCATGATGATGATCGCTAGAGTCTGTATTGCGAGAATAGATACACTACATGCCCTTTCACTCGCATCAGCGAAACTGTATAATTCCATTTTCTTGAAATCCATATACACAATGATGCTTCGTGCAATACGAAGTTCAATTGCGGCAGTTCTATTTGAAGCCATTACTGTTTAGAGGAACTCTTTCGTCCCAGTCCAGTTTTAATTGCCATAATCGTTGCATGAAGATCTTCGCTGTTGTGATGACTAGTCCAATGAATCCTAAAGGATCGAATATGTGTGCAATACTTGATAGAATTGAGCGCTTCGAAATTGTTCTAATTTGATTAGATTTATCGATGGAAAATTTAAATTGATCTTGCTTGGAGTTCCATTGCAATCTCAGTGTCGATGTGTTGTTGAAGGTTAATATGCATCTGATGATGCGCCCCTGACAATTGCAGAGTGTTTAGAAGCCTATTTATGTAAAACAAATCCAACTTTATTTAAAATTGTATTAATTTTTTCTTTGATGACTAGGAATTCCTGAATTGAGTTTGCTCCTGTGTGAGATCATCAACGTAAAAGAATTGATAGAAAGAGGTAATTTAAACACGCTCTCCATGGATTCTGTGAGCCAACTGGATATTTTTGGGCATGATGATAACTCTCTTGGCGTGAATAGCGCAAAGGTTGGGAGGTCCTCAAACACCGACGAGATAGGTTTCGCTCGCCTCCTGAAGAGCCATGACGAGCTCCGGAAGCGGAGATCGGTCTTGAAATCTTGAGCGATTTCACGAATCAGTTGCTGGAACGGAAGCTTGCGGATCAGAAGTTCTATGCTCTTCTAATGACGGATTTCACGAAGAGCGACAGGTCCAGGACGATGAGGTTTCTTCACATCACCAGTTGCGGGAGCACTCTTACGCGCTGCTTTCGTCGCCAACTGCTTACGTGGGGCTTTGCCTCCAGTAAATTTGCGAGCAGTCTGCTTAGTTCTTGCCATCTTCAATGAATTCGATTGTCGTCTGTACTATCCGTGTGCTACGACGAGCTATAACGGTATGTACGTTTGCCGAAAAACGCTTCGCTTATATAGAGTCGCTGGCCCCGCACGTGGGACGCTGATTGGCTGGCGCCATAGTGGTGGGGATGGACGCAGAAGTGGCTGTAGAGCCAGCACTGCCAGCAGTACAACGCTCAGTAGTTCCTGCACGGGAACTCCAAATTCTGATTTTGTTGGCGATATTCCAGCATTTAGAGTATAAGTAACTAAAGTGTTCAGTCTGACGCCTTAAAATATTTGAATGATATGAATAATAACTAAAGCTTTAAGAAAAAACTTAAATAAAAATGTTCAGAGCATTTGAGGAGCATTGAAATTAGAAATAAAATTTATCGAAAAAAAACAAGAATATTCGAATTAAAAAATCAGTAATTTATCTGGCCTTGAAAGTTTTTTTACTCAATTATGTATTTTCTTTGAATATTTGATACCATATTATTATTCTAAAATTCAGTTTCATCAAAAAGATTTTTGTGTAAAAAGAACTGTAAACAATCAAAACATAGTACAATGATTATTCGGCGATAGTCATGATATACCTTGAATCAGTTATAAAGTTATAAACTCATCGTGTAACAATGCAAAGACATTTCTATTTTGATATTTATATGTTCTTGATTAAGGACAAAAGATTAAATAATACCGAAATAATGTAGATATTAAATATTTTAATAATAAATATAAAAAAAATAATTCAATCTCTTTTTTCAAGATTTTGATTTAAAAAACAATTTTTCACTACAAAAAATCATCCCCATTACCCCTGGCTCTATCATCACAAATCATATTCGTGATAAGTAAAAAGTACTCTTTATTTACTAATATTTTTGTTTAAAAATGAATTTTTTTGCTTCAGTCGTTTAGCAGGAAATCGAATTTAAAATGGGAGGTTCAGCTTAATGACATATTGAACTCCCCTTCCTCCATACTAAAAAAAATACATACAGCAACGCAACAATGAAATTAAATGCAGTATATTTTTTGCTTTTTATTTACTCCAAGATGACACAAACAGAATTTGGAATTTAATATTTTTAAAGAAATATCAATACCTGCGATCGCGCCGCAAGAACCTGCATGGTCCGCATCGTTCTATTCAAGTTCCTTTTCTATCTCCACAGAATTATTTATTCGTATATATTTGGTATCAAAGAAACCGTTGTGTTATGTATTATTGAAAGATAACGAAATCCAACTTTTTTGCTAATTGTACACGTGAGAAATCGATGAGAAGTAAACGTCTTCTCTCAGCCAATCAGCGCGCTGTACTTAATTCCCTTATACAATGTTCCAAAAATTATTTGCCACATGTATTTGGTGCCAAAATAATTCTGAGACAATATATTATTGAAAAATATTGAAATTCGATTTATTTGCTAACTGTAAAATGTGAAAAATAATTAGTTCCTCAATGACACTCCGCGGCGAGATTTGAGTTTTTTTTCTATCTTCCCAGAATTATTTGGTCACTTGTTTTTGGTTTTGCTAAAATAATCCTGAGACAATGTGCTATCGAAAAATATCAAAACTCGATTTATTTGCTGACTGTAAAATGTGAAAAGTAATTAGTTATTCGAGGACGCTCCGCGTCCTCGCAAAACTCACCAATTAAGTTGCAAAATAACTGCATAATAAGTCGGATATTTTTTATGATACGTGAAAGAAGAGTTTTAAGAAATTTCGTGACTGTTTAAGGATTGTTTTATTTCTGTGTTCAATATAATTTCATTTTTTTATGTTTTTCTTCATAAAAACCAAACATGATCATTATAATTCCATATTATAATTCCATCCAAGGAAAAATTAGCACATCAAAATATATAAAGTTAATAAAATTTTGGTAAAACTGCGCAACAGTCAACAATCTTACAAATTTCAATGTTCTTATAACATATTCCCTTCGAAAATATCAAGAAAATGTTATTTTCGCATTACTCAGTAATGAATTATATAAAGATTACTTTATAATAAAGATTACTTTATTAATCATTAATATAAATTTTTTCACAGTCCGCTCGATAAATAACACTTGTGTTTTTCTTGAAATTTTTAAAGAGATCATGATATCATCTATAAGAATACCATATTTTAGTGACGTTTATGTAAATAAAGAAGTTCTTTAGAGAGAATATTGAGAGTTATAATAATTGAAACTCTAGTACTAGAGGTCTGTTTTCCGTGACTGAACTTGTGTACACATTTGAAACTTAAAATGAGATAGGTACACGTTTGACATTTCGAACGCGAGAAGGAGAGTTCTGATGATGCGATTATTCAGCGGATCCTGCACAAAAAAGTTAGTAATTAAAAAAGAAATTGTTTTATTTTGAATTTAATTAATTTCACTGATAAAAGTAAATATAAGCTGTTGATAGTATTTCGAGTTATGTCTATTTTTGATTAATTATTCTGGATTTATTATAATTTTGTAGGATATTAAATCTACAAGAATCACAAAAATCTTAAAAAGGGTAATTTTTTGAACGTGAAACGAAAATAATGTTTAATTATTTCTATTATAAGATTGCTGATATATGATTAATCAATAATTTTTTGTCAAATAGAAAAACAATTTTTTTATTTGTATTACTTTGAAGTAAGGAAACATTGTTATCAGAATCGTCCTAAATACAACAATCAAAATGTTTTCACCATCGATCGTTGTTTATTAAAAAGTATAAATAAAATTGATAATATAAAAATTAAACTGTTATAATTTGTGTGATTTTTACTTTTACTAATACAAATATCACATTATATTATTTAATATACGTTTA
>Ga0157362_1000678_pt1 | contig 12288 bp, 4 predicted proteins | sample AttlaeALBM3_FD_111480 | JGI IMG/M metagenome (GOLD analysis project Ga0157362, IMG submission 111480) | Fungus gardens microbial communities from leaf cutter ant in Ribeirão Preto, State of São Paulo, Brazil - Atta laevigata ALBM3 | ecosystem: Host-associated > Fungi > Mycelium > Unclassified ... | reverse complement strand
TCATGTATACAATTCGAAAATAACATTTTTGAGTTGTGACATTTATTAAGTAAGAAAGCGATATGATAAACGAAAAGAGACTTTTTGATTTTACGTATACATATTGCTTTCGGGAAGGCTTTTAAAAGGAATGCCTCTCAAAAGGAGTCTTCCAAATCGGCTTACTATACGCAAGAGATCAACACTTTTTTGGCCGTCTCCATAAATCAACAGTCTATATTGTGCGCGACATTAAGGTATACACATAATGTATATCCGTGTTTGTAGTATTAATTTATCGCCTGCTTGATCGCATGTGAGATTAGTGAGAAAGGCGTGGGTCACATCGAGGTATTTCTTAAGCGCCAGGATTTCGTGGTCTACTCGCGCGGTCTACGTTTTTAGATTAGCGCTTCTGGATGACACGAAATGTATTGGGTGTTCGATTCGCTGTTGCGGTCAACTTTTTTTCTGTAACGAGAGAAACCAGATTTTTGCAGTTGTATCAATAGGCACCCTCCACCGTTCGCTCATTTTCCCAGCTCACCAGTAGCCATGGCGGATTACAAGATGAGTCTATGGTAGGAATCGCGTAGAGAGAGTGCTTTTTGCTTGGCTCAAGGCCTCGGTAGGAGATGTGAATGAATCTAGAACCTGTTTCTCTCCCCACAGGTTCTTCTCACACTTGCCCGACTTCTTTGCACGAAGTCGCGTGATAATTTTACTGAAAATAGCATCATCAGCACTTTTTTCCGCATCCGGATTTAATATACATTGTAGTGCTCCTCGCTGTTTCAATATTTTAGGGAGCTGAAACTTTTCTTCTTTTATTTCCATTAAACGCGCGGCCATAGAGCTATTATCAACTGTATTATCAAAATTGATTGCAAGTTAACGGAGCGCAATGTTGGAAAAAAGACAGGAGTAGTTCTATTATCATTGATGTTGTTATTTATTATGGAATTATTATTATTATTAATATAATAATTAAAAGGGAAGAAACAGAGACGAATAAAGAGAGTGGGAAAGGTAAAGGGATTGTATCCCCGTGCAGGTAGCGCCACGGGCAATCGGTGTTCTTGTGATACCGGCAGTTTCGAGCGAGTCCTGCCGGTGAACGTTCATATAGGCCGAGCGAACGGGGCTTCTTCTTCCCTCTCGTCGACCGGTGGCAGATATCGGTGCATCGTTCCTTCAGTTACTTGCGAGTTGCCTCTAAAGCAGAGCGTGTGATACGGACGGCCGTATAGCAGTGTCTCATTTTATCGCTTATCAGCGTTTCCGGGTTCATGGGCGCGCGGTAAAATTAAGATTAGAATCGAGATCGGATCGGAGCCGATGACGCATCGTTTCATCCACGGGATCATGTTCGCGCAGTGGACGAACATTAACGTTCTTTGATCGAAGGTAAGTCTCCGTCACGATATTGTTTCTTTGTTTCTTCTTCTTATCATCGTGTCTTCATGCTATTTGTAATTAATAATCACACACACACGCGCATACACACACACACATCTCTGTGCTTTTCAATATATCTTTTCGATAGACAAGATGCTAAGTTGATAGATAATGTCATGCTAACAAAGCTTTTTTCACTTTATATTAAATAACTATAAAAGTTATTTATTTAATTATTCCGAATTATTAAATAACTTCTATAGTTGTTTAATTTCTCGGAATGTAATTTGAAAAATTGCTTATTGGTAGAACATTGGAACGCTTTATTTGCTCCTCTTTAGTTTACATTTAGCTGTACTTAATGTCTAGATATCAACACATGCTTTCTTAGAGGACGTTGACGTATACAAACGTCATGTACACAGTCAGTTTCGCATATTTAGAACTCCAACACACATTAATTTCGCGTACGGTATATGTATACGTAAATCACGCTGCTACCAGAAACTGCCGGTTTTTAATTCGAGATTTCTGTTATTGATAAAGAACAGTACTAAATTATCCACTCCCTGTAATACAAATTACTGAATATTGGCTGCAAAAACAAACACAACTCATCTAAGAGTTAAGTCAAAATATTTCTGTTATTTCTGTTATTCTCGCAATGCTCTTGTCTGTCTATCCAAATTACAAATTGCACTAGACAATTGTAAGTTAGAAGCTATAAAAATTTGAAGCATTGTTTTTTAATTCATATAATTATATTAATTCATATAACTATTGTACAAAGAAACATGAAGGTTTTTTGTAATCATTAATTTTAATATTCATTTAATTCAATTCTTGAGTAGAATAAATTAAAGTCAGTTTGCAGTCGCAAATAATATCTACAAATTTTTTTTTATTGTCTCTGGATTTATTCCATTTTGCAAAGGGATAAATATTTATTTAAAAAAAAATACATTAACACACTAAAAGATTAGTATCGAGTTACGATGATCGTGATGCGTGAATTTTAATATGCTAGTATTCTTCTTAGTTAAATTGTGCGATAAATAAGTAAGAAATTTCTTCTAATAATTATTCTTCTAATTATTATTTGCGTCAGTATCATATTATTGATGATTGAAAATCAAAGTTTTCTAGGTCATTCTAGGCATTATTAATGACGTATCATTATATTTTTCTCATAATACTTGAATAACGTTAACCCTTTCACTGTGGCAATCCGTGACTAAGAAGCGACGATACCTTGATGTTCACGGTATGTCGAGTGCATACGCTAAGTACATCTATAGAATTGCGTTACTAACATCATACGTGCACTATATCGTTGATATCATTCTGTTGCATGTTATATTGAATTATTACCAGGACTGAGCAAAGTACATTATTCAAGTATACAAAATATTGTCAATCTTTGCATTTGAATTACAAAATATTTTCAATCTTTCGATTTGAAATACAAAATACAAAATACTTTTATTTCGCTAATTGTATTTCAAATACTATATTTCAAATACAAATATTTGAAATATGTCCAGCCCTGAATATTACGTATTCGCAATATTCAAATAATAAATATCCGCAAATCGAAGCGTTACATTCACACAAGTGAAGCAATACGTCGATATGATAACATTCCAATCATACATAATAAACGCAGTAAAATCTATCGGAAATATTTTTTCGAGTAGCATTCAGCATCATTTGCAGCGAGCTTTAATATCGCAAGTCACGCGTAACCCATTTCGTTCGATCATATCGACAGTGTTAATACAAACAAGATAATTAACTGTCAGATGTACGCAGCGTGCTATGTATGCATTGCGAACTCACCTATTTCAAGATAACGGTATAAGATCGTAAGCGATGCGCGAGATGCATTACAGTTATGTAGTACGCCCGCTTTATTCTGTTAGATTAAACACGCCCCTTTTGCTTTGACAGACAATCGGAAAATGCAATATTAAATAGTTTGAGTATTCATAAAAATTCTTGCATAAGGATTGACGCGTATAGAGAATGTCTACAAATTTCTGATACCGTAAATGTAGGTGACTTGGAACAGCATATATTTTTGTTAAATTCTTTGAAGAAAATTTAAAACTTAAACTTAACTTTAAGGACTCCTTTAAAGACTCATGGATTCTATGATTGAATTTAACAAAAATACATGTTGTCCCAAGTCACCTATATTTACGGTATCTCATGAATATGTATTATATTAATGCATTACTCTATAAAATTTGAATTGGGAAAATAATAGCGGTTTTAAATGAGTTTTCTACCCCTCACAAGGACGTGCAGGTGCATTTTTACCCTCCAGTTTTCACCTTACCAGTATTCATGACTACATATGCACTTATATCAACCCATCATTTTCATGCGTCGCGAGGAGAAGTTGAATTTTGCCCACCGGATTCTCGAATCGAATTTTCTCTCACTTATAATTTAAATAATGTTGAAAAATACATAACAATATGAACAATAAGAATCTTATTAGACCATACATATACATAACATGTCTTTAATAAATACCTATTGAGCATCAAAATTTAATGTGATATTTAAGTAGTTTAGCTGCGTTTTTAAGTCTGTAAAATTTCAGCACGCAGTGCTTTCAAAAAGTGATTACAAAATTCACATTGAATTATTTAAGCATCAATTCGATCGTTGGGCTTTTAATTCTTATTGCAAAACAATATGTATGCATTAAAGTGGCTGTATTACAAAAGCATTTGCCTCTATTTTATGAAATAAGTTGACTCTAGACTGAATTTCTTTGGCTATCGATCGATCATATTTTTTATCAAATTCATAAGCTATTCAGAAAAAAATCGATCTGTCTGCGTTATTCGAATGCGAATGTATGCCAGACTGGTGTGTTCGAGGACATGCGGCTTCGGGGCCGATAGTTTTACTTTCTACGGGACGCCGTTTGGTGAAGAGTAAAAAAAAATATGGGAGGGATACGGAAATTTTCGGAGAGGAGAGAAAAGAGAGAAAGAGATCTGTCGAACGACCGAGATATTTGCCACATTTTGCCGTTGGTGCGTGACACCGATTTCGTTCAGCCGACCTGTCGAATCGAACTTGTATTTTTCAGAACCAAGAGCATAGTCGAGCCATATTGAGAACCGGATTTTGAACCAGACTTCTAATCGTACATAAAAAAAAGCTATAGTTAGCGGTCTTTCGTTATTATGTAGAGCCACATATATAATCGATGAAATGATGAGGGTGATGGGTAGTTATTGTCCCTCGTTCGCAAGGACAATGGACATCTGCTCCTTGGTGCATACAGCGCTTCCCGAAAGGCAGGTTCCCATGGCTGGTCGTGAGTCAGGTGTGCCTAACGTGAAAGCGCGAGTCCTGCAAAGAACATTATCACCCGCATCTCTCTTTCTATTTATACGTTTGTATATAACTGATGATAACTACATAAATCCCGTATTTAAACAAAAAACATAAATTTTCAAGCTGCGATGGAAAATCGTTAAATCATTTGCATTGAAAATATTATTATTTAATAGTATTTTTACAAGGCCAGTTTCTGTTATAGAGTGTCAGATTGTTTTGCATTTATTGATAAAATATATGTGCGAGCGTTAATTTTACCTTCCATATCTGGTAGTCATGAATTCATTGGAAAATGAAAAGACTGTGTCGTAATCCAAGTCCAAATTAGGACTTCGCTTTGGTTCCGCTATGCTAATAGCTTCGCGTCACTGTTATTCGGTAACAGTTCGATGTATTACTTTTGTATAAATAAAATTATGAAAAGAAACATAAAATTGTCTTATTAATGAGAATTATAATAAAATAAAATCGACTAAAAACGATGATGATTTTATTTATTTACGTAACTTAAAATTAGTTTAAAAAAATTACTTTTCGAATTGGTGTTTCGTATAGATTTTTGAATACTGAAAATGGTGTCACCAGCCTATCAGGTCCAATGTAATTGAACTTAAATATCCAAAAAAAGGCTTTTTTAAAATGATATTTGACATTTATTTCTAAAGAAAGTTAACGTTATCTTGAAATTCCGAAAAATCATGAATATATTTATTTATTTCCTTTATAAAATGCATTTTTATTTCAATATATTTCTTAGTTAGATTATATTTCAATATAGTCATGCTAATGAATTAAGTACAGAGTTTTTCAAGATAGCAATTTTCCACTTATGACGATAAAGTCATATATCTACAATTTCCAATGGCTATCGACATATAAACAGTCATATGTTATACAACTTTTATCTGAAACATATTTTTGGAAACACGTTTTTTTAGACATTCGAGATGACAATGAAAATTAGACACACACACACACACACACACACACTCTCTCTCTCTCTCTCTCTCTCTCTCTCTCTTTGTCTCATACATATATATACATTTAACGGAATTTAAAACGATAAATTATATTAATAGTCAGAAACTAAAAATTATAAGTATAATGATTTTATTATCATAGGCGGAAAATTTACTATATTACACTTAGAAAAATTCTATATTTGAATCCTTTATAACATGGAATAAAAATAAAATTAAAAAAATATTTTGTAGGAGATGAATAATACATTTATGATTGTTAATACACTTCTGATCAGAATTTTAAGACATTATAATCTTTTAAAAAAAATAACACAAAGAAAGCCATTTTTTAATTAAATTTCATTTAATTAAATTATTTCGGAAATAGAACATACCAGTGAAATTTAACTTAGCATCGTTTTTATCATCCAAAAATCTATAGGAAACACCTTCTTTAATTCAAAATTATAAAAAATTATTTAAAAAAATGTATTTTTTGTGAACTAGTGTGAAAGCTTAGCTTGTATTTTTACAATTGTAAACAGATACAACATATAAGTGTAGTTTTTTCAGAACAAAGAGTTCTGTTCGACCGGTCGCAAAACCAGATAGATGATTCTCGCTCTACGTACTCGGTGAATTTGCAATCGTGTAAATCGTACTGAAGATAGCAACCGTTACCTAGTCTCTTCCAGATACTCTCGACCAATGCTCTCGGCTAAAGTTTCAGTTTACGCAGACGTATTCTCTCTTAAACAATAGTGCGATAGTACGATAATGTGTTTTTCAAATGTCTATTACTCGTTCAGAATTTTATAAACGTCGTCATCAATATTGTTATTCATTTTTTATCACTGGATCTTCCATTATATGATATTAAAATATGTAAATATAATTACATCCATTCGATTGTCATGAACAACTTTGATAAAACAAATCACGTGGAAAAGGAAATGCAGTGCTAACGGAATGTGAAAAAAACAAAGAATAAGAAGAAGAGAACGTGTAAACGGGTTCATTGTCCGATTACCTACCTAAGATGCTCTTCTCGCGGTTCATTTTGCTCCTTTTTTACTCAAAAACGCGGAACACACATATGGACGAGCGACAGATGTATTGTACATATGCGATGGCGACCGTTTTGTGGACGAGAGCTGACGTCACCCGACGACAAACCTTTCAAGGAAGTCCGAGGCTGTCTCGTGAAGTCTCCACCTTTCCCTTCCACGTTTCTCTCTTTTCTTTGCTTTTCTTACTCTACACATACAGGGTGTTCCGTAGAAATTACCGTAGCCGATACCGTAGGATCTTTAAATTTGATGTATTTCTCTTGATTTAATTTTCAATGTTACGAGTACTTAATATGGGATACTCTAAAGAAAAAAAGAAGGAAAGCAATAATTATACAACTGTTAGAAAAATGTAATTATTAATTGTGAGAAATTCAAATTAAAATTTTATTATTTCTGTCTATTTGAAACATTTTCCGATCATATACACACATGTGGATTTATGTTCTTTCTTACAATAAGATGGACTTACACCGTTCACTTTTCACTTTTCTTTTTTTTTCTTCAACGTGAAGAGAAAAAGAGAAAAGATAAATCGTGCAAGTTCAGCTAAAAAGAACAAACCTTATGTAATAAGTATCTAATTTTATTTACAGCACATTTTTGCGATGCGTCTATTCAAACGTTATACGACCGATACGAGCCCACAGCTCGTCTCGGCTGTACCTATATCTCAAGACGTTACGACTACGAATAATGCCGAGAGCAATACAACCGAGAGATCGGAGGAAAAATCGAAGACAGACGATAAATTGGACGATATTCTTCCAATCAAAGAAGATACCGACACGCAAAAAGAATCGATGGATTCTTCTATTCTAACTCGTAAAGGTAAGAATATAAGGTTATATATCATATAACATCACAGCAATGTGCATGTATACTTCGCGCAACATCCAGCCAATACAAAAAAATATTTGTATTTTTTCGTTTATCTGTAATATACAATAACAAAGTTGAAGTTAATTTTTGACATTTTAAAATCGATTACACCTTTGCTCTCGCTTTGCACCCCGCTCCGAAAGGAATCTCAACATGGGGACGAAAGATGGGTCGACGATGGGATCAAATGAAGAGGTCGGACAGCTCCGAGTTGCTTTCGGTATCGCGACGACGACGACGATGGAGTCCACATCGGAAAAGCGACTACGATGAAATCTCAAATGAGAATGAAAACGTAACACAACAGTAACTTAATGCATTACACTGATTAGTTTCAACTAAGAAGACCAAAAATGAAAACGCGCTTTTGGACACTATTTATGAAGAAGATAGTCTTAGCAGAAGATAGTCTTTTGTACTCATATTAAGAATTTCAAAGCTTTAAATACTTTTAGTTAATTTTTTAACGATAAATATAAAAATTTTGAAGTTATCGAAATTAATCACAATACAAACAAAAATTGGGCAGGATGATAGATTTTGAGAAAAAGAGAAAAATAATTAAGTATTACAAATGTTTCAGAACTAATTGAATTTTTTTCAATTATGTGTGATATAAATATAGTTCGGATTAATACATTTACATCACCACCGATTTTATCTTGACAATGCAGTCGACGATAGCGTTGACTAATATACTGGCAGCCAGGATTCGCATTAATCCCAACTGTTATTATATATACCAAAAAGTATATACCAAATTTATATCGCAGTAGAAAAAAATTTATCCTAGAATATGAAATATTTAACCGTTTCCTAAAATTCTGCCAATTAATCGATCCAATAACTTAAACATTTTTATATTTATTATTAATTTTAAAAAATCTAAAGAGATGCCTGAAAAATTTCAAATTTTTAATACAATAAATTCGGGTATTATGTCTATATAGAAAAGATGACCGCTGTAATTATTCTTTAATAATTGTTGAATAGAGCATTTTTTAATCATTCTAAAACTTTGTGGCCATTTTTTCCTTATGACCATTTTATTTGAATTTATCCTATGGAGATGAAAAACTATTTTTGGCAACAAATCGAATTTTAAAAGCGCGTTTCCACTCTAATCCTTCCTTTGTATGACGTATGAAATAAAATTTTCGAAAAATATTTCGAATAATCAATATTTTTAGGGAAATAGCGAACTCCCAAGGCCAAAAAGAATTCCCAGAGTAGAATCTTTAAGAAATCTCTTTAGGACTAGCGGCGATCATTCTGTTAATGGCAAAAATTCTACGAGAAACGCGACGATACAAGAGGAGGATGCTGTCATCAATGTTAGCCATTGTCCGATGGAGAAAACTCTCAGCGAAGGAGCGATCAGGAAGCTTCCGTTTCGAAGAATTTGTCCAGAGAATTTCAACGATCGCGAATTCGCTGAAATCGATCGGGAAATGTTCCTCCGTCAAAAGAAATTACAGCTGAGTCGCAGCATACAAGATCTTCAAGAACAACAGCGGGTCTTAGATTACATACTCAAAAATCATGAGAGCTTGAAAACACGTCAGGATGACACATTTATACGAGAAACATTGGAGAACATTGATACGAACGTGAATCCGAAATCTTCGGGAGAAATAAAACGTAGGATTCCGACGCGAACGCCTAATCACCAATCTACCAATAACGTTGGTGTCAACGAAGTTAAAGGAAATCCCTATCCCCAGGGATTATCTTCCGGATCGTTGACTGGTTTGGAAGATTTACTGAGCAACCTGCGCATAGGTTGTGATGAAAGTGGTTATGATTCTGATAGTACGCGAACCGGCGCGGATTCGCCGGACAGTGAAAAATCGACGGTGCCTTCCTCATTGAAGACGCGTAGTTTTTCAATAACATCGTACGATTATCGTGGCATTGACTTATCGCCAATCAGTGATATTTCAAGAAAAAAAAATACAGGTACAGTAACCGAATCACGTTCATCAGAAACGTACACCTCGAAGATCGAGAAAGTCAATGTCGTTGATGCCGCTATCGATGCCGCGGCGAGCAATTCTTCCTTCAATGATTCGATCCAATCTACTACATTAATGTTAGAAGAGGATAACGATACGGACAGCTGCGATAAAAATATTTTTGCCGATTTTCTAGAAAACCAGCCGGATTTAACGAGAATTTATTCTAAAACGGAACCAGATCTCTTGCCAAAATCTTGCAAGGATCTAATGAAAGCAGCATCTGCGACTTCTGCTTTGACCAGCGAAGATTTAACAAAACTCCAGGTGACATACCGTAACGATCTCGACGTTACACTGCAATGTGACGATGTTGATGCATATGGTATCAATGATGCTAAAATGAAAACCGATTTCAATGAGAGAAAACTTTGTGTAACGCCAAAAAGTCATATTAACGTATCTCAGATGGCTAAATTTCAGAATTTACTGAAAGACAAGAAATTCAAAAATAGAAAATGTTCAAGTCCAAGTGTATTACACCTTTTAGAGCATGCTGCGTCGCCATGTAAAGATAGCCCTCCGGCTAATAAACTCCATTCCTTAACTGATGCGATGACTAATCCTTTACGATATTACAGCCCAAAGAGATCGCGTTCTACTCTAGAACTTGATATACTGGACGTAACGAGGAACGTGACGAAGAAAACAATTTGTATGTCGTCGGTTCCTATCACTTCCATTATTAAACCTGTCACTGCCGCTAACAAGATCCTAATACGACGTGAATTGAAAACGATGAAGCTGACGGTGAACCACATGGCGGGTCTTGGTATTTCGGTCGAACGGTGCGAGGCGGCTAGGCCATTCTACGTGATCGCCAAAATGGATCCCAACGGCGAAGCCGCTAAATCGAAGCAATTCCGCATCGGCGATGAAATCGTCCGAGTCTGCGGACGTAGGATACGCGGTATGTCGATGGCGGAGGCGCGAAACGCTTTGCGGAGTTGCGTTGGTATTGTTGAACTGCAAATCGCGAGAGAACCGAATTCAGCTTTCGGTGAAGAAATCGGTGATACGTGGGGCAACGCCTTGACGCGAACGCGAAGCGATCCTGACGCGTGGATTTTGAAGAACAAAAGAACTGAATCGTTAGTTTCCTCTAACGATGCTGGATCTTCAACGAACGCTGGAATTCCTCGCGCCGTTGACGACGCGACTGTTAGTCTCCAGAAGATGACAGGTATGAAGAAGTTTCAGGTCATGAGAAAACGAAGCTCTGAAGCGTCCACTGTTCGACGAGGGTCCAGTTTATCCATTGATCTGTTGACGATCATATTAGAAAAAGGAGCGCCGAAGAAATTGGGTTTCTCCATTGTTGGCGGCGTTGATAGCAATAAAGGACGCATGGGTATTTTTGTGAAGGATATTATGCCTGGTGGACAAGCTGCAGAAGAAGGTACGTATTTCTTGCGAAACATTAGAACGGTTTATTTTAGAATATGAAATTGATATATTCAATAAGAGAATGGATTGAAATAGATTGAAATGGATTCAGATTTTCAGAAATACACATTCGCAAATATTAAATTAAAATTAAAAATTCTGAATAAGAGATGCAGTTTTTCGATCCATTTGAATCCAATTGAATAAAAAAGTTCTTTTTTTATTCAATTGGATTCAATGGAACGGAATGAGAATTAAATAAATAAGATTAAAGAAAGAATAAGAATAAAAAGAAAATAAGACTAAAAAAAGTTCTTTTTTAACCTTAATTGAATTTAATGGACTTAAAATATGCATAAAAATTGTAATCTATTTTAATCCATTCTTGATTACTGGGTATATAAAAGTACACAAAGGAAGTACGTTGTATCTTTTTTGACGATATGTACGAGAGAAAATTTGCAGTGGTTTACCTGTAATGTTTAAGGTACTTTGAGAGTGGGAGACGAAATTTTAGCGATCAATGGCTCCTCGTTGGATGGGCTGACGCACGCCAAGGCATTACAGATGTTCAAAAGCGCCAAAGCTGGAAACTTGATACTTCACGTCGCTCGAAGAGATCCAACGCATAAACGGTTGTGTCACGCAAACCATGCAGTTTAGATTAATATTTTAGCTATTAACATGGTTAGTTTTTTTGCTTTGCTCTATTAACAATTACTGACTATAATCTTTGCTTTTTGCTTTCAGTGCCGTTATTAATTAATGATAATATATAAAAAATATAACGAAAATTTTTCTATGTTGCAGATATGTCACTCAAGCAAAGTCGTACGATTGCCTCGATAAATTAACGAAATCCACTGATGAATGAAATTATTGTCATTATGTTTGGTCCTTAATTATATTATTAATTTGGTTTTTAAAAACATAATGAATTATCAGAAGTTACAAAATTTTCTATTAGATATAATTTCCAAAACTTCCTGAGTTTATTAAATTAAAAATTTACATCTAAATACTAAAAAATTTACATTAAAATATTTTACATTCTAAACATTTCTTGTATTTTGGTTAGCATCTAATGTGCTTTCGATAATATTTTGTACGCAGAGGGATATATTATAACTGAACTCTAATGTGATATCAATTACTTTCTAACGAATAATGTTAGTAACATTTTTTTCTAATAGACCTTTTTTATAAATAAAAACTTTTCGCATTATATAATAT
>Ga0157362_1000677_pt1 | contig 12289 bp, 4 predicted proteins | sample AttlaeALBM3_FD_111480 | JGI IMG/M metagenome (GOLD analysis project Ga0157362, IMG submission 111480) | Fungus gardens microbial communities from leaf cutter ant in Ribeirão Preto, State of São Paulo, Brazil - Atta laevigata ALBM3 | ecosystem: Host-associated > Fungi > Mycelium > Unclassified ... | reverse complement strand
TAATAATATATATATATATATACTCATATTGTGTAAATTTGTATAATTTTATAATTTTATAATTTTATAGTTGAACTCGAAAGTGTAAAAATTTATTTAATTTATATTAATAATATTAATAAAACTTAATTATATATTAATAAAGATTAATTTTAATTATTATAGTTATATATAACGAGTTTTATTTGATAATTTTGCTATGAAAAATTAGTTGCAAAATCGAATCAAACTATTAATGCGTTCTGAGACAGTTTATGTATTATAAATTTCACAAAAGTCACGATATGCAAGAACTAAAGTTTTTAATCTATTTTTACCACGCAAAACAGCGGTTTCATCGAATCAATGAGGAAAGACCGCGTTATTTGCATCAGTAAGAGATCCCGTCTTCGCGCTATTTTAGATTTGCCTGCTTCTCGTAGATCAAATCGTGAAACTTCTCCATCAACCTTAATGGCCCGCGTGGGATCTCGGATCGAGACATTCCTTCGTGTCTCGTAGAAGGTAGCTAACGGGAGAGAAACACGAGCGATGGTCGCGCGCAAGTGAGCTTCTTTCACCTGGGCGCCTTAAAAAAGTTCGATCGCGCACTTTCCCCGAGAGAACCCGATCTATTGCTGTTCCGGTATATCTGTGGGAATGCATCATCCTCGCAGGAAAACGTGCGGGCATTGATCGTGCGCGATTCAGAATTGAAGCGACGATCATAATGATTGCGGGATGATGTGTACCATTAATTGCCATATGCGCCGCTCATTAAGGTTCACGCCTATACAACTAGAATAATTGTTGTTCGTATTACAAACTAATGCATATAAAGCATGTTTGTGTATGCATACATCTATACATCTCGTCGATCCATTTAATATGATGTGTTAAATACACTTTAATATATAATACGTATTGTCATTAATATACTCTAAATCTATAGTGTCAATTTTAATCTAATTTAAGTCGCCACTACTTCTATTCAATATATCATTATTTTATACTAAAATGAAAATAGATAAAATAACGATTTAAGTAAAAACAGTGGCAATTTAAATTAAAATTGATATAAATTTAACAGTCTTTTAAAAAAATATAATAAATGAAATTTATAACTAATACTTACACGTTTAATCCCATCTTTCTAAGTTCTTTAGACATAAGAAAGAACTCCCATAAATTCCTTTAGAATTTATAGTGAAGGCAAATCTATCGTTTCTTTACTTCGATCTCATTTAATTTTCCCTTTCTTCTTCGTCCCTTTCTTATTCGATTTTCCTTCTATCAAAGTCTCGTCTCGATAGTTTCCATGCCCTTGCACATTCCTCCAGAGGACATTATAATCTATATTGAAATTGCAAGTGTGATACGGATTTCGAAAGATCATGCGATTCTTATTATTTCGTAATAATATGTTATACGCTTTTTATATCTTTAGCAATTATTATTTAGTGATAATAATTATAGTAATATTTGATAACGTAAAAAAAAATATATTTACAAGATCTTGCTGAAGTACAGTTAAAAATTGAACTAGATGCAGACTTAAATATAATTTTATTGAATTATCAAAATAATTAAAAAAATATATTCAAATTGATCGATAGAATATCAAAAGTTTGTACAGCAATGCTTATTATGATTAAATTTCTCACATAATTTTTATGGTCTAACAAAATTATTTTCAGATCAGTATTTACTTAAATTTTTAGCAGCAAAATCGTTCTTTCCGTATAATATTCTTGAAATATTTCTTCAAATTCTCTTACGTCTTTAATATTAATAACAGTTTAATTGATGCACCGCAACAGAAAACGGATATACGATTTAAATGGACAATTAAGAGGATCCGATTGCTGTACGACATCGAGAAAAGTAAAGGAGAAGTAACGATGAAAGCAAGGAAGAAAGAAGATACACGCCAGAATGATAGTCTGATGGCAAGCTGAATCTGAAGACGAGTTAGTCTGAAAGAGAAGCTAGGATGCAAACAGATGTGCAAACAACTTAAATGGAAGGCAAACACAATTATCCCGCAGCAGTAACCGGAGATTAGTTTTCCAGGTGCGAACCGACGTACTCGCATGTACGTAGCGTGTGCGCACATTTATTTTCGCGCGTGTAAACTAAGTAAGCGAGCTGTAAGCTAGGACGAGACAAGAAGCGCGGCATTACACGTCTGATTGGATATCTCGTGATGAGTGTGTTGTTGTTTCTACCGAGAAATTTCCAACGAGATTCTGCGATAAATCTGTACCGCGTATAAGAGTAGAGCTGTGCTTCTACGTCATCATACGACGTATGAGAAATTCAATAAGAAATGACGAAGAGTAAACTCAATTTGTTTGTCGATATAAAATTCCGTGGAGAGAAATAAAATTATTTCAATCAAATGAATTTTGTACACAATTGTAACAGCTTTAATCGTGTAATTTTCAAAGAGGATAACAACAAGAACTAATAGGATATGCGGAAAACTCGCTGCTTGCTTTTCCATTATCCGGCTTTAGTCTCGCCGAGATGGATGCCACGTCGATGAGATCCTCTCACCGGAAACCGAAAAGGCTCCATCCACTTCCGCACCGGCGAGGAAACGCGAGGTCAATATAACAGATTTTCCGGAGTTAAGCGGACCACTAATTCCTTTTCTTCTTCCTTTCTTTTCTCAACCGGTGTGCCTCTACTCATTCTAACTCGTAAGTTCCAACCGGCATGCCGTTGGAGCGCGCTATTTACGAGCGGCTTCTCCTAATTACCCGCAGTTCCCAACGTTAACAGTGAGTCCTTCGTAATGACTGGTTCCTCTGTGCCACGGCGGAGTTTTCCGGTTTACCCCAATGGCAAGTGGTGGCAAGAAATGGGTGCTGAGAAGCTTTCCATTACGACGACGTAAACGTCGCAAATCTTGTTGCGTTTGACTATTTTAAGACCTGTATCCATCATTAACTCGGGAATAGTCACCTGAGGTGCTTTTATACTTCAGCGGCGAGAAAATGTGAATTATTGTAAAATAGATACTGTTTTCTTTCTCAAAACATTTTCTATCTTTTTTAATAACTACTTTTTATAAACTTTTAAATATGTAATTCCATTGAAAACTCGTAATACAAAATTTAATATTAATTAAATTTTTATTAAAAAAAATAGAGTTGTTATAATAAGCTTAGCTCAACGTATTTACTCCATTTAATATTTATTTGGTTATTATTTTCTTCAGAAAATTATGAATAAATCTATATCTATAAATGTTCTTAAATGCTAATAAATTTAAAAAAAAATCAATAATATATAATATATTGTTAATTATCTCGAGTGATTTTAATTGATGTATAAAAATACTCCAGGTAATTGTTTATATTTAAAAACTGAGATGACTTCCCGAGTAATTATAGGAAAAACATCAAATGTTATTCAATACGTTAATGGTTAATTAAATATTATTTAATATAAAAAGTTTATATTTTGAAAAACAGTTAAATTGACATTATAAATATTATAAAATAAATTGATTCAACAGTAAGAAAAATTAAATCAATCTACGTAAAAATATTGTTTATTAAATTATATCATGGAACAAATTTTATTGAAATATATTTTTATACATTATAAATAGGATAAGTGTTGAATACTGAAATACTAAGGCAGATGTCACGATAAACGTTATTCGTGAGGTGTCGTTGAATGAAATGTCGGAATAAGAAGATTTAGTAAAGATCACGTATCTGGATATATACGTACATGTACATACCTTGGAGGTAGAAATTTCCATATTATGTGTAACGCAGAGATATATGACGTAAAGAGGAATGCTAGGATATCGCCGCGCATTATTCATATAAAATATCACGCTACACATAGAATCGTAGACATTATGAAATGAGATTTGGAAGGTATTCTGGACTCTGAAAAAGATGGTTACATCTTCCTATGCTCATATCAAAAGAAGAAATATATCTTTTATTCTTTCTGACATTCCCCCTTCAAAGAAACTGCACTTGAATTCACTTTGCAAATAAGATGTATATATATACATAGTAAAGATCTATATAGAAATTATTTACATTTTTTGAGATACAGAGCATTAAATTGTCAAAAAAATCATCAATTTACACAAAAAAAAGGTACATGCTGTCAAAATAATTAAAATAAAGTAAATATTTTTTTTATTAATCTAGCCCACTCTATATTAATAAATAATTAAGAGTTACTTTTACATTTAATGTACACCATTCTTCTTCTTATTCTCTATTAATACTTAATTGTAATTACGGTAACTTCTTTAATTAAATCTTTGATACTTAAATACTAGTTCTGTGATTTAATTAAGATCATGAACTACGTAAAGCTGAGCGTGGAAATGAGAATTTGCAGAATCATACTAGCTGATATTCTTTGGGGAGGTCAGTGGATACGCGTCGTAAACTCGGTGAAGTTACAAAATGGAATCCGACTCGAGTCCCAAGTGATTATAAGAAAGCTTCCACGTTGTATGACCATGGTTATTGTAAAAGTAGCTACCAGCGTTTATACAGGAAATTGCCAGGAAGCAAAGGATATAGATACCCCTTGGGATATTTCCAGTCGTAGAGACCAATTCGTATGGCGACAGAACTAACTGTTGCAATGTCGGAGAATACGATGTTAAGAACTAAAAGATACGCTTGTTGGAAACATGTTTCTCAATTGAAAAATATAGCTAGATCGCGTCTACCTTCTGATTCACCTCTGCGGAAAAGATTAATAAAGAAAAGATTATTTTACGAATTGATCGTATTAATTTTGTTATTTTAGCAATATTAATTATTTTAAATGAATATATAAAGAGTTTCATAATACAAGTAAAAGCTAATAATAAACAAACTAAAAAGAGGTTTAATAATAATAAATAAACAGTTGCAGTAGATGTAACAAAGAAGTGCAGTGAAAAAAATTTGAAAAAGATAAATTGTTTGATTTCTTCTATATTACTAAATTTTAACCCTTTTACAGTCTAATTTGATTAATTTTTTGGCTTAGTAAAGATCTTTGGGTCTATTGTCAAAAATGGAATTATTTAAAAAAATTAAATCGTAAAAATTATTAATTAAAATTATTAATTATAATTTTAAGAAATTATGCAGGCGGACAAACGGATGCATAGCCAGACATTGTGAAACTATGTGATATTTGCTATGTTATATTACTTGATAAATAAAAATTTATAGTTTATTGATTCTAATTTGACTCTCTCTCTCTCTCTCTCTCTCTCTCTCTCTCTCTCTCTCTCCCATTTAAAATCAGTTTCAGAGTACGGCACGAGAAAACAGTCCAATTAATCTTCACATAAATCGATATGGTTATTACATATGTATATATAAGCTACAATGATCAAAATGATATTTTTTATTGTGTTAAAATCTTTTTTTTTCTCCGCAAACGAGTATAAAAAAACGATAATTGAATGAAAATCTAGAAACGCCTTCAATATGCAAAAAATACCATATCATAACAGCATTAATGTAACGTTGGAATGGTACGATCACTAGAAATGTTTCCACAGTGATTTCTCGCACAGATGGGAAAAAAATGTGTAGAAATCCAATAATGAACCCAGGTTACCCGATAGTTTCCATGAGAGCATTTTTAATATCTTCCGTCAAATTTTCAGCGCAGTAGAAATAGTTGCCGCTGATCTCTGATATCACTCGATATTCTATCGCGCGATGGAATCGCAGAAGCGCTCATTTCCGCGCGAGGGATTTTAAATAATTTTTACTAACGCGTTCTCTGGGAACTTTTCGTAATGAAAATCAACGACGTAATCGCCGCACGATATTACCGACAGTACTTCAACAAAATGTCGTTTTTCTGAACGTATACCGTAAATGATTTTCAGTCCGTAAAAAGACTCACTCGACGAGAACGAGAAAATCGGCTGTTTATTGCTGCGGCCAAATTGATCGCGAAAATACTTATTTTTAAAATTTAATACTTATTTTTAAATTTACTTTTAAGATATTTTAAGGTAAAGGTAGTTCCTCTTTTGTGCACTAAAGAGACATAAAGGGCATCAGTAGGTGTAACGGTAAAAAAAAGAATCGCAAAGACGAAGAGACGTGAAGAGGGTCATTCTCAAGTGTACTGAGGGCTCTGTCTTTATCGGCTCTGTCTTTAATAAAGTTTACGAGGACACTGGTAGATCTATTGTTCAAACCTTTAGAAAAATGGTAACTCTCTAAATTATTTTTATTAAAGGTATTTCCAGTATTCCCGATTTGCGGTTATCAAAAGAAAAAAATTAAGTTAAAGTGATTTTTTTAGTGATTTATCAGGCACTGTCTCATAAATTTCTAGAATTTTATTAACAATTGTATTGAATTTTATACTTATTTTAAAATTTATTGATAATTTATTAGTATTATAATATATTAATAATGTGTCCTAAAAATTTTTATTTCATAAAAAAAACTGTAAATATATTTTAATAAGAATTATAACGTAAAACAAGATATGTGTTATTAAAATTGTGTGTTACTAAAAAAAATATTTTATCAGAATTTTCTATTTTTAAGTTATTTTATATAAAAAGTATGCAGTTAATGCTTTGCAGAGTTTATATTATGCAGTAAAAGGAATGGTAAATGAAATAGACAGTTGTGACATATTTTGTCGACTATATAAAATTAGTATAAATGGTAAAGTTCGAGTAAAGGGACAACGTCGTCCGATGAAAAAAAAACTCGAATTTACTGTCTGAGCGTGACAGTCACTGTATCGGACAGTTGTAACAGTCGTTGCGGAAGTCGTGCGTCGGACTCTATATTGTGGAAGGCGAATCAGCTTCCGTGGCACGCCAATACCGTCACCGCACACCGCAAAGTGGTTATAGAATTTTTCAGTTGAAAAATCCGTTTATCCCGGACTCCACCTTATCTGAAAATGGTGCCTTAAGACGATATTCACTACAATGGATTTCTGGACGTAAAACGCGCAAACGGTCTGACCTGGAGTAGTGACTTACACACGTCCAGTATTCATCTGTACACGCGCGGATTTTCTTCGACAGAATTGTTTTGTTTTGCATTAACATTTTCATAAGAGAAAAAATTGTAAAACAGAGATTCGAGGCCATTTAAATCGGAAGGATATAATAGAAACGTTTTTAGATCTATATATGTTCGTATTTCTGATTAAACATTTACATACAATATATAAATATTTACTCAATAAAAAAATAGTAAAATTAAATTAATTATTTTTATATTAAATGAATATATGTTTATATATTTAGTAAATATTTATTTAAAAATTCAAACACATATTTATTAAAATTTAGTATTTTTTTCAATGTATAATAGATATAATATATTTTTAAATTCGTATATAGTCATACAAACGCTGTCATTAAAATTTCTTGTTTCATGATAAATCATAGATAATAACGGACAAAGAGGATGAGAACGCATTAAATTTTTATTGGTCTCGTGCACATGATAAAAATCGATACGACGACTTTAAGCGTAACAGAAACGCGCTCGGAAATAAAGTTGGAGTTTATGAAACGGCCGCAATCGTGACGCCCGCGAATCCCGGTCCATTCGAGTATCGCTCGAGAAGTCGGAATCGCCGGCAAAATTGTTTCTATTGGCATCGATATCGCGGAACGAGCACTTTCTCACAAGCTCGAAATGGCGGCGGAGTTTTTCGACTGAGAAATCGGTTTCCTCGCGATGCCACGTTATCGCGGAGAAAGGAGGAAGAACGCGGAGATTCGTTTCGCGGACCATACTCCTGGCACGTTGTGTTTTCGCACACTCTCTTGTAAGCGAACATTCCGAGCTCGTTTCGGGATGAACGGAATTTCGCACCATTCTGTACCGTGTCATACATTTGCCAAGCGATGTGGTTATGCAAGTGCTGACGCAGGCGGTAACACTTCGTATGGTTAGATAGGACGAAACTTCATTGTGTCAGCCAAGTGCATCGGACAAGATGGCATCTTTTGTCGCGGATCTGAGAATTTTCATAGCCTGCTGACGTGATTCGACTTTCTCCGCCACGCGAAGCTTTCACAGCGTCTGCGAGACTCGGGGAAATTCGTTTCGAGAAATTGTGCACTTCAATCGCAATTTGTCCGGATACTTTTAGCAAAATGCACGAGCGACGCGAGGATATTAAAGTTGACTGTATTGGTGGCATCGACAGACGGGGTCAAATCCTTTGTCGTTATTATATAATTTAGGAATGAGAGCAAAATATATAAAAGGCGATAGTGACATCAAACGATATCATACAGTCACATATCTTTCTTTATAAGAAATAACTGAAATTGATTTCCGGCGAATTGGATTTCATAAATATTAACGGATTCCCACTGATATAAAATTAAAAAATAAAGATCAGCAAAGTAATCTGAATTGCAGAGTCGTCAAAACAAGTCCATTGATACGAATATGCCAGAAAGATCGGATTCATCGCAAAGTTCGCTCGTGCATGGCCAGCCATTGTGCAATTCAGAATGGATTGGGCAAGATAATGTCCTTTGTGCCATCGACGATATCAGCAGCATAGTGACTCGATCCCATTCGCCTTTTTCAAGTAAAGCTCCCTGAGACACCGCCGGATTTACTTGAATAACTTCGAGTATGAACTTTATCCACGTGTGCAGTGACGTAACTTGTCTGTAGTGTCCTCGTTGTGAAGAACTCTTGAAGCATCATCTTTTTTTTGCTGAATTGCACAAATATCGTAAAATAAAACGCGTTAGTTAGCAGATTATTTTTTATCAAGTAACTTTTTTTATCGTGTAACGAACGACGGACAGGTATTTCCACTTTTCACCACTCTAACGTGTCAATAGAATAGGGTCTGTTGAAAAAGAAACGGCGCGTTGAAGTTGTTGCATAATGCACTCGTTTCACTGCAATGCATTCAGGAACATCGCAAACGGAGGAATTAAATATTTCTATGCCTGCAATGGCAAAGAAACGGGCAACGGATCGATAATGCAGGAGACATAAAACAGCCGGTGCGCAAAATGAGGACTGGAGAACCAGCAGGTTGGCCGTTGCCCGGCCATACATCAAACGACAACGCATATCTGGCCCTAGGAGATCTCATAATAGAGTACAAAGCTGCCCTCGTTATAATTCATGACCGCTGAGATATCCTGGGGCTGACCGAATTATTACTTCATAAGAATAGGGAGGAATGACGACAAGACGCACTGCTAGATTCTCTGGAACTACATCGCGTACGATCAATCTTGCATTGTATGTACGTAGCATTTTATAAAGCATTTTATAAAGGATTTTATCAAATCTGACTAACAAATAATAAGGATTTCCATTTACGTAAATTACATATTGATAAGTTACAATATGTGTAGTTTACGTAACACATGATTTTCATTAAAATTAACTAATGTTATATTAAAAATATCTTTAATGCATGCTTTTTTTCATTTAATCGCAAATGAATAATATTAATTGAAAATATCCATTAATTTTTGCATGCATTTGATCTTTCAAAAGCAAAATGATATGTGATATGTGATTGATTATTTTACATTAATTTACTACTTTGATTACTTTGTAGTAAGAATTAATTTATGATTAATTAATCAAATTAGTTTACAAATTACAGTTACATACATAAATCAAATAATTTGTAGAGTTAATTATGTAAATGCTTTATGAAATCATTGTGATATATGGAGAAATTATAATATTATTACATCAAATAAAATTCTTAATATTAATATGTATGATCCGAAATTATTGTTGAAGTAAATTTATTTGCAGCAAAATATGCAACGAATCATATTGATTATGATTCAATTATGTGTAAAACAAGTTTCATTCAAATATATGAAATATAAATACACAAAAGAATTAATCTGTTAAATCTGTTTTGTAAAGTAAATACGTGGAAAATTTAAATTTTGTTTCATACAACAAAATAATTTTCTGCAATTTCTAAAACTGTCGATAAATCGATTCTTTTCTATGTCAAGTGGATCGCACTTGTGTTTATTGAGCCAGGAAGTAGTAACTGCGAGTACGATCAGACTGCGTGCAAGTAGCGAAATCTTGTTACGTCAGCCAGAAGATACAGGCAAATAGATAGTTGCATCGCTCCCCCGAAACACATCCGCAATTCCGTAACGTTTATTTTCTCCTATAATTTTTCTCCTGACATTTTGTTCTATGGAAGTTGGTATTTTCGACGTGGTCATAATTCTTCGCATGACGGCAGCCCAAAGTCGAAATAAAAATCTCAAATCTTATAAAATATGTGTGTTATTTTTGGAAAAATAATACTGTCTATGTGTAAGATATATTATTTTAATTTTGTGTAAAACTAAATAAACCAATTGCTGATTGTAATTTACGTAGCTAATGCCTATCTATGTTCGCATACGATAACACAAACCCATAAAAAAATTTTCGGAAACAAACTTAAATCAAAGTAGATATTTTTTACAGATTTTGAATAACACTTAACATTAAAAAAGCAATTTTTTTGTTTCTTACACTATATTTAATTTATCAAAATACATTTAAATCAATGTCGCATTTTAATGTAATATAATATTTACTTTTGCTATTTCCTCAAGGTTTCAATTTTCACGGATTTTTCATTTTTCTCGACTATCTAAAAAACCAAATGTGATGGAGCGGTTTAAGAATTTAGATACAGCGATCCAAAATCTATAAAAAAACATCTAATACTCTGGTTTGAGTTTCTCTCCAAATTTTTTTTATTCCTGTGTAATTTTCAATATGTAAATCTTACGCTCAAATCCTGTAAGATTTTCTTTGTAGACCCCTTTAAAGTTCAATCGCAATGGTGGATTTACAAACATATATCGCATGTAAATCTCTCCCGGGATCCTTATCTCGACACTCGCAGCGCATTGATATGTTTAATATATATCGACTGGCACATCGAGTTTCGTGATGTATGCGGCATGCAAATAACGTAGATCTTCTAGTATCGGTAAATATAATGGAAATTACAAGAGGAAGCAATCGATAACGAATATCGTGTTTGCGGAACACTATGGTGACTTTGTAAGTTCAATTCGTACGCGCGCAGTAGTTCAATGTTTGAACGATGGTCGGAGAGTCAAATATTATGCACTATATAGCAATGAGCGCCATGATCGAATGAATCTCTCGATGACTTTCTGTGGTCAAACATACATTTCTGATGAGAATTTTAAGTGTGCAATAAACGGCTTTGTGCAGAGAACGATAAAGTCCGGCAAAGCTGGCCTCTGATTAATCAATACAATACGTACATTCGTGTTACAATCTCATTCAACGGAGATCATATAACATTTACGTATTGTTTCTGGTATCGGCTATCGGATTTCTTGATTGCTGTCTAAAGGACAGTGCAAGCGAATATGAGTGAATAAATACCTATTTTTATCCTTCGTTATGTCATTTTTAAAAATACTATTTATACACATAATGATAACATAATTTTTGCTAAATAAATTTTGTAAACTTTCTCTTTGCATGCGAGCAAGCGTACGTGTATTTGCTTTCAATACTTCAGCTAATACAAAATATCCATGACGGATATTATATATACAATATAATCTCATCAGTCACCGTTTATATAGACCTCAGACATCACGTTGATTCTCTCGTGATTCATGAGGTCATGCACCAACGCAACTAACAGAATCTCCGCATTGCCCCATCAGGAATCAAGGCGATTACTTGCCCAGCGCGTGTGTGCCAGGGAGAAAACGAAGTTTACGTCACGGATCGTATCCGATAACTCATGCGGATCCGAATTCGTCCCGACAGCATGTTATACAGAATTAATCAAATGGACGTAAACTGATACGAATTCCCTTTTGCTTTGAAGCAAAATTAATGACATCTTGTATTATATCATCTATAGTTAGAAGGTACGAACAAATTAACATTCGATAGTAAATTATAATCCATTGAGGAAACTTTGAGGAAATTTAAGGAGCTTCGCAGATAAAAAATACGACATGATCGCATATAATGAAAAAGAAAAATGCAGAAACTTATTGTTAGATCTAGTAATAAAGGCAAGAAGTCTCTTCAGGGTAAGATTGCTTGAGAAAGAGTGCAAATGCATTTTAAATGCGATGATACAAACACTTGGCTTTTCGATAAACATGCGTTTGATATCAAAGTGCAATAAAAACATCTAGTTTTCAATTTAAAGCTTCTGATTTTACTATAGATTCTGAGATCAATGATCCGTGAGAAGTGAGAAAATAGATACATAATGAAAATTCTTGCAAAATATATTAAAATAAAAATAATGT
>Ga0157362_1000676_pt1 | contig 12291 bp, 23 predicted proteins | sample AttlaeALBM3_FD_111480 | JGI IMG/M metagenome (GOLD analysis project Ga0157362, IMG submission 111480) | Fungus gardens microbial communities from leaf cutter ant in Ribeirão Preto, State of São Paulo, Brazil - Atta laevigata ALBM3 | ecosystem: Host-associated > Fungi > Mycelium > Unclassified ... | reverse complement strand
TGTTCGTCCTGACTCTGCAACGGCCACCGTCACCGGCAGCGCTTGATCCCTGGGGCTGACCTCACCGCCGCCGTCAGGCAGCGGTGGTCGCGATTACTTCGTGGCCTTCTTCTTGCCGGCGATCGCCACGGCCTTGCCCTTGCGGGTGCGGGCGTTCGTGTGCGTGCGCTGGCCACGGACCGGCAGGCCGCGGCGGTGACGCAGGCCGCGGTAGCAGCCCAGATCCATCAGGCGCTTGATGTTCATGGCGAGCTCGCGGCGCAGGTCGCCCTCGACGCGGTAGTCGCGGTCGATCAGCTCGCGGATCTTGGAGACCTCGTCGTCCGAGAGCTCGTTCACGCGGCGCTCGGCGGGAATGCCGAGGTCGGTGCAGATGGCCTCAGCCTTCGCCGGGCCAATGCCGTAGATGTAGGTAAGCCCGATAACGACCCGCTTGTTCGTCGGGATGTTCACGCCGGCAATACGCGCCACGCCCTATACTCCTCGTCCGCCCGCACTCAGGCCGGGCTTGTCGTTCCCGGCGGCACGCCAGGCATGAAACATCGCCCGCAACCGGGCAGCTCTTGGTCTCGCACGTGCCGCACGGCCCGAAGGCGACGACACGCTGATGATCGGATTCTCCGGCGACCGGCGCAGGCAAAGCCAAGCATCCGGTGGGTCCGGCTGAGGGCGCGCACTATAGCCATGGCGCCCTCGGAGTCAATGAAACTGGATCAACTTCTCGTGAGCACGCCAACATCCTCGACATCGGCCAGCGCCGCCTCGATCTCGGCGGTCACGGCGTCCATGTCCGCCATGCCGTCGATCCGACGCAGCAGACCCCTGCCCTCATAGTACGGCATGATCGGGGCCGTCTGGCGGCGGTACGCCTCCAGGCGCGTCGACACGGTCTCACGGTTGTCATCTGCCCGGCGAACGAACTCGTGGCTGCCGCACACGTCGCACGTGCCGGCCACCTTCGTCGGCTTGAACCGGTCATGATACCCGGTCCCGCAACGTTCGCAGGTGAAACGGCCGGCAATGCGCTCGACCAGCTCCGCCTCGTCCACCTCGAGAGAAAGGACGGCATCGAGTCGAAGCCCCCGAGTCGCGAGCATCGCGTCGAGCGCCTCCGCCTGTACGGCCGTCCTGGGGAAGCCGTCCAGGATGAAACCGCGCGCGCAGTCGGGCTTGGAGATCCGCAAGCCCAGCATGGCGATCAGGATCTCGTCGGACACGAGGTGCCCCGCATCCATGACCGCCTTGGCCTGCAGCCCGATCGCCGAGCCGGCCTTCACCTCTGCACGCAGCATGTCGCCCGTCGCGATCTGCACGATCCCGTAGCGGGCCTCCAGGCGCTTTGCCTGGGTGCCCTTGCCCGCGCCAGGCGGGCCCAGGAAGATCAGGTTCACCGCGTCCTCGCCCGCCCGCGAGACTTGCGGATCAGTCCTTCATACTGGTGCGCCAGCAGATGGGACTGGATCTGCGTCACCGTATCCATGGTCACCGAGACGATGATGATGAGGCTCGTGCCGCCGAAGTAGAATGGCACGTTGTAGCGCGCGATCAGGATCTGCGGCAGCAGGCAGACCACGCATAGATAGATCGCGCCGATGGTCGTCAGGCGCATCAGGATGCGGTCCAGATACTCCGCCGTGTTGGCACCTGGCCGGATGCCGGGGATGAAGCCGCCCTGCTTGCGGAGATTGTCCGCCGTTTCCTGCGGATTGAACGCCACAGCCGCATAGAAATAGGAGAAGAACAGGATCATCGCCGCATAGAAGATCATGTAGAGCGGCTGGCCCTGGCCGAGCTGCTGGGCCAGGAAGCTCAGCCAGTGCGGCATGTTGCTGTTGCCGGACGCGAAGCCGGAGATCGTCACCGGGATCAGCAGCACCGAGCTCGCGAAGATCGGCGGGATCACGCCCGCTGTGTTCACCTTGAGCGGCATGTGGGTCGAGTCGCCGCCGAACATGCGGTTGCCCACCTGGCGCTTCGGATACTGGATGACGACGCGACGCTGCGCCTGCTCCATGAAGGTGATGAAGGCGATCACCGCCGCCGCCAGCACCAGGAAGATCACCACGAAGACTGGCGACAGGCCGCCCGTGTAGCCGAGCTGGAACAAGGTCGCGAGCGCATGCGGCAGGTTCGCCACAATGCCCGCGAAGATGATCAGCGATATGCCATTGCCGACGCCGCGCGCCGTGATCTGCTCGCCCAGCCACATCAGGAACATCGTCCCGCCGACCAGGGTGATCACGCAGGAGATCCGGAAGAACCAGCCCGCGTCGATCACGGCCGTCGCCCCCCCGGCGGCGCGCATGTTCTCGAGTCCGACGGCGATGCCGTAGGCCTGGAACAGCGCGATCAGCACCGTCAGGTAGCGCGTGTACTGATTGAGCCTCTTCCGCCCCTGCTCGCCTTCCTTCTTGATCGATTCGAGGCTCGGGATGGCCGACGACATCAGCTGCACGATGATGGAGGCGCTGATGTAGGGCATGATGTTGAGCGCGAAGACCGTCATGCGACCGAGCGCGCCGCCCGAGAACATGTCGAACATGCCCAGGATGCCGCCCTGGTGCTGCGCCAGCAGCTCGCCCATCACGCGCGCATCGACGCCGGGCACCGGGATGTAGGTGCCAAGCCGGTAGACGATCAGCGCACCCAGGGTGAACCAGATCCGCTTCTTGAGCTCCGTCGCCTTGGAAAAGGCGCCCAGATTCATATTGGCTGCAAGCTGCTCGGCCCCGGAGGCCATGCGCCGATACCCCTTCACAAGAACAGCGCCATCACGGGGATTCCCGGAGGCGCTGTCTGTTTAGCCTAAACTCGTCGGGGACGCACAGAACGAGGCGGAAGGAAGCGACGCCTCCTTCCGCCCGATCTCACGCCTCTGCCGCTTCGGTCGGAGCGGCCGTGGTCTTGACCGACCCGCCCGCCTTCTCGACCGCAGCAACCGCCGCCGCCGAAGCGCCGGACACTTCCACCGTCACCGCACGCGTCAGCTCGCCATTTGCAAGCAGGCGGACACCGGCATACTTGCCCGTACCGACCAGACCCGCCTTGCGCAGGCTGTCTTCCGTCACGGTCTCACCGGCCGGCAGCTTGCCGTCGGCCAGCGCCTTCTCCAGCGCACCGACATTCACCGGCGCGTAGACCTTACGGAAGATGTTCTTGAAGCCGCGCTTCGGCAGGCGCCGATAGATCGGGAGCTGACCGCCCTCGAACCCGTTCAGCGACACGCCCTCACGCGCCTTCTGGCCCTTGACGCCCTTGCCGGACGTCTTGCCCTTGCCCGACCCGATGCCGCGCCCGAGCCGCTTCTTGCGGTAGCGCGAACCCTCGTTGTCACGAAGTTCGTTCAGGTTCATCTCAATCCTCCACCTTCACCAGGTGGGACACCTTGCGGATCATGCCGCGCACGGAGGGGGTATCCTCCAGCTCGCGGGTCCGACCCAGCTTGTTCAGGCCGAGCCCGATCAGCGTCTCCTGCTGACCCGGCTTGCGGCCATTGCCCGACGCGACCTGCGTCACGCGGACGGTGGCTTTTGTCTCAGACATCCGCCACCTCCGCCGCGCCTTCGCGCTTGCCCAGGATGTCGGACACCTTCTTGCCGCGGCGGTTTGCAACCGAACGCGGGCTGGCGCAGCGCTCCAGCGCCGCGAAGGTGGCCTTCACCATGTTGTGCGGGTTCCGGCTGCCCAGCGACTTCGCGACGACGTCGTTGATCCCCAGGCTCTCGAACACCGCGCGCATCGGGCCGCCCGCGATGATGCCCGTGCCGGCCTCGGCCGAACGGAGCACCACGTTGCCGGCGCCGAAATGACCGACCACGTCATGATGGAGGGTACGACCCTCCTTCATCGGGACGCGGATCATCGTGCGCTTCGCGCGCTCGGTCGCCTTGCGGATCGCTTCGGGGACTTCGCGCGCCTTGCCTGCGCCGTAGCCCACGCGGCCCTTCTGATCGCCCACCACGACGAGCGCGGCGAACGCGAAGCGACGGCCACCCTTCACCACCTTCGCGACGCGGTTGATGGTGACCAGCTTGTCGATCAGGTCGTCGCCTTCGCGATCCCGCTCGCGCTCGCGGCCGCCGCGGCCGCCTTCCCTCGGTTCACGTGCCATTACGTGATCCCTTCCTTAGAAGGAGAGACCGCCCTCGCGGGCAGCCTCCGCCAGCGCCTTGACGCGCCCGTGATAAAGATAGGAGCCCCGGTCGAAGACAACCTGCGTCACCCCGGCGGCCAGCGCGCGCTCCGCGACCAGCTTGCCGACGGCGCTCGCGGCGTCCTTGTCCGCGCCCGACTTGATCTGCTCGCGCAGAGTCTTGTCCAGCGAGGAGGCGGCTGCCACGGTCCGGCCGGCAACGTCGTCGATCACCTGGGCATAGATGTTCTTGCCCGAGCGGAACACCGACAGGCGCGGACGCCCGCCGGCCTTGCGGCGGAGCTGGAAGCGAAGGCGGGTGCGCCGCCGCTCCCGCAGATCCTGTTGCGTGCTCATTACTTCTTCTTGCCTTCCTTGCGCCGGATGACCTCGTTGTCGTAGCGCACACCCTTGCCCTTGTAGGGCTCGGGGCCACGGAAGCTCCGGATGTCCAGCGCCACCTGACCGACGCGCTGCTTGTCGATCCCCTCAACGGTCACGGCCGTCGGACGCGGCGTGGTGATCTTGATCCCCGCGGGGATCGGATACACCACGTCATGCGAATAGCCGAGATTCATGACCAGGTTCTGGCCCTGCACCGCGGCGCGGTAACCCGTGCCGGTGATCTCGAGCGTCTTGGAGAAGCCCGTCGACACGCCCTTGACCATGGAGGCGACGAGCGCTCGCGTGGTGCCCCACATCATGCGCGCCGGCGCAGCCTTGCTGCGCGGCGTCACGGTGATGCGGTTGTCGGCGACCGTGGTCTCGACATGCTCGGAGAGCGGAAGCGTGAGCTCGCCCAGCTTGCCCTTCGCGGTGAGGACGCCGTTCGCGATGGCGACCTGCACGTCGGCCGGAATCTCGACCGGATACTTGCCTACACGTGACATCGGAGCCTCCTCAGAAGACGCGGCAAAGCACCTCGCCGCCAACATTGGCAGCGCGGGCTTCCGCATCGGAGAGGACGCCGCGAGGCGTCGACAGGATCGAGACGCCGAGGCCGGCATACACCCGGGGCAGCTCCTTGATCTTCGAATAAACGCGGCGGCCCGGCTTGGAAACGCGGTGGATCTCTTTGATCACCGGCTCGCCTTCCGTGTACTTCAGCTCGATGCGCAGCTGGCTCACGCCGGTGCGGATTTCTTCGAGCTTGAAGCCACGGATATAGCCCTCGCGGCGCAGCGCCTCGAGAACGTTGGCACGCAGCTTGGACGCGGGCGCAACGCAGGCCGCATGACGCGAGCGCTGGGCGTTGCGAATCCGGGTGAGCATGTCACCCAGCGGATCGGACATCGACATTCGTCTGGACCCTTACCAGCTCGACTTGACCATGCCGGGGATCTGCCCGTTGTTCGCCAGGTCGCGCAGCATGACGCGCGACAGCTCGAACTTGCGATAGTTCGCACGGGGACGCCCGGTGAGCTTGCAGCGCAGACGAACGCGCACGCGCGATCCGTTCCGCGGCAGCTCGGCCAGCTTGAGAGACGCCTCGAACCGGTCTTCGACCGGCAGAGAGCGGTCCATGACGATGTTCTTCAGCGCGGTCCGCTTTTCCTTGTCGCGCGAAGCCATGCGCGCACGCTTGGCGTTGCGGTTGACGGCGGATGTCTTGGCCATGCCTTGTTCTACCCTCCGGAACCTGCCGGGCCACCCCGGCGGTTTTCCAAAACGAATTGAAACGATGAAGACGGATATACCGCCGTGCGCCGTGCTTTTACGCGGCGAACGGCAGATCGAACGCCTTCAGGAGCGCCTTCGCCTCGGCATCGGTCTTCGCGCTGGTGACGAAGATGATGTCCATGCCGCGGACCTGGTCGACCTTGTCGTAGTTGATCTCAGGGAACACGATCTGCTCCTTGAGACCCATCGCGAAGTTGCCGCGACCGTCGAACCCCTTGTTGCCGGGCAGGCCGCGGAAATCGCGGACGCGCGGCAGCGCGATGGTCACGAGACGGTCGAGGAATTCGTACATCCGCGCACGGCGCAGCGTCACCTTCGTGCCGATCGGCAGACCCTCGCGGATCTTGAAGCCCGCGATCGCCTTCTTGGCGACGGTCTTCACCGGCTTCTGGCCGGCGATCAGCGTCAGGTCCGCAACCGCGGCATCCAGCTTCTTCTGGTCACCGGCGGCCTCGCCGACACCCATGTTGATGACGATCTTCTCGAGATGCGGAACCTGCATCACGTTCTTGTAGCCGAACTGCTCGCGCAGCTTCGCACGCAGTTCGTCTTCATAACGCGTCTGCAGGCGAGGCACGTAGCGGCTCTGGGTCGATTCAGACATAGCCCGCCTCCTTAAGCCTCGATGATCTCGCCGGTCGCCTTGGCGACACGGACCTTGCGCCCGTCCTCGAGCACCCGGAACCCGACCTTCGTCGGATTGCCGCTCTTCGGATCGATCAGCTTGAGGTTCGACAGGTGAACCGCCGCCTCACGCTCGATGATGCCGCCCTGCTCGCCCATACGCGTGGCCTTGGTATGGCGCTTCGCCACCGCCACGCCGCGCACGACGGCCTTGCTCTGCGTCGGGGACACGGACAGCACCTCACCCCGGGTCCCCTTCGAGGACCCGGTGATGACGACGACCTGGTCGCCCTTCTTGATTCGGGCAGCCATTACAACACCTCCGGCGCGAGCGAGATGATCTTCATGAACTTGCGCGCGCGCAGCTCGCGCACGACCGGCCCGAAGATACGGGTTCCGATCGGCTCCTGCTGCTTATTGATCAGCACGGCTGCATTGCGGTCGAAGCGGATGGCGCTGCCGTCCGCGCGACGCACGGGGAAGGAAGTGCGGACGATCACCGCCTGGTGCACGTCACCCTTCTTCACCTTGCCGCGGGGGATCGCCTCCTTGATGGAGACGACGATCACGTCGCCGACCGAGGCGGTCTTCCGCTTGGAGCCGCCCAGCACCTTGATGCACTGCACCCGACGCGCGCCAGAATTATCGGCGACGTCCAGGTTGGTCTCGGGATGGATCATTGGTTTCTAGCCCCTCTCAGGCCGTCGCAGAGGACGGGGCATCAGCCGCCGCAGCCTCGGTGCCCGCAAGCGGGTTCCCGTTGCGTGCGACAACCGTCCACGTCTTGCGCTTGCTGATCGGCGGGCACTCGATGATGCGCACGGTGTCGCCGATCTTGCACTCGTTGGCTTCGTCATGCGCCGCATACTTCTTCGAGCGACGGATGAACTTCTTGTAGAGCGGATGAATGACGCGCCGATCGACCAGGACCGTCACGGTCTTGTCCATCTTGTCGCTGGTCACCCGCCCCGTGAGGACGCGCTTCGGCATCGCCCAAACTCCTCTTAGGACTTGGCCGCGGCAGACGCCGCAACCTTCTGTGCATGCTGCACGGTCTTCACGCGGGCGATCTCACGGCGCACCTGGCGCACGCGGCTCGTCCCCTCGGCTTGGCCGACGGCCCGCTGGAAGCGCAGGTTGAACTGCTCCTTCTTCAGGTCCAGCAGCATCGACTGCAGCTCATCCGCCGTCTTCACCCGCAGATCAGCGGGCTTGCTTGCCTTCGCCATCTCAAGCCTCCCCGATCCGGGTTACGAACTTCGTCTTGATCGGCAGCTTCGCCGCGCCAAGCGCCAAGGCTTCCCGGGCCAGCTCGGCAGGCACGCCGTCGATCTCGAACATGATGCGGCCGGGCTTCACCTTCGCCACCCAGAACTCCGGCGAGCCCTTGCCGGAGCCCATGCGGACTTCAGCAGGCTTCGTCGAAACGGGGACATCCGGGAAGATTCGGATCCAGACGCGACCGGCGCGCTTCATAGCGCGAGTGATCGCCCGACGCGAGGCCTCAATTTGCCGCGCCGTCACGCGCTCCGGCTCGAGGGCCTTCAGGCCGAACGCGCCGAAATTGAGCGTCGTGCCGCCTTTGGCGACGCCATGGATGCGACCCTTATGGGCCTTGCGGTACTTCGTCCGCTTCGGAGAAAGCATGATCGTTTATCCTTCGCGGCGATATCAGCGCTGAGGCGCCTGCTCGGCGGCCCGACGGTCCTGCGCCAGCGGATCATGGCCGAGGATCTCACCCTTGAAGATCCAGACCTTCACGCCGCACGTGCCGTAGGTCGTCTTCGCGGTTGCGACGCCATAGTCGATCTCGGCGCGCAGCGTGTGCAGCGGCACCCGCCCCTCGCGATACCACTCGACGCGCGCGATCTCCGCGCCGCCCAGACGGCCACCGCAGTTGATGCGGATGCCCTGGGCGCCCAGACGCATCGCCGACTGCACGGCGCGCTTCATGGCACGACGGAACGCGACGCGGCGCTCGAGCTGCTGCGCGATGTTCTCCGCCACCAGCGTGGCGTCGATCTCGGGCTTACGGATCTCGACGATGTTCAGCGTCACGTCCGTCTTGGCCATCCGGGTCAGGTCCTTGCGCAGGACGTCGATGTCCTGGCCCTTCTTCCCGATGACCACGCCCGGACGGGCGGCATAGATCGTGACGCGCGGCTTCTTGGCCGGGCGCTCGATGACCACGCGCGACACGCCGGCGCCGGAGAGCTTCTTGCGCAGGTGGGTGCGCAGCTTCAGGTCGTCATGCAGCAGCCTGGAATAGTCGGCGCCGGCGTACCAGCGGCTGTCCCAGGTGCGGTTGATGCCGAGCCGCAGCCCGATCGGATTGACTTTGTGACCCATGGATCAGGCCGCCTTCTGCTCGGTTGCCGACGGGACCTCCGGCGCCTTTTCGGCGACGACGATCTTCAGGTGGCTGAAGAACTTCTCGACACGCGCCGACCGGCCACGGCCGCGCGCATGGAAGCGGCGCATGACGATCGACTTGCCGACCTCCGCCCGGGTGACGACCAGCTGGTCGACATCGAGCTGGTGGTTGTTCTCGGCGTTCGCGATCGCGCTCTCGAGCGTCTTCTTCACCTGCAGGGCGATGCGGCGCTTGCTGAAGGTCAGCGTCGCGACGGCCTGGCTCGCCGGCTTGTTGCGGATCAGGCCCGCAACCAGGTTCAGCTTGCGCGGGCTCACGCGGATGTTGCGCGTGATCGCCTGCGCCTCGGTCTCGGCGAGCGTGCGGGGATGCTTCGGCTTGCTCATGTCAGCCCCGCTTCGCCTTCTTGTCGGACGAGTGCCCCGTGAAGGTGCGCGTCGGCGAGAACTCGCCGAACTTGTGCCCGACCATGTTCTCCGTGACCTGCACGGGCAGGAACTTGTGACCATTGTAGACGCCGAACGTCAGACCGACGAACTGCGGCAGGATCGTGGAACGACGCGACCAGATCTTGATCACCTCGTTGCGACCCGACGCGCGCGACGCATCGGCCTTGTTCAGCAAATACCCGTCCACGAACGGGCCTTTCCAGACGGAACGTGCCATCTCTGTTCGTGTCCCTTACTTGCCGGCCTTGCGGCGACGGATGATGAGGCTGTCCGTGCGCTTGTTGACGCGCGTCTTGGCGCCCTTCGTCGGCTTGCCCCACGGCGTGACCGGGTGACGGCCGCCCGAGGTGCGGCCCTCGCCACCACCGTGCGGATGGTCAACCGGGTTCATGACGACGCCGCGGTTGTGCGGGCGACGGCCGAGCCAGCGAGAACGACCCGCCTTGCCCATGCTCTGGTTCATGTTGTCCGGGTTGGACACGGCGCCCACGGTCGCCATGCACTCGCCACGCACGACGCGCAGCTCGCCGGACTGCAGCTTAATCTGCGCGTAGCCGGCATCCTTGCCGACCAGCTGCGCATAGGTGCCGGCCGAACGGGCGACCTTGCCGCCGGCGCCCTGCTTCAGCTCGATGTTATGCACGATCGTGCCGACAGGGATTGCCGACAGCGGCATCGCGTTGCCCGGCTTGATGTCGACGCGGGCACCCGCCACCACCTGGTCGCCGGCCTTCAGGCGCTGCGGTGCCAGGATGTAGGCGAGCTCGCCGTCCGCATACTTCACCAGGGCGATGAATGCCGTGCGGTTCGGATCGTACTCCAGACGCTCCACCGTGCCGACCACGTCGAACTTGCGACGCTTGAAGTCGACATAGCGATAGCTCTGCTTGTGCCCGCCGCCACGGAACCGCGATGTCGTGCGGCCATGGTTGTTGCGGCCACCGGTCTTGTTCTTGCCCTCGGTGAGGGTCTTGACCGGCTTGCCCTTCCACAGCTCGCTGCGGTCGATCAGGACCGTGCCGCGAAGCGATGCCGTGACGGGCTTAAAGTGCTTCAGTGCCATTGAACTCTACCCCGCGTCAGGCCAGCGTCGCGGTCAGGTCGATCGACTGACCTTCCGCGAGCTGCACGAACGCCTTCTTCACGTCGGAACGGACACCCGGACGGCCGCGGAAGCGCTTCGTCTTGCCCTTCTGGACAAGCGTGTTCACGCCCAGGACCTTCACGCCGAACAGACCCTCGACCGCCGCCTTGATCTCCGGCTTCGTCGCCTCGATCGCCACGCGGAACACGACCTGGTTCCGCTCGGACAGCGCCGTTGCCTTCTCGGTGATCACCGGGCTGCGGACGATGTCATACATCGCCTCGCGCGACAGACGCTCCGCCTTGCGGCGGAGGGCAAGCACGTTGGTCATGCCAGGCGCTCCTTCAGGCCCTCGACCCCGGCCTGGGTGATCGCCAGGATCTCGTGGTTGAGGATGTCGTAGACGTTGGCGCCGACGGACGGCAGCACGTCGATCTTCGGCAGGTTGCGGGCGGCGCGGCCGAAGGCCTCGTCCACCGCACCGTCGACGATCAGCGCGGAGCTCCAGCCCAGCGCCTTGAGCTTCTTCGCGAGCTCGGCGGTCTTGGCCGTGCCGTTCGCCGTGTCGATCACGACCAGCTTGCCTTCGGCCAGCTTCTGCGACAGCGCGGAGATCAGGCCGAGACGACGCACCTTCTTCGGCAGGTCGTAGCCATGGTCACGCACCACGGGGCCGTGCACCGCGCCGCCCGTCCGGAACTGCGGCGCGCGCAGCGAACCCTGGCGGGCATTGCCCGTGCCCTTCTGCTTGTAGGGCTTCTTGGTCGTGCCCGACACTTCGCCCATGCCCTTCACCTTGTGGGTGCCGGCGCGGCGCTTCGCGAGCTGCCAATGCACCACGCGCGCCATGATGTCGGCCCGCGGGGTCGCCCCGAAAATCTCGTCCGGAAGCGTGGCGGAACCCGCGCTTCCGTTGTCGAGGGTCTTGATTTCGACGTCCATTGCCCTCTTCCTCAGCCAGCCGCCGCGGCGTTGTCAGCCGTTGCGAGCGCCGCCGGATACGGCGCATCGGCATGGCGAGCCTTCTTGATCGCATCACGAACCAGAACCAGCTCGTTCTTCGGGCCCGGGATGGAGCCGCGAATCATGAGGAGGTTCTTTTCCACGTCCACATGAGCCACCTCGAGATTGAGAGTGGTCACGCGCTCATGGCCCAGATGGCCTGCCATCTTCTTGTTCTTGAAGGTCTTGCCCGGATCCTGGCGATTACCGGTAGAACCCAGCGAACGATGGGAGATGGACACGCCGTGGGTGGCTTCGAGGCCGCTGAAGTTCCAGCGCTTCATGCCGCCGGCGAAGCCCTTGCCCTTGCTGGTCCCGGTCACGTCGACCTTCTGGCCCACCACGAAATGGGCGGCCGTCAGGGTCGCGCCCTTTTCCAGCACGGCGTCGGCAGCGACGCGGAACTCCACGAGCTTCTTCTTCGGCTCCACCTTCGCGCTGGCGAAGTGGCCACGGTTCGGCTTGGAGACGTTCTTCACCTTGGCGTTGCCCGTGCCGAGCTGGACGGCCGTATAGCCGTCACGCTCCTCGGTACGGACATCCACCACCTGCACCCCGTCGAGGTGCAGGACGGTGACGGGGACATGGGTCCCGTCTTCCTTGAAAAGCCGGGTCATCCCCAGCTTCTTTGCGATCAATCCGGTGCGCATCGTCTGGACCTTACAGCTTGATCTCGACGTCCACGCCGGCGGCGAGGTCGAGCTTCATGAGGGCGTCCACGGTCTGCGGGGTCGGCTCGACGATGTCGAGCAGCCGGCGATGGGTCCGAATCTCGAACTGCTCGCGGCTTTTCTTGTCCACGTGGGGAGAGCGGTTCACCGTGAACCGCTCGATATGCGTCGGCAGCGGGATGGGACCCCGAACCCGCGCACCCGTACGCTTCGCCGTGTTCACGATCTCCTTCGTGCTGTTGTCCAGCACGCGGTGGTCGTACGCCTTCAGGCGA
>Ga0157362_1000675_pt1 | contig 12294 bp, 2 predicted proteins | sample AttlaeALBM3_FD_111480 | JGI IMG/M metagenome (GOLD analysis project Ga0157362, IMG submission 111480) | Fungus gardens microbial communities from leaf cutter ant in Ribeirão Preto, State of São Paulo, Brazil - Atta laevigata ALBM3 | ecosystem: Host-associated > Fungi > Mycelium > Unclassified ... | reverse complement strand
AGTAGTAGTAGTAGTAGTAGTAGTAGTAGTAGTAGTAGTAGTAGTAGTAGTAGTAGTAGTAGTAGTAGTAGTAGTAGTAGTAGTAGTAATAGTAGTAGTAGTAGTAGTAGTATATAGTCAAAATCATAGTATAATGTATTAAATATTAAACAACTATGATTAGATAATGTAGTAATAATTTGATAAATTGTGATATCACAATTAATTTATTAAATTAATAAATTAGAATTAGCTGTGTATACAATGCGATCAGCCTAATATTTATTTTAGCTATAGAACAACAAGCATTGTTGATTGATAAAATTCAAGTTGATATTCAGCCAGTCATGATCAGATAATTCAGGTTAGTGAAAAAAAATCATTTATACGAGCATCAAATTCAAAATCGCTTTGGCTCGCTATAACTTGGAAAGAAACTTTAAGTACAATATCACGATATGCACATCCATCAAAATCCTGATTTTCTCTCGTTTGATGAATCACCTGATTGATTTAAGCATCGGCCTGTGTCCATAGCAAATGATAAGACGGCATCGATGAATCATTTAATTCGGAAATTATATTAATAATTACACAAAATACGTTAGCTAAAAAAGAAATATTACCGATTATTGCCTAATGTGTGATTTATGGCAGATAATTATGGTGCTTAGTTGATTTACGGTCGCTTTAAAACAAGATTATACGATGGGATTACCATGATAATCAATCTCCCACGAAAGATAAATTCATGAATAATTAAATGTTTAAATTGTGGTACAATTTCGGAAACTTTTTTTTGCAGTATTCATTATGTATTTGAATAATAATGAACTCTTCTCTAAATTACTCAAAATTAAAAACACACGAAAAATATATTAGATTATTCTTAATTTAAAAATTTCCCCTGACGAGAAAAAATTTCTTTCATAAAGCATTGATATCATATCAATTAATAAATTGCGATATATTGCAACAAAATAAAAAAAATATATAATAATTTTATAAATACAGGCAATTTGTGAACATATAAAATTAATGCAACTGATGTATATCAACTATCTCTCTTTAATTATTCTTTCATTGATCCATTCGACATTTTGACGGTTCTCTCCATTTCGATAAATGTTCAATCTGCAGCTACGCGATAAGAAAGGGTTAATAAAACTACCTCTGAATGTGTGCCAAGTTTGGCACTTGGACACGTCCAGCTCGAAGATGGCGGACAGCGAATTTCCGGCCGAGCGGTCGAGCAGACCGCAAAATGTCGATTGGTTGCGTCGCGTAGAGTCCCATCAGAATTTCATTACGCGCATAAACCCCACGGTCAATTTCAAGCCATGCCTCTGGTACACCTCAAATGGCAACACGAATACATTGCACACCTCGAACGTTACGTTCGAGGTAATACTGATGCGTATCAAAGCGTCAATATTAATCCTCAGACGTGATACCCAATTTTCATCTTCTCTCGCTAAGTGACGGTAATGTATTGTATTGAAATGTGTTATATAAATTGTATTAATATATACCAAAATGTTACAAATTATGCTACAAGAGAGAACATGTTATAATTATAATTTAGTAAAAGTATATCATTACAAACAATAATATAAAAATAATGTTAATGTAAAAGTTTAGTAAATTTTATATTTAAAAACGATTTTAATTTTCTATCTGAAAGCCCTTGAAGTCTTATTCGTCAGACATTATTTAAATTATAATAAAGTATCCGGTATAGTATTCACAATCTCAACGGAATAGAAAAAAATTAATGTTCAAAATGAAGTATACCCATGAGGCCAATTACATTTCTGATGCACTGTTAAATTTTCACATTATCTGTGAATCATACGGATCGACTTTTATGTTGTTTATAAAGTATAAACGTGCGATATGTGTGTGGGTGAAATAAAACAGAAATCGCGGTAAAAAAGATTATTTATGAAATCATGTACGCAATACGAAAATACTCGTTTGCAATCAGATCGTTTTGATTCTCTGATACTAAAAGTACGTCAAAGTGTCAAAGCGGTTTAGTAATATGTTCGATATGGTAAAATCAATGGTTCATCATTTGACGTTTCCTGCAAATATCAAACGACGTAAATGCATTAACACGCACAATTACGAATAGATAAACACATCACGTTTTACCGTCAAACTGTTTCCATACTATTTCAGTGCGATTGAATGGTTCCAAAATACTATACCGATTTCTCTTGTTTAGCCACACCTTAAAATTAATATAGCATTGCAAAATAAAAAAAAGTAGAAAATAAATCATATGCGGTATTTTATCACGTATTTTATTGTAGTGCGCAGTTAGAATATTAGTTCGAATTTATAAGAAAAATCTATAAAAGAGGACTATATTAAAATTATATTCTATTCTATATTAAAATTATATTAAAAATTATCGTGCATGTACAACACATAAACAATGTGTCATAATCGTCGATGTTTTATAAATTTATTACACCCAATCTTTCTTTTAAGCTAAAGCGCGAATTAAACATGTATAATTGAAAGTTTACGTTTAAAAAAATGATAAATTGTATAAAAAGAAAATAATATTAATCACATTTATCACTTAGTTTATATTTATAGCTTTCGATCTTAACATAAGAAAAAATTCGAAATCTTTTAAATAATAGTGTACAATAAAAATAAAATACTTTTCTGCTAAGAGAAAACAATATTTAAAACACTTGTGTTAATAATTCCTGAGTCCTTTACCTGTAAAATTTGTTTTAAATTACAATATAAAATTACAATATAAATTACTATCGCTTTAATCTTTAAATCTCTTTCTTCCTGAAGATACAAATTATTCGCGGCTAAAAGTATTATTTGCAAGAAACATTCTCGTGCAATCTTCCTACGTGAAGCTGTTTTGATATCGAATAATGCTGTAAGTTAAAATCGATCACAAAAGCTTCCTCTCAACAAGAGTCTTCGTTCAGCCAAGTAAAGACTTACTCTTTATATAAACAGGTTACAATCGAAGATATATCGACTATTACCGCAAAACAAAACAAAAGTTTGGCTACCGTCTAACTCTTCGTTGCACTTATTCAACCGAAATTCTGTCGTAATTAACCATTAAAAAGTTTTGCAAATACTAAGAGAGCTAAAAAACCGGTCTCTACTTTTTAGCTACAGGAAAGCGCCAGAAGAGAAGTTGCAATCGGATGTTCTCGGTAATTAAACCGATTAAATGTGGCAAAAATTTAAAACCAAATTAAAAAGATCTCAATGAAGAAAATGAAAAATACTTCAATATTATCAAACTCTATAGATATCTGATAAAATGTGTATAATATAAAGGAAAAAATTACTTTCTTCAACTGGAAATTTTTAATTTCCTTGCAAAAATATTTTGGATTTGGAGAAGAGAGAGAGTGCGTTTGAATTAATTTTCTCATGTTAACTATCCACTATCTTGTTGTCTTTGTTATCTTTCTACATCAATAATGAACCGTAATTCTATCTATCCCGTGGAATAGTATAATGATAACTGCTAAATGTGCTACTTAAGCGTAATACACTTCAAAGGCAATGAAGACAATGTTACTGCAACTATTACACGGTTACTGCGCAAAGCTTGTATGGGATTAGCATACTTATTAGAATCTACCAAATATGTATACCGGATATATCCTATTTCTACCATTAGGCAGAAATAGGAAATGCTGGATTACTGGTTTACCGTCGCCGAAGGTAGTTGTGTTTCATTCTCGAGTTTCTAATTTCTAATTACTTCCACGGATAAATGGAGACGCGGATATTTACTCGCGATACAGACCGATTGCGTGATCAGTCCGTGTTCAAATCCGCAATCGAGACTGGCGGATGATACGTGCCAATTATCTCAAGTGACCAATAAATTCGGCCACCCACACCCTGCCACATACGATCCTGCTCGTGGCTGATCGAACAGCCGGCTGAGCTGGCTGCATTGCCTACGATAGCGCAGCTCCGAGGTAACATTGTTTATCGCCCTAACGGCGCGAAGTTAGATTAGTTCGGTATTAACGACACCGAACGCGCAGCCAGTCGCGAGGGAATTGTATCCTCTCGCGATGATTCCCCGGGTAACGATTCAATGTATCCGGCTCTCTGCCATATATAAACGGCTGTATTAACGGCGCATCGAATGGATACTCCCACCATCGCTTCCGGTTTTTCCCTCTGGAGTATTATCCACTTGAGCCCCCGCAATCCCTCTCCGAAGCTTGATCGACTAATGGATGAAGATGATGGGAAACTGGATACAAGAAGTAAATTCAATTTACAATATCGCGATAACTCCAGGGACTAATTTTTTAATCCCCCAAGTTAAAAATCCTTTCTTGCTTATCATGTAAAAACGGCATAAAAATAACTGGCTTTTCCTTTAAACGAGCTACACGATTTACTGGTTATTTCCAAGATACGGATACCTCGTTAAATGCTAACGTTTTGAATATTGCAGTTCACTTCATTAGGGCGAGAAGCTACCTGATACTGAATCGCTTCTCAGTCTCTTCAATAACTGGCTTCCTTTCAATATTCTCGACGAGAAAGATAATTGGGAATATTGAACTTAAAACGCCATGGCAATCGCGGTAATATTCAATATTAATAACAATCTATCGTATATCAGTCCACGGATTACATTCAGTGGACACAAACGTTCTATTAAATTGGTAGCACATATGATATGGACGCACAATAGAAAACAATAATTCGTCTATATCGCGCTGTGTATGTCGCATGTATCTGATGCATCTGATATCCATCGGTCCAACCCGAAGATGATTCGATTATAATTAAATGCTGACTTTCGCTTGCTCGCGCAGGACATCGAAAATAGCGACGAGCATAATAGTTACGGCTACCGAGAGGTACCGTATATGTCACGCGATCAATTCAGCTCGCAAACAACTCCTGACGCCGATGTACAATTTCATTTGGCCAACGTGTTTTACACCTATTACCATTTACAACCTCTCCGACTGTCGCGTGTGTGATTGTTGCTTACTCACCGTCATGATTCACGTAATTTAGAAGCAATTGAAAAATTTCAAATAATAATAGTAATAAAAGAAATTGTCGCGAGCAAATACAAAACGGAAATTTACAAATCTTTCTTTTACAATTTTCTTTTTAACTACAATAGTAGAATAAATAAATAAACACAAATTAACAATGTGCACATAATAATTAAAGTACATCATGAAGTACAATGTCCGATTAGATAAATTTAAGATAAATAATCAACAAACATACACGGCTTAATGCAGAGATAATCAATATTTGTGAATGTCTTAACAGGAGAGAAATTCTTGACGAATAGATCACAATTTCTTCGAAGCACGATGCAGCTAAAACATGTTAGTAAATCTACGGACAAATTGTTACCGTCTCCAGATTCCCGAGCAGAATATCAGAGCGAAGCCTCTAATTACTGTGAGGATTAAGCGCGACTCTACGATCTGTCTATTTCAAGTCAAGTAAGAAATTTACAACGTTGGTACTCGCAAATTCCCACAAATCTCATAATTAAAGCCACTTGGCAGGTTTCCATACTTCAAGCATTAAGTCTCGCAAGATCAAGTTGGAGCAAAACAAACAATCTTGTATCACACTCGAGATCTAAATTACATCTAGTCTGGAAGCACAGCGAGTCATCTTTGAAAAGAACAACAGGTGATTTTACACGTCTTTAAAATGATACTTAAACAACAACACATTCGCTAAAATTAATAATGAATTATCCTTTGCTTATTAAAATTTATTAACATCTATATCTATTGGTTACTTTTCTTTTACATTCATTGCCAAAAATATCTACTCACTATTGCTTTATTTTTTATTTATTATTTCGATTAATTACTAATGTCAACTAGCAAACTGCAATCATACATATTTACTTAACTCAATTTCCAAAGTCTAACAAACTTCTCTTCACTGACATTCTGTATATCAAATTTACGCATTAAACGCTAATATACTAGAAGCTCAGGAAACTCTAGCATCGACAAGTTTTGCAATGCTCTCGGCGCATCCAGTATGAAAATCCCTCTGCGGACTCCGCGAAAACGTGAGTGAACTATCAAGATCTCCAAGAAAGACCAAAGAATCCAGCAAGCAAAGATTTTGTAGGATCACATCATCAGATAGCCTGTACTTACAACGCAATTGTGAGACCCAAGAGAGACTTTACGAACACCCAATATCTCGTTCCGAAATGTCCGAACCATTTGTTAGATGACGTGAAGATATCTCATTCCCGTGAGAAAGCCATCTAATATCTCCATTCTGTCCCCATTTCGTTCACTCGCGAAATGTATCCGTTTATTTCTCTTTAGATTTTCACTGTAATATACTGAATCCGTGTTCAATTAACAAATATATAAACGCATAGAACATACACATTTTCTGTATATAAAATATCAAAATATTTTTTTCATTAGAACTGTACTGAAAAAAAATATTAAATTTTAAATAAATCGGTTTGAATAGCGCCAACTAAATATTTTGTATTTATTAAATACAAAAATATATTTATTTATTTGATACAAGAACCATTTATTTGATTTAACTGTCATTTCGTTTTATTAAGTACATATTTACTTACTGTAAATAAATATTTAGTCGGCACTATTCAAATAAATATTTATTAAAATTTAATACATTTGTTCTCAATGTAGAAATAAAACAAGGATATTTTAAAGATATTTGGTTTCAATGCATCGAAGTGATATTATTGCATTTATTGGTACAAAGTGTATTGCAATAAAGTAACTTTACCAAGTTTCGTATCTACATTCAGAAAAAAAGATCCGGTTATCTTTTTATAAATAATGCATACATGCATAGGAAAAAAAAATTTTTTTTATTGTTCATGCATATTCGTCATTCAGTTTGATCTTCTAATTTTGTTATCGAAAATGCATGCATCAAATACGCAGATTCGTTGAATATTGTGTTTCGGACAGCGGAGCTCGAATGAATCTACGGAAGACGCAAAATCCGATTCCATTCTATAAATCTGCAACGCGATCCTAAATTTGTCCGCAACGTCGTTCCGGTTGGCTCGCATTTGACTCACGATCACTTTGCGAATCCAGTGACAAATCGATCATATTAGGCTGCACCATCGTCAACAAACAATGAGCGATCGGGCGTTAATGCTACGATTTGCAGTCGCGCGAAGACACCGCCTGCACTCGGTGGAATATCAAGTAGGCTACTGTCTGCATACAATTTGACGCAGTCTCTTTAAAACTCGCCCTTTATACTAGCCGCTGTCCGTGACTTCAATTTTTCCGTCACAATATGCCTTTTACATAAAAGCTATCAAATTATATTTAAAAAATTGAAGATCCTTCAAAAAAGTGTCAAAATATTCGAGTTAATAGTTTTCAAAAATATTTTTTAATATTTTGAGATATTATTATTTGTATTTATTTCTTAATAAATAAATCGTTAAAGTATATACAAATTTTTAAATTAATGCAGTTTGATTGTAAATTTTCGTGATAAAATTTGATAAAATCATAGATTTCCATTGATATTGATTTTCAATACCGGACCTTTCTCTGATTATCGTGGAAATAATTTAAACTCGATAGAGCGAATTCATATAACATCCGCCACACACAGACGGAATATCACCAACAGCATCGGCTTAATGAATTCCTTGTACAGACGATAATCGCGGCAATTAGATAAACGCATGCACGATCAGACTTCGAGCAAAAGGATCGTCGTCGGTGGTCCAGTCGCGGTCGCGCTTACAAATCCTCCTTAGATCCTTAGCGGAAAGCTCGCTATGCCGGACATTACTCATTGGTCGACGACGACGACGAATGCTGTTAAAAGACGTGAACCACCAACATCGAACCACGTGATGAACCGTAAGCCGACGTTGTCACATTCTTGCTTCGAGAAAATAAAGAAAAATCGCTGGCAACTGGAACTGGTAATTCCGAGGACATAAATCGCGAATGTATTAATCTCTAATGCGACACGTAATTCAAAAAATTAAACCTAAGTTTCTTCGATATTTTCGAACGTCAACTCTTTACAGTAGAAACAAATCACGATAATTAAAAGTTGATTTTATATCAATCACATTGCCAGCAAAAACATAAAGTTGTTCTAAACGCAACTAACCGGAAAAAAATAACAAAAATTAAAAATTTCAGAATTGTTTTAGTCTTTAATTACAATTATAAATTTTTTTCAATTAATGATACTACAATATCTTCTTTTTTTGTTGTTAATATTGAACAATATGCATTTGTTGTAGGTAAATCAATTCTTTTAAATATTCTATCTTTTATATTTAGACGTTCAATATAAAGTTCATGAGAGAGAAAGTTATTTTCATTAAAGTAGACAATATTGTCGACGGCAAAATGAAGAAACAACACTTTATATTTGCTTCCACCTGCTGATCGGGATTATTAGCAGAGAGGTAATTGAGTTTGTGAAAGAAAAAACGCGAGAAAAATCAGCACAACCTTTGTAAAAACCTTGTGTAAAAAGTTTCTTGAATTCATAGCTTGCATAAAGTATCGAGTATAATAGATAATATAGTAAACGATTAAATTTAATATTCAAAAACATCGAGATTTCTTTAATTCAATAAATGATTAGTATCTTATCTAAAGAGTCTCATGGAACGCATAAAAAAAGTACGTTTAATTAAATAAAATCTATCAAAATAGTGTGAATATTTTTCACAATATTTTTTAAATCAACGTTACGTTAAAACAGCCGATTTTTAATCCAATCTAAGTGATGGCCTTTCAATTGAAGTGACTTGACCATTTCAAATTCAATTTAATTAAAACCTTTTCGCACAAAATTTACACGATTCGAATCCCATGCGAATTGCAAATATTAAACACACGGGAGCATGATCGAAATTATATCGTATCGGTTAGAAACGGTATTCAACGATTATTCGCACTACCGACGAGGCGAACGAAACGAGCGAAGACTCTTGATGTATTTCTCACACTGCCTTAATCATGCACTTATTTGCCTATGAACGACGTAGTATGCGTTTCTCATTTGCATGTACGCATCAACACACAGCACAGAATTGCCTTGACGATTGCTTAACGTCGCATTTAGCATAAACACGTTACTGCATTGCCATACGCGTAAAACAATTATACGCACGTGGTCTCTAAATTAGACGAATTTTCAAAAAATTTAAATACGATATCTAAAACAGAGTCAATAATAATAGCTATAATGAGTACAAAAAGTATTCGTAAAAGTATACGGGGAAAATTTTTATAAAAAGCTTTATCTATTTAAAATATTAACTAATTTTATACAAATTGAGAACATTATAAACAAGTAAATTCCTAAACAAATGAGAGATTCTCGTAATCTTAGAAATTAAATTTCTCCACTGCACGAATACTTTTTGTGCCAATAATAAAACTTTTCATTTTCACTTATTTTTAAGATAACATATATTGTAATTATTACATATCTTTTCAGTTAAAATAACTTTGAAAAATATACATATAATTTATTTTATTTTTGTTACTAAATTGCTAGTTTTTTTTTTAAATAAAGTTTTTTTTTAAGACATCTCTGTACAAATACTTTTTGCACTCTGCACTTGTAATTAAAAAAAACATACATAAAATCTCAACACGCAATAGCAAGATGATAACTAACAATCATTACCTGTTTTGAATAAAATTAAAATCAAATCTGATTAAAGTGTTACATGATGAACTTTAGATCTTGGTTATTGGAACTTTATAAATATTGTAGATCTAATCTCGTTAATTCTGAGAAAAAGCAAGAATTTGTAATTATTGGATTGTCCGGAAAGTTCGTGATTTTGAAGGAAAATTGAAACGCAGAAGATTTAAATTTTTAATTTCATTTATTAAATTTAAATCTTTTGCGGCACGAACTTTCCGAACGACTCAATATATCGAATTTTGTACTTGAAATTATTGTTGCTACAATATTGCGAGTTTTTTTACAATTCTACAAAGAACAAAACGCAAAATTTTATATTCTCTAGGGCATTTACCTGTATGATGCTATATATGATGTTACTCTGTTGCACTCAGTCGCTTTATGCAACACTCACTCATGAAAACGCGGTTAAATATGATCGCGAGGCACTTTACACTCCCGACATTAAACGTGACATGCAACTGCATAGAATATACGACATTGTACGAGAAATATACACGAAATATTGTTACTAAAACTATTTCTATATTTTAGTTTTAGTTATTTGATCGACGATTTCGTATGCTGCGCTCCGCGCTTCAAAAAAGAGAGGAACGAATTATTATACACATGAATTAAAAAGTTCAAGACACATTGTGCAAATTCAAACAACGCTACCGAAATAATAATCCATCGTGATGAAATAATATTCTACAATTCCCGTCCCTCACTCTCCTCTTTCGTCTTAAATAATTGGACTGCGCGAATATCAGCTTTGATAATCAACCTGGTACAAGTCTTACGTTATCGATCGAGAAAGCTTATCAATCGCATGCTGATAATTAATCGTTGATTACAATAATCATAGCGACAGATCGCGCTTGACGTATCTCAACACTTGTCACGCTCGTGTTCCGAAGGGTAATGCGACCTACGCAATATGCGCCGTTGTGTACCTCCTCGAGTCACGCCGCGTGGATAACAAAGCAATGTAAACATAACGCCGACCGCGCCGAGTATTCAACGTACATTTAGACAAAATACCGTTCCAACGTTTAATGTATCCTACAATATAACGGCAAATATTTTTTTCGTTTCGCGATACGCATATCCGGAGCGGATAATAATAATAAACTATCTCTTCCGTGCAAAATAAAGATAAACTTTGTTCTTCAAATTTAAATTTGAAAAATATTCTCTTCAGCGGAATAATTAATTACTCAAGCTGGAAATTAATAAACGACTGATAGATGAATACGTAAATAGAATTAAATATTAATTTATATATTAACAAGCATAAGTACGTCAAGCATAAGTACTTCATTTTTTGATTGCTTATGAGACGAATCTCGATGTTTTCACGTTAAAATTTACGGCTCCAATTAATCTTCAGAATACGCGATTGAAATACGTTGCTTGTGGCATGTATGAATCTTTCAGCAAATATATTTTATTTTAAGCACATTAGTAAATTAATTAAGGCGAAATGATTTATTCTCAATGAACTTTATATTTATACCGAAGATATTATAAAAATGATTTTCTTACTTCCGTGATATGAAACTCTCACGAGCGATCGATTTTACTACCTGCTTCTTGTTCAATACTAGAAAACAATTTAGTGACAGAAGAGTAGCAGCATATAAATCTTATAAGTTTCCAGGAGATTGCAATTTAGTTACATCAATCGGATAAAACCGATACAGCACACGCACATATATATGCGTATATACGGCTAATATAATATCTTATAATATATATCATACATATATATATATGCATATATATATATGTGTATATATATATATAAAGCTTTGTATAACTTAAAATAAAACCGCGAAACTTAAATGGATGAAACCACAGAGAGGAAACTATCTCATAACATAAGCTTTCTAAAAATGACTTACGTCGTTTTACATGCGTTTTTACATGAGTGAGTGTATGTGCATGGTATATATACCAAGAAACAAAGCAAACCATGCAAGCAAAGAGAAAAGTTCAAGATGAAGAAAGTTTTCTCTCTATCGTTCTTTTAGCATTACTGTATATTTCGATTATCGTATATAGAGGGAGTTTTTATCTAAACAGGAAATTTAAGAAAATGCATCTTTCTTATTAAATATAAATTATTTCATTTTAATAATTTTTTCAATAAAAATTTAAATTTCTTAACTAATCTTAATTGAAAATATTCAATCAAATTTTATTGCGTTATCAGATTTAATATTCTGCTAATATCCAATGAACTTTCTTTAGTAATATTTGATGTCAAGCTTTATTACTAATTACTAATTATAAGTTTAAGTATTAAAAATGAGACACAGATTTTATATTACCCACTAAATCTTTCTTAAAAGAAATTGATTTAATGTTATAATGTTTAGATATTAATATTTTGCTTAAGTCCCTAATAAAATACTTAAAATTATTTACATTTTTATTTTAAATATTTAATTAAATAATTAGCTAGTTGGTTAGTTTATAATCAATCCCATATAACTAAACCAGAAATAAAAAAAAATAAAGACAAAATTTAAATTGAAAGAAAAGAAAAGTAGAAAACGTAACATAAAAGCTTTCTCTTCTCTATAACATTAAGAGGATATT
>Ga0157362_1000674_pt1 | contig 12296 bp, 10 predicted proteins | sample AttlaeALBM3_FD_111480 | JGI IMG/M metagenome (GOLD analysis project Ga0157362, IMG submission 111480) | Fungus gardens microbial communities from leaf cutter ant in Ribeirão Preto, State of São Paulo, Brazil - Atta laevigata ALBM3 | ecosystem: Host-associated > Fungi > Mycelium > Unclassified ... | reverse complement strand
GGTGGAGACCGATGTCGCACCGTGCATTGATCGGACCAGTCGGGATGGGCCGTCCCTGCCAGAAAGACAACCGCCCCGGGCGGGGTATCCTCGATATGGGCGCCGTCATCACGTGTCCATTGCACGCCCGGCCCGACATAGCTGCGCAACAGACGCAAGGCGAGGTGATCGACATGGAATTTGCGGCAGCTATCCGTCACGATCCGCTCAAGCCTGACCCGCATGACAGAGTGCCCCGTCATATCGGCGTAGAGCGACACAAGCGACATGATATCCTCGCGCAAGGCGTCGAACGTGCCCTGCATGACATCGGCCAGCTTCACCCCCAATTCATCACGCGTACCGCGCAGCACAATCACGGCAGGGCGGGTTGCGAGGTAGCGATAGGCCGCGTCGCGCACTTCTGCATGCAAGCCCAGTGGCAGCGTCGTCAGGTCGCCGGAAGGGAGTGTGACCGCCAGCGGGCTTTTACGGAAGGCGAGGATACGTCGCGTCGGGCAGGAAGCAATCATGGGTGGCCCTCAGAATAAGTTATGTTATAACATAACAGTTCCATCAAAGATTTCAATCCTTCCCCGTTCCCTTGCCCCGAGCGCCTCATGCCCGATTCATCCAGCCTTTCCCCCGCTCATCTGTCCGCCGAGACTGCCGAAACCCTCGCGACCAATAAGGGAGACCGTGACACGCGCCTGCCGGTGACCATCCTCTCAGGGTATCTCGGCGCAGGGAAAACCACGCTGATGAACCACCTGCTGCATAACCGCGAAGGCTTGCGGATAGCGGTGATCGTCAATGACATGAGTGAGGTGAATATCGATTCCGCACTCATTCGCGCTGGCCATGCCGATCTGACGCGTGCGGAGGAAAACCTCGTTGAGATGACCAATGGCTGCATCTGCTGCACCCTGCGCGACGACCTTCTGACGGAAATCAGCCGCATTGCCGCCCTCGATCGCTTTGACTACCTGCTGATTGAGTCAACAGGTATTGCAGAGCCTATGCCCATCGCAGCCACATTCGAGTTTCGTGACGAGGCAGAGCATAGTCTGAGCGACGTGGCGCGGCTCGATACGATGGTGACGGTGGTCGATGCAGTCAATCTGCTCAATGATTTCTCCTCCACCGATTTCCTGCATGAGCGGGGTGAGAGCGCTGGCGAGGATGACCATCGCAGCCTTGTCGATCTCCTGACGGAGCAGATCGAATTTGCCGACGTCATTGTGCTCAACAAGATCGATACGGCAAGCGAGGCACAGCGCCGGGTCGCACGCTCCATCATCAACGCCCTCAATAGCGAGGCCCGGGTGATCGAAACCTCGGAAAGCCGTCTTGCCTCGCGGAAGGTGCTTGATACCGGCCTTTTCGATTTCGAGCGGGCCCATCGCCATGCCCGCTGGTTTCAGGAACTCTACCACCCGCACATGCATGCGCCGGAGACTGAGGCCCATGGCGTGACCAGCTTCGTCTATCGCGCCCGACAACCCTTCGAGCCGGAAGCCTTCGCTTCACTGATCGCCCGCTCATGGCCGGGGCTTGTGCGCGCCAAAGGGTATTTCTGGCTGGCAACCCGCCCCGACTGGGTGGGCGAGCTGAGCATTGCCGGATCGCTGGCGCGCAACCAGGCCGCCGGGCGCTGGTGGGTGAGTATCCCTGCAGCAAACTGGCCGAATGATGCTGAATGGCGGCAAACACTCGATGCGCTATGGGACCATTGCTATGGCGACCGCAGGCAGGAGCTCGTTTTTATCGGTGCCAACCTGAACGAGGCCGCCTTGCGTCAGGCGCTTGACGCGTGCCTGATCACACCGCCCGATACCGGCGCTTTCGATCCCGGTCTTTATGCCGATATACCGGACCCTTTCCTCAAATGGGAATAGGGAAACTGGCGAAAGCAGATGCCAACGTTCAACGTGCGGCGGGACGGGTCTGGCGGCTGATGAAGATTGCAAGGAGAATGATCGCGCCCTTGATGACATTTTGCACATAGGGCGAGATATTCATAAGATTGAGCCCATTATTGAGCACACCCAGAAGAAGCGCGCCGATCAGCGTGCCGATAATCGACCCGCGCCCGCCGGAGATGGCGGTCCCGCCGAGCACGACGGCAGCGATGGCATCGAGTTCGAATCCCATACCCGCATTGGGCTGACCACTCATCAGACGCGAGCTGAGCAGGATCCCCGCAATCGCTGCCGTCACGCCGCTGACAAGATAGACAATGACCTTATAGCGGCGCGCATCGATACCGGAGAGACGCACGGCGTCTTCATTGCCACCTATTGCGAAAATATACCGCCCGATCGGCATTTTTTCGAGCATCACATAAGCCACAGCGAAAGTAAGTGCCATGATCACAATCGGGGTCTGAACACCGAGAATAGTGCCACGCCCGAGAAAACCGAACCAGTCTGGCAGGCCGGTCACCGGATAACCATTCGTATAGATCAGCCCCAGCCCACGCGCGATGCTCATCGAGGCAAGCGTAACGATAATTGGGGGCATGCGCAGACCGGCAATACATAGCCCGTTGCCCAGCCCAAACACCATGCCTGCTCCAATCCCTGCGGCTATGGCTATCCCCCCTGACACTCCGCTGGCGAGCAACACTGCGGTGAGTGTACCCGTAAGAGCCATAGTGGCACCGACGGACAGATCGATGCCACCTGTCAAAATTGCGAAAGTCATGCCAACCGAGATGATGGCGTTAATCGAGACCTGACGGCCGATATTCTCCAGATTACCCAGTGACAGAAACCGGCTGTTGAGAAACATCATGCCGATGACGACCACGATGAGCCCCAGGGCGGGCAAAAATGCGGTCGAGCGCCGCGACAGCGCAAAAAGGGAGTCACGCATGGAGCGACGCTCCTGGTTCGGAAGGTTGCTGAAAGGCATATCCCTGCCCGACGGATTTGGTACCGCTCGATGTGGCATGACGCATGATCTCCTCGGCGTTCAGCGCGTCTCCTTCGAGAATGGTCGAGATGGCGCCACGATAAAAAACAGCGACGCGGTCGCACATCCCGACGATTTCGGGCAGTTCCGATGTGATCATGACGATCGCAAAGCCCTCCCCGGTCAGGTCCCGCATCAGACGATAGATTTCCGCTTTGGCTCCGACATCGATCCCGCGCGTCGGCTCGTCGAAAATCAGGATCGGGCAGCGGCGATTGAGCCAGCGCGCGATGACCACCTTTTGCTGGTTGCCGCCGCTCAGCGTGACGGTCGCCGTCTCTTCGTCCGGAGCCTTCACCTGCAGGGCTCGCATGAGAGAGGTTGTTTTTTCGCGCTCCTTGCGCCGGTCGATCAGCCCTGAGCGCCGCGTATATTGCGGAAGATTATTGATAGAAATATTGTCGCGGATACTGAATGGCAGGATCAGGCCTTCCGTCTTGCGGTTTTCGGGCAGAAGCCCGATCCCCGCTTTGAGCGCAGCCGCCGGATCGGACAGGGTGACGTCACGCCCATGCATGGTCACACTCTTGCCAGGACAGGGCAGCGCTCCGATCAGGGCAAGGGCGGTCTCTGTACGGCCCGAGCCCACCAGCCCGGCAAAACCAAGAATTTCGCCTGCGTGAAGGTCGAAATCGCTCATGGCCGCATCGCTCCGGCTGCGCAGATGGCGAGCGGTCAGCAGCACGCTGCGCTCGGCCGTACTGGCCTTGGGCGGAAAGCTGTTCTCGATACGCCGCCCCACCATCATCTCGACCAGATGATCCATGCTGCAGGACGCGACCGGGGTCAGGCCGACATTCGCGCCGTCTCGCAGAATGGTGATGCGGTCGCAGATCTCGAAAATCTCCTCGAGATGATGCGAAACAAAAATGATCCCGATGCCCTCATCTCGTAGCTGCCGCATGACGCGAAAAAGCAGTGCGGACTCATTCGGCGTCAGCGGGGCCGTTGGCTCATCCAGAATCAGGATACGCACATCCAGTGAGAGCGCCTTAGCAATCTCCACGAATTGCTGTTCGGCAACGCTCAGTCGACCGATAGGGGCGGTCAGGTCAATCTGCACACCGATGCGCTCGAACAGGCTGGTAGCCTGACGGGCCATGGCGGTACGGCGGCTCAGCCCAAGCGCATTGCGGCTTTCCCGTCCGAGAAAGATATTATCAATCGCGTCCAGATCGGGCACCAGGCTGAATTCCTGGAAAACGATGCCTATGCCGCGGGCAATGGCGTCGCGATAGCTTGTGAAATGGCAGGTTTCACCATCGAGCTGCATCTCGCCCTCATCCTGGCGCTGGATACCGCCGATGATCTTGATAATGGTCGATTTCCCGGCGCCATTTTCACCCAGCAGCGCATGGATCTCGCCGGGCATGAGTTCCAGCGAAACGCCTTTGAGCGCCTTCACGCCGGGAAAGCTCTTGGTGATGCCCAGCAGCTTCAGAAGCGGCAGGGCAGAAGAAGACTGAATTCCTGTCATGATGCCTTGCCGCCCCGGAATGGGTGTTCAGGATCTGGATAAATGAAAGGTCCAGCGTCGCTCCACGCTTACCAACTGAATGTCTTTGCCCCCTTGGCGTCGACCAGTTCCACATCCACAGGAACGGTCGCAGGCGGAACGGCTCCCCAGTATCTTGCGAGCGCCATGGCCAGAGCGAGGCGGATTTGCTGGCGCGGGAATTGTGCGGCCGTGCCGATGAAATGCGAGTCCGGCTTGGCAATGGCCTTGATCGCCTCGGGCGCGCCATCCACGCTTACGAGCTTGACGTCGTTCCCACTTGAGTCGATGGCCGATAGCACACCCAGCGCGCCATTATCATTGACGCTGAAAATTCCCTTCATGTCGGGATTGGCCTGCAGCATGTTCTCGGCCACCGTCAGGGCCTGATCGCGTTCCTGCTTGCCGTTTTGCGTGCTGACAATTGCGATGCCCGGGAATTTCGCCAGCGCCGCCTTGCATCCCTTGACGCGCTCGAGGATGGGCACCACAGGGATACCGTCGATAATGCCGACATCACCCTTTGTGATGGTTTGTCCAAGATAGGTGCAGGCCTTGAAGCCGGCATCATAGTTCTTCGATCCCACAAAGGTATCAATCGGGCCATTGGCCTGGGCATCGACCGAGACGATAGGGATCTTCTTGTCATGCACGGTCTTCACGATGGATGCGACACCTGCTGAGTCAGTCGGATTGATCAGTACAATCTGTACGCCCTGCTGCACCATATCCTCGATATCGCTGACCTGCTTGGACACGTCGTGATGCGCATCGCTGATGATCAGTGTGGCCCCGATGGATTTGGCTGCATCCTGCAGCGCGTCCTTCATGGTAACGAAATAGGGATTGTTCATTTCCTGGAAAGACACGCCGATCTTGAGCGGCTCGGCAGCGTAGGTCCTGGCGTCGGCCAGGGAGAGCGCAGACCCGGTGACAAGGGTCGAGACAAACAGCGTTTTAAGAAACTTGTTCATTTTGAACTCGTATCGAGATAGGGCATTCCCTGCCCGGTGAGGTTTTCCATGCCCCGTTGACCGGGGCACAGGCTGTTCTGAAGTGTCGTCCCGACAGGGCTCAGCCGATCGGAACGCGCGTTCCTGTCGGGTCAGATGGCGGTATAGCCACCATCGACAAAGATCTCCTGCCCGTTGATCATCCCCGAGGCAGGGGTAGCGAGATAAAGAACCAGATCGGCCACCTCCTGTGGTGTGGCGACGCGACCTGCAGGAATTTTCTCGAGAAAGCGCTGAAGCTTGTCGCCCACGCCCCAGACGCGCTCACCCATGGGCGTCCAGACGACAGTAGGGCAGACGGCGTTGGACTGGATGTTATGCGGCGCCCATTCGGCGGTCATCACCTTGGTCAGGCCATTCAGGCCGGCCTTGGACGCCACATAAGGACCGTGATCAGTCAGCGCTACATTGCTCGCCATGGAGCTGATATTGATGATCTTGCCCCCCCCTGCATCGATCATGCCCGGCACCAGAGCACGCGCCATGAGCCAGGGCGCTCGCAGATTGAGATTGAGAATGGAATCCCATTCCTCGACGCTTTGCTCGGTGAGTGACTTCGGAATGCTCATTCCGGCGTTATTGACGAGGATCGTCGGTGTGCCGATTTCGCTGCGCATGCGGGCGGTAGCCTGCTCTGCCGCGCGTGCGTCAAGCAGATCGGCGGCTACGGCGAGGCAGGTCCGCCCCTGCGCGGTGACGAGCGCGCGCGTCTCATCCAGAAGCGCCTTGTCCCGGGCGATGGCGACGATATCAGCCCCTGCGGCGCTCAGCGTCTCGCAGATCGTGACACCCAGCCCACGTGAAGCCCCGGTGACGACGGCAACCTTGCCTTCGAGCGAAAAACGGGTGGAGATATCGGTCATGACAGGTTCATGCCTCCTGCAGGCGACGCGCCCAGCGCGCCAAGGGTATGGGGATGCGCCAAGAGATGAGGCGCGGTGATCTGCTGCGATTGCTGGCGAAACTGACGCGGTGTGCAGCCGCGCAGACTCAGAAACACGCGATTGAAGTTGGAAAGATTGCTGAACCCAGCCTCTCGGCAGATATCAGTCACCGCCATTGAGGTCGTTGCGAGCAGATGGCAGGCATGACCGATCCGCAGCTTCTGTACAAAGCTCATGAACGTCTCACCTGTTACCGCGCGAAACTGGCGCGAGAAACCTGAAGGCGTCATGCCGATGGATGAGGCGATGGTCTCGTGGCGGATTGTGGCGGTATCGGTCGTCAGGAGATGACGCACTAGGCGGTTGATGCGCGCAGCACCCGAAACCCCAACCCGACCCGGCGGAGGCCGATCGCGCCCGGTAGACAGACGCCGCCAGGGCGATTGCGACAGAGCCGATAAAAGGGACATGCAGGAGGCGAGTTTCTGACCCGCGTTTTGCGCACCCATCGCGAGAAGCGCGTCGGCATGGGCAAGAGCCTGTACGCCAGTGAATTCCAGCCCATGAACCGACTCTGCAAGCATGCGCGTCAGCCCTGACAACTCCGGGCAGAGCGCAATCATTCCTTCAATCCAGCTCTGGCTGAACTGAAGCACCACGTCGCGTCCCTGGAGCACTTCACCTTCGGAAAGGGGGCTGAACCAAACATGAGGGAGATCCGGCCCGATGAGCACAAGCTGACTCGCAGAAAAGGCGCCAATGTGATCGCCAATCATCGCACGGCCTGCGCCGCGTGTGATCAGATGCAGCTCATATTCCGGATGATAGTTCCAGCAGGCAATGGCTGCCGGATAATCATGCTGGTGCCAACGGAAACTGCCGGTCTTCTGCTCAGGTATCAACTCCAGGATGGCAGGGTTCTGCACTCCGCGTCCACTCATCCCGGGAGAGATATGACCCGTGGATATGCCATTGAGATACGACATGAGACGTGCCTCGCCTGTGCAGAAAATCAGAGCGTGATCTGAAGTTTGACATCGTCCGGCCTACCCTCCGCCGCACGTTCGAAGGCCGCGATACCCTCGCGCAGCGGGAAGCTGCCGGAGATCAGTGGCTTGAGGTCGATACGTCCCGAAGCGATGAGCGCAATGGCGCGATCATAGACATGGGCATAGCGAAAGATCGTCTCGATGCTCAACTCCTTGGCTTGCGCCGCGACGATATCGAGGGCGACCTTCCCGGGAGGCATACCGACCAGTATCAGACGCCCTCCAGGCCGTGTGCAGTCCAGTGCGTCCTGATAGGCTTTCTCGAACCCGCTCGCCTCGAATGTGACATCCACACCCCAGCCCTCACCGCACTCGGCAGCAATACGCTCGACCGGTTTTGCCTCAGCCAGATTGATCGGAACGATATTGGCATAGCGTCCGGCTATAGCGAGCTTGGGGACGGAAAAATCACTGATGAAGACCCGGCTCGCTCCGGAGGCCAGGGCGGAAAGCGCTGTCATGATGCCGATAGGCCCAGCACCGGTGACCAGACAGACGTCGCCGGGCTGTAACTTTGCCTTGACGCAGGCATGGACGCCCACGGCCAACGGCTCGACCATGGCACCTTCGGCGAAGCTGACATTATCTGGAAGTCTGAACGTATAGGCTGCTGGATGCACAACAGTTGGCGTCAGACACCCATGCACGGGTGGGGTCGCCCAGAAGCGCACGGCCGGATCGATATTATATTGCCCAAGACGAGCACCGCGTGAGAGCGGGTCAGGAATACCGGGCTCCATGCAGACGCGATCGCCGATCCTGAGCGTTGTGACATGCTCGCCAACAGCCATCACCGTACCTGACGCCTCATGGCCCAGCACCATGGGCTCACGCACCACAAAGGGACCTATTGCTCCATGGGTATAGTAGTGCACGTCACTGCCGCAAATGCCGACCGTATGAATGGCGATGCGTACGTCATTCGGGCCAAGTGCGTCATCCAGAACGATCTCGCGCAGGGAGAGTCTGCCACGTTCTTCCAGCACCAGTGCCTGCGCCATTTCGTTATTCCTCTCGCCAGTTGTCCAGCCCCGCCGTACGGGGTTTATGACATTCCTGTTAGATATAACGAAGATATCTCATCAAATAGATCGCTTCTTCACAAAAACCGATGATTTCTTGTACCAGTTGAACACCACTACGTGATCAACACTCCGCCCATGGGGAGAGTCCTGCGTATCGGCGTTGACGGCGACAAGGATACGACGAACCTCCCCCCTACCTTCCCGAAAGAATGACAATGACAGAGCGTCCCGTTTCGACAGGCTTGAGCCGCCGCCGTGCCCTCGTCTCACTCGCGGCGACGGGTGGTGGCTTGATGGGGGCAGCCTTCGCGCAGGCAGCCCCCGGCCCCGTGGCGGCGCCCAGAGCACCGGAGGGAGAGAGAAAAGCCGAGCCCAACGCATCACACCCCTCGCCCGCCGATCAGCCAGGGGCCACAGCCCATCCGGTCATTCGTACCCAGAGTGATGCATTTTATCGTCCGACGGTTCACTACTCGCCTGAGAGCGGCTTCATGAATGATCCGAACGGGTTGGTTCATGACGGGTCCGTTTATCACCTTTATTATCAGTATGACCCTTTTGCGCCCTATGCTGGCCATGTCCATTGGGGCCACGCCACAAGCAAAGACCTGCTTTCATGGCAGGATCAGCCGATTGCAATCAATGAGACGCCGGCCGGCGAGGCATTCACGGGATGCGCTGTACTGGATGCACAGAACAGCTCGGGCCTCTTCAAGGAGGGGCAATCCGGACTGGTCGCCCTCTACACCCGCGCCACGCCCAAGAAGCAGTCGCAGTATCTCGCGATCAGTGAGGACGGGGGACAGAGTTTCCACGATATCGCCCAGAATCCGGTACTCGATATCGGCAGCAACTCGTTCCGTGATCCGCAGGTGATCTTTCACGAACCCACCCGGCAATGGGTCATGGTGGTTGCAAAGTCACGCCTGCATCAGATTGCATTCTACGCCTCCATCGACCTCCGGCACTGGGTGCATCTCAGCGATTTCGGCCCGTCCGGTCTGTATGGCGTCGATTATGAATGCCCCAATCTGATCGAGATTCCCGTTGAAGGCGGCGGGTCACGCTGGGTTCTATTCATCTCGGTCAATCCCGGTGGGCCAACGGGTGGCAGCATCACCCAGTATTTCGTTGGCAGCTTCGATGGCAGTCGCTTCACCCCCGATGACACCGTGATCGGGCTGACGGATTTCGCCAAGGATGCCTATGCCCTTCAATGTTACCAGAACATGCCGGGCAAGCAGGCCGTCTCCATCGCCTGGCTGGGCAACTGGCAATACTGTCAGGAACTTCCGACCCAAAGCTGGCGCGGCTGCATGACCCTGCCCCGGCTCATGACGCTGCGCCATGATTCAGCCGGCTGGCTGCGCCTCGCCCAGGCCCCGAGAGGTCTGGAAACCCTGCGTGAAGCACCCATCGCTTTCACCTGCCAGCGTCTGGCCGCCGGTGCCAGTGCCTCGGTGCCCCTCCCGCCAGGCGTGGCGCTCGAACTGGTCCTTAGCGCGACCGTTGACCAGATGCCCCCTAATCTGCCGCTGGGAGACAAGGGGCGCACAGGCCGGTTCGTTATCGTGTTCGGCAATGATATGGGCGAGAACCTGACCATTGGGTTTGACGCCTTCAGCGGTCAGCTCTGGATTGACCGGGCCGATCTCAACGGTTTCAAGCAGCCGTTCTTTACCGGACAGTTCTCAACCCCTCTCAATGCCGATGACCGCCATTTCGACATACGTCTGGTGCTCGATGCCTGCACGCTTGAGGTCTTCGCCAATGGTGGTCTTTCTGTGGGAACCGCCCTGCTGTTTCCGGCCAACCCGCTCAGCTTCCTTAAGCTTGAGGCGACGGGCGCAGGGGCAAGCATCGAGACGCTGGGCCTGTACCGGCTCAGGAAGGTCATGCCGCGCGAGACAGCCCTGTAAGCCTCGGCCACGCTATGATAAGGCGGTGATCCCGACGAACCAGACCGGAGCTATTCTCTCTCATGTCCTTCACCGCCTGTCTTTTCGTCATGCTCGGCGGGGCCCTTGGCACGCTGGGGCGCTATCTCGTCTCTGTCGCGACCGCACCCTATAGCCGCTCCATGCCGTGGGGTACGATCCTGGCCATCAATACGGTCGGGTCGTTCGTCATCGGCTTTTTCGGTACGCTGACGCTCGCCCATGGCCGCTTTCCCGTTTCGGAAAACATGCGGCTCTTTGTCATGGTCGGGATTTGCGGAGGGTACACCACCTTCTCGTCATTCAGCCTCCAGACGCTGGATCTGATGCGTGCCGATGCATGGGGCCGCGCCATGCTCAACATCATTCTTTCAGCCGTGCTCTGCCTTGGCGCGGTATCGCTGGGGCATCATGCCGCCTCGAAGCTCAATAGCGGGGCCTTTCAGATCGCCCAGAACGAGACCGAAGAGGACGCCTGATATCCTGACGACCATCCCGCCGGGCCAGAGCCTGGCGGAACACAGGGTTTGCCTTATGCGCCCCCGCAGAGGTCGCCCTTCAGGCTGAGAGCGCTTCGAAGCGGGCTGTCTGCTCGTCACAGCGATAGATATCGGCCATCGGGTATGGCTGTCGCGCAAGCGTCGCCACCGCGTTGATGACCCGATCCACCTTCTCGTCGCTCATCAGAACGCTGAAGTTCAGCCGGGTCCAGCCGGGCTTTTCGATTTCATGACCCGACAGGATCTCGCGGCGCAGGATTGCCGAGGCAGGCTCATCGATGGAGAGCAGTCGATGCGCATAGGGCCCGGCGCAGGCACAGCCGCCACGAGCCTGAATACCGTAGCAATCGGACAGCAAGCGGGTGAAAAGCTGCTGATGGATATGACCGCCGCGCTGATGATCGCGGATGCGCATGGAGAAAATCGGCAGAGCCGGCTTGTCGGGTGAGGCACCGATCAGTTCGATCTCTGCCACGTCGCCCCAGGCCTTCAGCGCCCGCGCGCGCAGTTCGGCATGACGTTCATCCATGAAATCCTGACCGATGGCGTCCTTCACCAGAAATGCCAGCGCCGCCCGGATATCACCCACCACATTGGGTGTGCCCGCTTCCTCACGGTCGCTCACGCGATCGGAATAATCATGGCCCCAGGGCGAGACAAAGCGCACCGTTCCACCACCGGGCAGGCTCGGACGTGTGATGGCCACAGCGGCGTCACGAACGATCATCACGCCTGAAGCGCCGGGTCCGCCGACAAATTTGTGGGGCGATACAACCACCGCATCGATCTGGGCAGGCGTGCCTGCTGCCATATCGATGGCAAGATACGGGCCGCCTCCTGCATAGTCCCAGACCGAACGCGCGCCATGCGCATTGAGCAGGGTCGTGATGGCCGCGACATCGGTCAGAATGCCGGTCACATTCGAGGCTGCGGAAAGGCCGCCACCACCAGCCGACCCGGGGTGAGGGCTTCCAACACGTGGGTGAGCTCTGCCACATCAGGCCCACCCTGCACGGCCTCGCCGATCTCGATGATTTCCGCACCGCTTTCGCGCCACGGAAGAATGTTAGAGTGATGCTCGTAAGGCCCGATCAGAACGAGCGGTTTTCTGCCTTCAGCGACGGCCTGTGTAACGCCCATAAGGCTGACGAGACGGTTGATGCCTGACGTCGCACCTGAGCCGGTGAAAACAACGCTGTATGCCTCCGTTGCCTTGCAGAGCCGGGCGATATGAGCGCGCGCCGAGGCACGCAGCCTTGTCATCATGCGCCCGCAATAGGACGCCTGGGTATGACTATTGGCATAGTAAGGCAGAACCTGGAGGGTTCGAAAAACCCCTTTGGTCTAGGGCTGCTGGTGTGATTCTATCCCATCTGTGATGATTGGGAGGGGGGATGGCTTATGAAGCAGCCGGGTTTCTTTGATGTTGACGAGCGGC
>Ga0157362_1000673_pt1 | contig 12301 bp, 5 predicted proteins | sample AttlaeALBM3_FD_111480 | JGI IMG/M metagenome (GOLD analysis project Ga0157362, IMG submission 111480) | Fungus gardens microbial communities from leaf cutter ant in Ribeirão Preto, State of São Paulo, Brazil - Atta laevigata ALBM3 | ecosystem: Host-associated > Fungi > Mycelium > Unclassified ... | reverse complement strand
GCCAAAAATATTATTAGACATTTTCTTAACCATTATTTAAAGATTTAGCTTAAAAATTAATTTATCGCATTTATAAATTATTCTTTGTTTTGAAGAACTTTTTAAATTTAATAATGATGTCAATAACTATAGATGCTTATACATACATATATAAAATTTTATATATATATATATATATTATATATAGAAAAAATTAATTCATATATACTTGTGTGAATTATACTTGTGTGAATTTATTGTAAGCCATGAAAGCTTTTATACTTGGATCGTGACTGGTTTTTTCAACGAATTATGGATACTATTAATTATTCAATTAATGTTATGTATTTATTTCATTATTCGTACAATTATCGCAGAAAAAGTTGTAATTAAAAATAGAAAACAAGAGATACATCTGCTATTGATTTTCAAAATCGCGTGATCAAGAGTGCAGCTTTGCATCTGAAGTTAGAAACTGGAATCAGGATGCCAATCTAAGGACGCCGCCTAAAAGTGCCTACCTTTAGACACAAAGTATACTTCAGTGCACGTGGTACATATATTAGTTTCGATATATAATTTTATAGAGTTTATAATTCTTTTTTGAAGGAAGAAAATCGAAATTATTATTCCCTTAGCTAAATTAAATGATGAGACGTATTTTTCATTTGAAGTTAGGCCATATTCGAAGAAATAAAACAGGATGACTATGGCTATGATGACAAATAGGACTATGGCTATGATGGCAAACCTGCCCAATATATCTGGCAAATGCCTAATTTCAGACGAGAAGCATCAAAGCATCTCTCGAATGTATGTGATGTTTATTTCAACAAAATTTTGCGAAATTCATCGAACTATTATTCTCCCAAAAAAAAAGCAATTTGTTTAATTCAGTGTGATCAGGTAAGATTTCATTATTTTTTAATTGAAAATTCAGAGATTCCTTCGTAATATACACGGTGTTTCGACAGCCCTGACTGTCGAAGCACGTGTCTCGTTATAGCCGTGTGATATTGAACGGAGAGATGGTAAAGATGAGACTGAGGACTCGTTTGATTAACATTTGCATTCGACACAAATATAACAACGCGCAGGACGACATTCATCTTCCCAGGATTCAGTGGAAGAGGATTCGTCTGAAGAACTCCCAAGAATCCAACCAAGAGAATCTAACCTCTAAAAACGATAAATCAACTATAAACTCTCTTCGCAATTCTCCTGTGATACCAGTTAATTTTGAGATGGGCTACCATAAATTATTTGCAAAGTCTGAGAAAGTGCCAAGCAAGTTGAATGTTAACATACAAATATCAAAGAAATCGACAACAGAGCAGAATATAAATTCAGATATAGAATCTAATAATAAAACAAACATTCACATAAACAGACAAGTAACTGAATTGGATCAACAATTACAACAAAAGTTTCAAGAATTAAGAGAATCAGAAAATAGTACAAATATTGATTCAAATGTGAATTCGAAGAATGATAATGTTCGAGTTAATGAAATAAATATGCAAATGTTACCCGAAACATTGCACCAGCAATTGTTCAGAAAAGATGATAAAGATGATAAAGAAAACTCTCTGTCTGAAGAGGAAATCGATAACATAAAGAAAAATTTAATTACATATGGTATAAACGTGGAGGATGCAACCAGGTTGCCAAACGTGAACTTGAAATTACCGGCTTTGGAAGGAAAAGATATAGAGGAACATTTTTATAATATTGGAAAAGCACAAACTAAACCGTATTTAAAAATCATAAGTGATATTATGAATGATATTCCCAAAATGCCAACACAATGGCTCTTCAAAGAAGGCTGGACTAGATATACAGCAGATGGTACAGCAGAAAGCATAGAGTATCCTTTAGAAGATGGTTTAATTTTCGATGTTGAGGTCTGTATGAAACAGGGTCCTTTGCCTACTCTAGCTACTGCGATCAGTAATAAAGCCTGGTACAGTTGGGTATCAAATTCCTTGATACAAAGTATTAGTCAAACATTTGACACACAGTTATTTACGCCAAATATGCTCATTCCTATAGAAAGTAGCAAAGAGGAATATGGACATAGACTGAATCAGCATCAGAAGAAACCAAAAATTATTGTAGGCCATAACGTGTCATATGATAGAAGTAGAATTAAGGAGCAGTATTGGTTGAATTCTACGGGAACTCGTTTCCTTGACACTATGTCATTACATGTATGTGTCAGTGGTCTCAACAGTTATCAAAGATCACTATTAATATCTAAGAAAATAGATAAGGAGAAAGAGATCTGGCAGTCTACCACTTCATTGAACAGTTTAATAGAAGTGCATAAACTGTATTGTGGCTATGAGATAAATAAAGAGGGAAGAAATTTATTTGTCGAAGGTACTATTAAAGATATTAAAGATAATTTCAGTATGTTGATGTCTTACTGTGCTTCCGATGTAGTTGCTACTCACAATATATTACGCAAACTATTCCCACTCTTTCAAGAAAGATTCCCTCATCCAGTTACTTTGGCAGGAATGTTGGAACTCAGCTCAGCATACTTGCCGGTGAATTCCAATTGGCAAAGATACTTGGAGGAATCAGAGTCGACCTTTGACGACTTAAATTATGAAGCGAAATTCACTCTCGCCAAGAGAGCCGATGCTGTTTGTCATCTCATGCACGATGAGAAATATAAGAAAGACTTATGGATGTGGGACCAAGATTGGAGCACACAGAACATTAAGATGAAAAGCAAAATCTCAAAAGTAAAGTCTGCTAACATAGAGACAAATATAACAGAAAAAATAAAAGAGCAGTCAGACACTAAATATTTATCAGATGATGAGGAAGAAGAAGAGGATCCTCTAGCAAAGGAATTTGCGTATTTAGAGAAAACCAGACACTTATTGCCAGCTAGAATGCCGCACATGCCAGGATATCCAGCATGGTACAGGAAACTCTGTTCTAAGCAAAGCGAAGATGAAGACTGGGAACCAGGTCCACAGAATATTAGCACTTCCATGCAAGTAGTTCCGAAGTTATTGAATCTGACATGGGAGAAGTATCCATTGCATTATATAAAGGATCGCGGTTGGGGAATTCTGGTACCGTACAGGAACGATCCCGACATTGAGACCAAACTGCCACTGGAAAATCTTTTGGCGCAGTGTCCTTTGCCAACGCCCAATCTGTCCAGAGATAGTTCCGATGACGCGATGGCCACCTTGAGCATCGACGTACAAAACGATCTTCACAAGACGGAATTCTGGCGATTTAAGAAGAAGCAAGATAAGTTATACAATAAAATATATAAGGGCACTGGCGTGTGGTGCAACGTCGATATCGACAACTGTTGCTACTTCTTCAAGTTACCGCACAAGGATGGTGTCAATTTCAACGTCGGAAATCCGCTCGCTAAGGACTTCCTTAATAAATTTTCCGAGAATGTACTCGCCGGATTGGATGTTAGCGCTGCGGAAGTGCTGAAGATTGCTCGTATGCTGTCTTACTGGCGGAATAATCGTGATAGGATCATGTCACAACTGGTGATATGGCTAGACAATCATTCTCTGCCCAGCAATGTCAAAAGAACGAAGCAATACATACGTTATGGCGCGATAATACCTCAGGTAGTCGTTTCCGGTACTTTAACACGTCGCGCTGTAGAGCCTACGTGGATGACAGCATCAAATGCACATGTCGAACGAATTGGTTCCGAGCTCAGATGTATGGTACAAGCGCCGCCAGGATACAACATTGTCGGTGCTGATGTGGATAGCCAGGAATTGTGGATTGCCTCAATCATCGGAGATGCACATTATAAGCGTATTCACGGAGCGACGCCTTTCGGCTGGATGACCCTCATTGGAACCAAGTCCAATGGCACTGACATGCACAGCGTTACCGCCAAGGCTATTGGCATTTCGCGCGACCACGCCAAAGTCATCAACTACGCCCGAATCTACGGTGCCGGTCAGAAGTTCGCTCAACGGCTGCTGAAGCAATTCAATCCATCTATGACGGACGCCGAAGCTACTTCTAAATCACGCAAGATGTTTGATCTTACAAAGGGTAAAAAACTATTTTGGTTGAAGCCTGAATTTGTCAATGATGACTTACAAGATATTGCTTACACATCTTCTCAAGCATATAAGATAGCGAAGTTGCATGGCAAAGCGTACCAGGACATCTTTCTGAAGAGTGAATGGATGGGCGGCTCGGAATCAGCCATGTTCAACCGATTAGAACAGATCGCTGGCAGTGAACATCCAGTCACGCCTTTTCTTGACGCCAGATTGAGCCGCGCCTTGGAGATCACTAATACCGACGATGATGACAAATTTTTGCCCACCAAAATTAATTGGGTTGTGCAAAGTGGTGCGGTAGACTTCCTTCATCTGATGCTGGTTTCCATGAGATGGCTGATGAGAGATAACGCTAGATTCTGCTTATCGTTTCACGATGAAGTGAGATATCTGGTCCCATTCAAGTATAAGTACAATGCTGCGTTGGCCATGCACGTGACCAACTTGATGACGAGATCATTCTGCGCTTCTAGACTAGGAATGAGAGATCTGCCGATGTCGGTAGCGTTTTTTGCCGCCGTAGAAGTTGATACTGTCCTTCGCAAAGAGTCCACTTACGATTGTAAGACTCCATCCAATCCTCATGGCTTACAAAATGGATATGAAATACCGCCCGGCGAAAGTTTAGATGTCTGGACTGCTTTGGAAAAATCTGGCGGCTCGCTGGGCTATTGGCATGATGCAAAAAATCGCAAAGTTAAATGAGACGTGGATTCCATCGTTAAAAAAATTATCACAATTTCATAAAAAGCTATTTAAACAAATGTTATGAAACTATTTTTGTATTCGCTATTTTCGAGAATGCATAACTTTGTCTCACAAAATAAAAGGAAAATAAATGAAGGCGGCAGAATAAGTTATAGTATTTTTAATTTTATAGATCACAATGTCATCTATAACAACGAAGCGTAAATACGTTTTTCAAGAATTCGACGATATGAACCTCCCTACGGATTCACAAAGCATCGTACGAATTGTGCAGGCGCGCGGTCACAATCTTCATGAAATCGTCACCCCCGCCGGAGAGCAGTACATTGTTTCGATGCCTACTAAATTCAGGCAAAATATCTGGGTAAAGAGAGGTGACTATATTGTTATCGAGCCAATCGTGGAAGGCAAGAAAGTCAAGGGCGAAATTGTTAAGATACTCACAAAGGTAATTCACTATCTTATAACAATTTATATTTACAGTTGTTAGCGATATCATTTGCTCGTCTTAGAGAAATATTCTCTAATCTACATAATTATGAAAAATAATTAAATTTAAATTAATTCTTTTACAAGTATTACAAAATTTTACAAAAACTTATCTTTATATATACATGATATGATATATACATTGAGTGCAAAAAATATTCGTACAGAGAAAATATTTTTTAAAAAAACTTTATTTTTAGAAAGTAAATTTATATTAACGAGAAATGAGTCGAATTGATATCGATATTGATACGATAATTTCAATACTAATTTGATGTCGATTTGATGTTTAATTGACGATCATTTTTTACTGGATAATTAACAATTTATTCATAAAGAATAAAAACAAACTGTATATTTCTTAAAATTATTAATATAAATATACCAAACAGAGTATATTGATTATAGAAAATATATATAAAAAATTAGCGAAAATTAAAAATTGTATTGTTTGAATGCTCAAAAAGTACAGTCGAGAAATTTAGCTTCTAAAATCAGAAATACATGCGAAGCTCGTTTGTATATATTAAAATAGAATGTGTGTGTGTATATATATATATATATATGTATATATATATGTGTGTGTGTGTGTGTGCAGGATCACATAAAATGGTATCGTGAACAGAATTGTTGGCCGCCAGAATTCGATGAGGATCCACAAAGGAACGGATGTTTGATAGCAACGAATTATACTACATGCGATGACGAAGAGCTTTTCGTAAATACGAATAGGTGCGCTCCTAATCAGACAATAGACGACAGTGAAAGTGATACAGATTCCAGCGAATCTGATTCTCGTTAGCTCAGGACTTGCCCTTTTATATATGATACAAAAATGTACATATATCATTTTATATCTTTCATACATAATTTTAAAAGCAAATTGTTTTGTATATATTTAAATAATAAAAGTATTTTTGTGCATATAATATCGAACTTCGTCTTCTAGCTTAGAATTATTGTAAAATTTAATTTAAACTTCTTGCAAAGAACTTGAAAATTTTTTCTAGTTATATTCTTCAAATTCTTTACTTAAATTTTTTGTAATAATGTAAGTGGAATTTACTTCATTCCTTTACTTCATCCCACTTATTTCCTATAGCTAATAAATTTTGTTTATTATTTTCAATTCAATGGTTTGATGCTTCTTGAGCAATTTTTAAGCTGCTTATTTCCTCGCCAAGAAGATTATTTGATTGCTATTTTGGAGAATTCACGAAGAGGAAATTGAAGTCAAGAAGGTCAGTTACTAATCGCAGAAAAAGGAAATCTAAAAAATTTGAAGCGTGCACTTGTATGCTTGACCTAATTTTTTATCAAGTTTCCTATATTTGATGCACATAATTGATATTTTTCTTGGTAGCTCGCAACTTTGCAGTATACTCATTCGCTAAATTTTATTTTCACGATTTCAGAAAAGTTATGTCATTCTTTTTCAAAAGTTTCGATAAAATAACATACTCATCCACTTCAGCTGCAACAAACTTGCGAAACTGTCATGTCAGTTCCATATTTATGCGGAAAGAATATATCTAAGTTTCCTTAATAACGAAAAATCGCCTCCAGTTTTTCTTATCGCGCGAGAGGATTTATACAGATCTTTCAATGAATAAATGAATAAAAAGAATATTCTAATGAAGACTGATTTTGTGAAAATAAGTTTCGAAATTAAAAATGGTTTTCGAAATCAATTCCAATTTTTATCTTATTTTCTCTATTATACAAAAATTATATTCTCTTTCGTTTTGAATAATAATTTAAATTTTTTAAATTATTATTTATAAAATTTATTATTTATTATTTATGAAAATAAATCAAAATCTAAATCAATCTAAATTATTCAATTTTATCTTGCCATTTTCTACAACTTTAATACAACCAGACATAAGATTTTAAATTAAACAACAACAATGAATATAATTAATAACGGATTCATGCAGAAATTTTTGTCGATTTTTAATGAAAACTGTGTTCAATTAAAAAATGTTTTTAGAGATGCGACATAATAGGATGCAATCATTGATAAAACTTCCGCATTTCCTTTGTGTTTGAAAACTGTTCTTTTCCTTTTCCGAGAATACCTTAGCGGGACAAAGCGACGGAATCTTTCTCTTATTTTTCACTTTCGTTTAGAAGAGGACAAAAATGTACAATATTGAATGTAAAATATACACGACAAATATCCTGATTTGCTATAGAAGTAAATTGCGTTACGCTCGCAATTTGAAAAGATGTTAGTGACGTTAGCAGAAACGATTTATTTTGACTTAAGAAGTCATTTCTGTAGATAAGGGATGATTTACTGGCTTCAGCTCGACTGAATCCTTTTGACGTAAACAAACATGAAAAATATTACACAAATGTTGCTAGCATAAAAGAAATTTCTGATATTTTTAATATATAAAAAGAAATGTAACGAGAGTAATAACGAATGAACTGAATCATAATACAACGAATATTAATATAATATTATTTCAACATAAGGTATCATAAAAATTAAACTTCAAGTTTCAAAATTAATTTTAAAATTAAAGTTAAAATTAATTAAAAAAAATTTTTAATTTCACATTTTTGAAATTTTGAAAATTTTAAACATTAAAAATACTCAAATTTAACTTGAAATTTTTATAATTAAAATTTTTTTAAACTTTAGAAATTTAAATTTATAAAACTTTGATAATTTTAATATTATTAAATTTTTAAATTTTTTTAAATTTATTCTAATTTCTAATTATATATATTGAGATTATTATAGAAAAAAGATGCAATTTTAAATATCCTTTTAAGGAATAAAGTAAGTTTAATTTTCTGTAATAAATCATTTTTTATAATGTTTATATTGATTTTATTATTCTCTTTATTTTTTTTTGTTTAAATAATTGGAATAAAAGTTTACGTGCCTCACGTGAGAATGATTGTGTGATTTGACAGAGATTTTGTTCAATGCACAAAAATTTTGAAAAATACATATATACACATACGCGCGCGAGCGCACACACACACATACACACATACACAGAGACGTTACATAAGCGTTATTACAATAGCTGAACATTCACTATAAAAATTTATTTTATAAACAAATACAGAATTTAGTTTATATTTCTTTTTAACAAAAAATATACGAGTATATATTCTTGTTAAATTAATATCGTGTAGTATTTATTAAACACTATGCTTTTTAGTATTAAAAAGATGAAGCTATATAGTTTTCTGTTATAATTTTATTTATATAACTTATTAATCATGTTGATAATGATATCTTACATAAAATTATGAGAGTAGAAAAGCCGGAATATTATAAAAATTTAAAAGAAAAGTTAATTTGTCCGCTTAAAACTTTATCATGTTTGATAAGTTAAGTAATTTATAAGAATCTAATTTAAAGCTTGCGGCAGACGGTGCGATTTTTCTGGCTGGATTGCTTGTAAATTACTAAAAATTCTATGTACTATGGTATAAATTCTAGTAATTTATTAAATCTGCAAGCAATTCATCAAGAAAAATTGCTGCCTGCTGCAGATTTAAAATGCTAAAAATCTGAAGTGATTTCAAGAAACTTTCGAAACACAGCCTTGATCAAGAAAAAATATTTTTGAAAACAATACCAAAGCTGCATAAAAAAATCTTTCTAATAAATATACTTTCGTATTAATATTTTCCAAGAAGATTCCAAAAATTAACATTAAACGATGGCGAGAAAAAGGAAATTTTCTCTTAAGAAAGATAATAACATTAGTTATTATAAATTTGGGCATTTCTGCGGAGAAAATTGCTTTTAACTTTTAAAATTGTTCTTAAACTTTTCATCGTTACCTCGATATAGGAACTTCTTGAATCTTATTTAAATCTTATAAAAGAAATTTCTTTTGAGCTTCGAAACCTACTATATCGAATGTTAATACCCATCTAAATTATCTGCAAAATTCTAACAATCTTCAGAAAGAGATTTAATTAACTTGACTTGATGCTACGTTGTGAAGGAAATTCACTATCAGCAACGGAGCAGTTGACAGGTGTTCTTAATGATATTATCAAGATCATCGCGCTCAGTTCGTACTCAGCGACGTTCTATCGCGGATGATAGACCTGTTCTAACATTTTTGTCACGATAGACATTCGGTGGTCTTGGATCATTAGCGCCAATTGACGAGTCAAAACAGTCGATAGGTGACCTTGCGTAACCTATGAAGACGCGTGTTTCTTGAAATTACAAACACTTATATGCTTTCGAACACAATCTACATTATTCTGATCTCGCAAGTGCTAAATTGTAAACAGCACGTCTTTCAGCTCGTAATTTCGTTTATATCGATTGAAACTCGATCACTACAGTATTGCAGACTTTCCGGTTATATTGCGTTTTCGCCGAAAAATTCGAGTACATAAAAATAAAAAAAATTTAAAAAGACAAAAGTGGTAACTGTGATGTGCGACAATTGTGTTGTGACGATCGCGGATTGTAACACTGCGCAAATATTCAAAGAACAATTAAAACATGATATTGACTCTTTGAATACGATTTATAATTGCAATCTAATTTCAATTAAATTATAATTATAATTTTGCTTGGCAGCGAAGGTATAAACGTAAACCAGTTGTTTCACAGTGCGGAAACGAAAACGAGGAACGTTTATTTTGTCAAATAATAATAAACGTGTCCACGCTTTTATCAGCACGAATAGCTTTCTATGCTACCTTGGAATTTAGTCAGAAAAGCTAAGAATGCATAAATGACTCTTATCCCATCTGTTTTGTGTTAGTTTTCTTTTATTGTCTCAGAAAGATTCTGCAAGAAGATTATATCGCAAGTGAGTGACCCATTAACAATCAACATTTATCGAGGAGCTTGACGCGTTTGTTTGTTTGCGTGCGCGATACCGAGCGATATCAGAATGTGCATACGCGTGAAGGTATTGTCATGATGAACCGAACTAGCGTGTGACATCTTCACGAAAGTTCCAAGCATGGGGACGTCAAATCAGGACGGGGACATTGAAAACGACACTCTCGATTTCTGGCGGGACTGGGATCTAAGTGAGTTGACCGAGGATGAGTATCTGAGCAAGGTGCTGGGACCCAAGTATCTGTCTCTCAAACTGGTAATACCGCTCACGATCACGTATGTAGTGATCTTCATCACCGGAATTTTCGGCAATGTCGCCACGTGCACGGTCATCATCCGAAATTCGTCCATGCAGACCGCCACCAACTATTATCTCTTTAGTCTAGCTATATCTGACCTAACTTTACTTTTATTAGGTGAGCGAACAAAACAAATGTCGAGATTGCTTCTCGATGTTACCTTTTTATGCTTCGAGCATTTTTTTTTATAGGCGAACGTTTCTCACATTTAGATATTAATTGCTTTTTCTTTTGTACTTTCCTTTCACGTTCACTTACTCATCGGTGAGAATGTACACAGAAAATTTTTCTTAAATTTCACACATTTCAAACAATCCACTCAAATTTTTGTGTTTAATTTAATTACAAGATGAATATATTAGAAAGTAATTAACACAATCTGTAAATTAATTGTGTAAACAGATTTTTTTCAGTAAAATTAACATTTATATGATATGTTAAATTACCTATTCATTCATCTTAAAATTTACGTTTTAAAATTAGAACACATTTTTATGTTACTTATTCATAAATTGTATTATTTTGATACTAAGAAATGTTGAATATCAAAAACAAACTATTTAAATAATGTACTCACATTACGTTATAAATTCAACTCAAAATTTTAATAACTTGAGTCAATCGATTTTAACATTTTTAACATAATACAAAATTAAATATAAAATATTTTTTACTGTGTAAAGAGAAGTCATGTTATTTCAATTAGGATGATCTTCTCAGATCCAATGACTACACAGTAAGAAACAGACCTAATTTTATATAGGTTAATACTCGTTGCAGAATTTACCTTTAAATAGCTTAGACTCTAATAAAATGCTTGCAGACGATTTTAATAAAAGAATGTTCCTATAATGTAAAATGAAAGAAATAAGAATATAAGTTTGAATACTACATGCTTACTGCATATTTAAATAAAATATGAGTCTAATGTACGTCTGCCTAAGTGAAATCTCTGCCTTGGCTTGAAATTTCTTTCCTTTTTATCATTCTCGAAAATAGAGTAGAAAATATAAAATATAAATGTAAACGAGATGTCAGGATTTAAACTATTTCGCGTTCCTCTCCACATTCTTGGTTCACGTTTCTTTATCTCTCATAATGCGTAGAATTTTATGTTTGTAACGTGAATTACAATTATTTGCAAGCTGAAAATTCGTCTCTCTTATCACTCTTATTTCAATCGGGGGTCGATATAAAACAACGTTGACTGAATTGCTTCTGGCTGGTAATGAACGATTCGTTAATTGCCGATGGCTCTTCGCTCGTTGATATTGCGATTTTGATAATTGATAAAGCAATTGATAACGATAGTCGGCTCGCTTAAACTGTTCTCATTTGGATAACGCGGAATAATAGATATGTTGCGGTGTCGATTTAGTCGAGAACCTGTTTGCAATATGTATAAATTCCATCGGGTTATTTCCAATATCGGACTGAGTAAGATTAAAAAAATCTGAATAATGAATGAGGTCAAATTCTTGTCGAAGGAACAAATTGGTTTCGATTTAAAAACCAAAGGGAGCAGTAGAGCGAAGCCAATCCCTTTGACATGGTGACAAATTAAATTGAGAATCCTTAGCATATATAACGCATTTCTTCGCGCTTCTTTTCTAACAAGTTATTTTTTACGTAATTTTAACAAATAATAACGATCAATAAAAAATATTGTAATCATGAAATTATAATGTTTCAAAAATATTATTCGCACATTTTTGTCACATTTAAAATATAAATAAGAAATTATTAGATAAATACAAAAATCCCTTTTATTGAAAGTTTAAAGAATGTATTATTCATCATTTACAATATAGAAACGAAATAAATACAAACACTCCCTTTATTGAGGTATTTATAAAATACCACAGAGAGAGATTGTAACTGAAAATGTTCAAAGATGCAATTATTTT
>Ga0157362_1000672_pt1 | contig 12309 bp, 8 predicted proteins | sample AttlaeALBM3_FD_111480 | JGI IMG/M metagenome (GOLD analysis project Ga0157362, IMG submission 111480) | Fungus gardens microbial communities from leaf cutter ant in Ribeirão Preto, State of São Paulo, Brazil - Atta laevigata ALBM3 | ecosystem: Host-associated > Fungi > Mycelium > Unclassified ... | reverse complement strand
GCAAGGCGAAAGCCTTTATGGAAACACGGTTGCACAAGCGAGAACGAGCGCGCAACAAACGTCGAGTCACAAACGAACCAACCGCTCGCGCTGTTCCAAAGCACGATAGTTACGAAAGGCATCGTAAACTATATTACATCTCCGGAGCATTCAATATGGCATTACAGAAATTATGGGTAAATTGTCTGATATTCATTTTGGCGTGGCGCTAAGCTCGCCGTGTCGAAACGAAGTCAGAATACAAAGTCGAACAAACCGCTTCAAGGTACATCGCGAAAGAGAGAGAGAGAGAGAGAGAGAGAGAGAGAGAAAGACTGCAAACTGTGTTACGACATTCCGAGGATACTTCGAATTTTGCAAGTGGATTATGTCGGTTTTGTATTTCCATTTCCGGTGAAATAAACAGCGAGACGTATCCTTAACTTACCAACTTAGCAACTTATCAATTTACTATTACTAAACTTGATTTAACTTTCTTATGCGGTTCTCTTCATATTATATTTTGAAAATATAACATGTTTGTACTTGAATAAATTATATATTTTTATGTATTCATATAAAGAATAAATAAAATAATTTGTTAAAAATAATAATCAAATAATAACTAAAAATATCAATAAAATTCGTATCTCTTCAAAATATTATTTAAAATTTTTATTTCAAATGAAATTTTTTATATACACACTTTAATTTAATATCTATTAAATGCAATCTATGCATTTCATATTAATTCCATATTAATTGTGAACATAAAGAACTTTTGTTCTTTATTTTTTTTCCTTTTTTTTCCTATCCATTATACGCTTTATTCATATTATTAAAGATTTTTCTAAATAATATTCTTGATATATATTCTTCGACAAATACAGATCTCCAACAAATTATTTATTTCCAACAAGTTATTTTTCTCATTTTTCTCTCGTTACTTCATCATTACGCTGGCGAGTGAACATAAATTATATTAAAAGACGTCACGCCCTATCGCAACTTGGTTCACAGTCTGATTATGAAAGTTTTCAAGCAAATTAATCGCTCCTCCTCGCGCATACCTTCTCTGTCTTCACGTTTGCGATCTGGTATCCATGTCGCAGACACGTACGACGACGATGTTAACAGTGAGAGACGAATCAGATCGTGGGACCGTATGTGGAAATCACAGCTTTGCTAAATTCGAACTGAAGTAAAATAGCTCGAATACCACGTAATTATAAATAGAATTATAGCGCGGATAATAATCTGATAATACATATTCCGCGTAGTGGAATATGCGCTCCCTCGAATTAATTTCATTTCAATGAAATAAAACGTTCGTGATTCTCTTATGAACGCCCAGCGCTATAATGCAGGATCAGAATTGTTGAGAAACTGCTATCTACAATAATTCTCTACTCATTGATTTAAGAAGAAACTATTCGAAAACGGAATACATTGTAAGTGTAATTGCGTACATAATTGCAATAGCTAATAAAAGTTCTGTATATGTGTATTGCAGTGCCTGATTGTGCTGATATTCGCATGTTTTTATCAGAGAAATTTTTCTACCTTAGTGCACGGAAAAATAATTATATTTCTTTATATGCTTAAACTATACATGTGAAAAATAATTAAAAGTCCACTATCCAAAATAAACACTCTTTCTCGGCCGTAAACATCAAAACAACCGGAAACGAAGTAGCGAACGAGTACAATAACTGCTTTGTTCTACTTCGCTTTGTTCCTTACTACAATTACTAAGTTACACAGTTACTCTTTCACACTACCGCCGCGTATATAGACAAAAGAAGTTGCTTTTTAATTAATGAGAGACCAAAACAACAGCGAACAACAGCTTGTTGTGCCGGCAGGTGAGTTCGAATCGCGAAGACGAAAAGTGATCAAAGGACGACACGAATGAAAAGCAAAAGTAGTTAGTATGCTAATTAAAGACTGCATCATCGTCTCTCAATCGCAACAAAGATCAATTAAGTAAAAGCTAAACTGATGTCCAACGAGGACAAATACTCTACCTTTCTTTTTCTAACTCTTTCAGTGTAACTTTATGTCTTTAATATTTTTTGTATTAAAAATTCTCTTATATTGAATTTTATAATCTAATCAATATATATATATAGTGTTACATACCGGCGTATAACTTTGGTTTTATTAAATTGAACATCGATGATATACTGATAAGTTTATGTATTAGCCCAATTATTTACTTTGTGCATTAATTTTACTGAAAGTTGACTTTATTAATAATAATTTACAAATTATATTATAATTATCGCCTACACATACGATAATGATGGAAAAAAGTCAAAATGTAATAGAAGCTTATGTATAAGAGAAGAAATATAGAAGATTTTCGCGATACAGGTGCCTCGCAATTCGCAGAACCCATTCAGTCCTGTAAAATGCTAATGCCTTTCGCGAATGCATTCTCTGCGGTAGAGAAATCTCGTAACGGAGCGGACAAAACTGTGCGAGAGTGAAAAGAGTATAAATAGATGCTACATCGTCGAAAAGAAAGGTAAGAGTATAGGGAAAAAGGGTGAAGTAAGTAGAGAAAAGAGGAAATCACCGAATGGAGAGAAAAAAGGGAAAACATGATACATGAGTCACAATTATCACGCTACATCGAAACCGGCCGATGTCTGCAAAACTCCAAGATTGCAAATATATCGCTTAGCGATAGTCTATACTCTATTTTAACAAGCTTTAAAAATCTAATTATAAAAGTACTTGCTATCTCTCTGAAATTAGAGAGCAGAGATATAAGAGATTTTATTTGAAACTTTATTACGCTCCAATATATATACGCTCCAATATATATTACGATCTATTATATTATTATTAAATTATTTGTATTAGAGAAAGTTAAACTGAAAGTTGAAATATAAAATGATACTGATATATACACGAGGAAAAAAATTCCCATGTGAAATCTGCCGAAAGAATAAATTTTATCATTAATTCTTTAACATCAATTCTTCGTCATAATTTTAATTCGAACAAGAGTAATAACAAACTTTATACAAACATTTCTGCTGTCCAGTCAATTAATAGAAACTATTAGCTCGTTCTTTTAAGTTTCTATTATACAGTTTAGAAGTCAGCACTACGCTTCTTTTCCTCTCTGTCCTTCTCGTTTTCCTTCTTTGCTCATTTTTTCCTTTCAACTATACCCTTTTTACGACGTATTTACTTCGAAAATAATGAGCGGGTTGTACAACGAGCGTACAAGTACATCGGAAGCCGGTGCTCGTTATTCTGTCGTTATTTCTTTCTGACATACCTTGCCTAGGGCTTTCCTCTTTCTGTTCTTTTCAGATCGATTTACGTAAAGACACGTGAATCGCATACGTCAGCATAAAAATACAAATGAACTTGCACACAGAACAGAAAAATTGCACGTAGGAAAGAAAGGATCGAGAAGACACATTTCCCGTTCCTCTTTCGTCTGTATAATGTAAGAACTATATATAGCATAAGAACCATTTTTCATTCATCTGCCTTTGTACAGATTTATGATTGGTTTAACTTAAAATTCTAAAAGAAAATAAAAAGATTTCATACACGACTAAGCAAATTGGCTGTCAATATCGTGTCCAAAATGTGCATTGAATTTCTAAAGAAATATATTAATTTATATTATATTCTACATTTATTAAAATAAATTAAACGGAAATGTAATGTAAAAAAACAGTACTGTAATAAAATAAAATAAAATAAAATATTAATAATGTTAATAAAATATTAAAATATTAATTATGTTCCTCGCATAATTTGCGAAAATAAACTACAAAAAGCTTATCGTACAAATTCAAATAATGTTAAAATATCTCGTGGAAGATAATCTACCTTGATATATAATTATATTCTCTAGATTTAATTCATGAAGCGCGAATCAGGAATGGAGAAAATTTAAATTTCAGTACCGCCGCGAAATTTACATCGTTCATTATCACTCCTCATCAACCTAGGAACAATAAAGGTATTAAATTTGATATCGCGCGTCGCGACAGCCGATTAATCGGGAAGAAAATTCCGAGTACGGGGTAAGAACTGCAATAATTAAATGCGCGATTCCCGAATCAGCGAACGATCGGGCGACGTCGATAACCGATGGGGGAGCACAATGGCCGCGTTTCCGGTTCCGGAACGCATTAAGCTTGTTATCGCGCTCAGCCAGCTCGATCCGCTCGAATCTACCCGTCATTGTGCATCGATGAGAAACCCCGCACGCATCGTTCACGAGAGTAGACGTCGATTATTTCCAGAAAAGGGAACTTCGCCAGATATTCCAGCGGTGAATAGAGATACATCGCTGAATATTATCTATTTCTAGAGTAAAATCAAATTTCTTTCTCGCAAAGGTAAATGTAGGAAAAATATTTGAGATTTGCCAAACGCAAGTTACTATCCATAATGAGAAGTTACAATCCATTAATGTTACCAAGTGACAAAGTTAACTATCCACCCCTTAAAAGGAAAGTTACGTCCCCTAATTTTCGTGTTTCGATTTCTCTCTCTTTCGATTCTTTCCGGGACGTCACCACAGAAAGAAAACAGCACCATCGAGGTAATCCAGAAGGATAGAGCAATGTCGACTTTGTCATCCTCTTTCGAGTTGGACTGGTCTATAAACGAGCTTGGCATCGTCTTCTTTGGGGATCGAAAGAGAATCAACGAGAATGAAGATAACGAGAATCGAGGTTCCTTCAAGGGTGAAAGAGATGCTCGGCGACTCGCTTGATTCCTCCCTTAGGAACTCTTCGAGCAGGAACGATTATTCGGAGGACAGAACAAGTATAGGCACCAATCTGAGTGACAAAATCTCCTTTGGCCTAGCCAACGGAGCTCAAATGGCGTTCATTGATCATGTCAGGTCTAAATGATTTAGTTTTTATAAGCGTGATATTGAAAAAGTTAGAGATTATATATCTATTAAAGATTAATCTTTAATTTCCTCTAAAATCAATTTAGAGAAAATTTATATTTATTCTTATTAGACAAGTATGACACAAATACTAAGCTTAAATAAAATTATTTCTACACAGCGAAAACTTATTTTCTTATCATTAATTTTCCTCCATCTTATTCCTCTAATTTTACTGAAATATACAGAGTTAGATATTGAAGTGGTAATGTTATGTCGATCTAAAATAATTTCCTTTTTTACGAAGAAAATAAACGAAATTTTGTTGAAAATGATAAAGAAGAATTTTGGGAATATTTGAAATTTTTAAAATTATCTCAGAAATTGGGGGCATTGAAAGGGACTTTCATAGCAGAAGAAGCGTCCTCTCCGACGAAAAGTCTCTTAGAGAAATATCTTTCGAGCATCTGCCAAGGAAGAGTCCATTTTAGGAATAGCTACGAGGGTTGTGAAATCCGGTGATTGTTGCCAAGCGCCAAGGTGGATACCGACCGAAAAGAGCACGATGGTTTCTCGAGTGGCCGACGAGTAGGACGAAAAGGAAGAATCGAGAAGAAAAGGGGAAAAGGAGAGAGGCTGGAAAGAAATGAAAGAGGATAGGATGGAGAAAGGAAAGGAAGAGAAAATGAGACAGAAAGGGAAAGGGAAGAGAAAGAGGAAACGATAGTCGGCCACGGGGGGGGGTGGAAGGTTCGCATTAAAATTCAAATATCACAGTCGAGGAAGAGCCCTCACTTTGAGGTCCGTAGAGCACAGTGGGCCAATATGAATACATTACAACGTGTTTGCATCCAGCCCCGGACCGGTAATACCTTCTATTAGAATCATGCCGCCGCATTTTAATACGGCGAGAGAAGGGCAGAGGGAGAACGATGCGAGCAAGTTGTTCGGAAACGAAGATATTCGTACAACCAACAACTGACTCGCGTGCTTAGCATGATCGTAAATATGTAATCTAAAGGATAGAGGAAATAATCCATTAGCGATTAATAACAGCAGTGATGTAATCTTTAATAGCATTATTACAGCCTGGTACAGACTAGCTCAACAGATTTTTCGTAATAAATCTCAAGTGAAGTCAATAAATATCTGATACTTGTCAATCCGGATACATAAACGTATGTTTCTAGGGCCAATCCTTTTCTCGATATATCTTTTACTTAAATAATTTAAATATATAATTATAATATACAATATATACACACACATATATATATTAAATTTTTATAATAAATTGTTATATATTAAATTAAAACTAATTGCATATCTAGCTAAGTTTAGATAATATTCCATCGATTGTTGTCCTGAATTGGAGACGAAAATTGCAGCAATTGAGAATTCACCACATTCCATCACACGGAATACGATATCGCGAAAATTTTCTATTAATATACGTGAGTAATAAGGATGATAGAGCAAATATTCTCGAAAGAGGAAGAAACGCCACCTTGCTATAACTTACGTAAACAATACGAGCACATCATGATTCCGTTTGCAATCTAAATTTACGATTATTTGTCGATGATTCCTAACAAGTAATCAGCGACATAACTTCCTCTAGAGTGGCAATTACCAACCAACGCAATCACAAGGACGATGTTGATGCTATGTCGTCGTTGATGCTATATATTAACGAGATAATATATAGTAGTACCCAAAATTGATATTTCGATGATAGGGATAATATTGCTCAGCCAAGAGCTTTATTATATCTATCTAGACAGTTCCGTTTATGTTTTTAATTGACTTGGCGAGAATGCAATCAGCTACGTTCACAGCATGACTAACTCATATTGTTCGCTTGCATCGAAATGCAACAGAAGCATACCGCGCGATGTACAATATTTATCAATGAGAGATACGTGCTTCGGATTTGACAAAAATCTGTTGAAAGCCGAATTAGTTATCAGCTGAGAATATTTATAGCCCTTGTTCAAATTGATTATTCAATTTCGTGAAATCCCATGAAAGGTATTTTCAAATATTTAAATAAACAAATTATATATTAATCTTTTCGGTTTTATTTTTATGATATTAAAAATTAATTTCTTTCCATCTATATATTTATTTCCTTTTAAAGAAATACCTTCTTCCTTTAAAACAATTCTATCTTTAAAAAAAAGCAGAATTAATAAATTTCTATTTATACCCTGCTATTGAAATTAAATACAAAAAACTTTTCGAATTTACAGAAGTCGATATTTATTGTCGAATTATGTTGACGCTTAGACTATCGCTAAGACCATCTACTATGGACAATCTTAACCATTTAATAGAATGATTATATCATTTATGTGACATGTTTGGCTAGTTTAATTTTAATAAATCGATAATTAATCTATCTTGTTTCTCCAACAAGTCTATTTATTCACGAATTATATACATTTATTGACTCACACAATGATAGGGACGTTTATAATCTATGAAGGACACAGTGCGCGGCTACTTCGCTATAAATTAATAATCATTCCAAGGAGTACTTTGGCGGTGTTTACCGGTGTTCGACTTCCGAGAAAGGAAATGTTTCATGGAAACTTCGACACGATTGTTGAATCATTTATCAATCCACACAACCTTAATTTCCATATTTTATAAGACCTGTAGTAATGCTTGATAAACGAGTATCAATTTCTTATGGAATGATGACATAAGAAATTAAAGTTAGATAAAAGGCTTTGTTTTAAATTAAAATAGCAAATGTAATTAACATTCGTGTATCGCTTGAAATATATTTAAAAAAAGGTAATTTTATATTTTACATTATAATTATTAGATATTATTATTTCAAAAATTCTATATTAACTTTATATCATTAAAAAACACGAGAAGAGTAATTATTCAATTATTTTAATTTTGAATATGTATGTATATACAGAATGTCCCTATTCATTAAAATACTATATATAATCAGAAAATTCCTGAAAAAGTGTTAAAAAGTATTTACAACGTGCTATTCTGAACAATAGCTTCTACAACATAAAAGTTAAAAATTGACAAATTATAAATTATGATGAAATCGTTTCATAATTTTTTAAAATAAATTATAAACTGATTATAAACTAATTATAGATTATAGTTAAAGCTGTTTTGTAATCGCAATTTATAATTGGTTCCTAACTTAAAACCACTGCTCAAAATGACAAATGACAAATATTATACTTTAGCATTATTAGAAAATTATATACATTGTGACTTACTTTTTCAAGAATTTTCTTACTGTGGTATTTTGATTCACGAATATCGGAATACCTATAATAAATTCAAAATGAAATTCATATGCATTATATGTACAATCATTTTTTGTACTTTGTGTACTTGTAATAGATTACAAAAAATATAATGATAATTCACACAAAATTAATCGCATTCCATGTTCACATTCAGAACAAACGAAAATATTTCTTAATTGTCGGTAAAAAAAATGACATACCTAAAAAGATATAGAGTTGTCTGGAAATTTCCACGTGACAATACATGCTCCCATTCCCTCGACGGAGCCTACCTATTATTCTCCTACTACGTTGTTTTAACGGTAAAACGAGCAGCTCGTCATATTAATTACTCAAAACGTGCGCCAGCCGAGGTCATTTGTTAACCCTGCAGACTCATCTGATATGAAATCGCGACACCAACCGTGAGAGAACAGAAGAGTATTAGGCTTATCTTCCTCGCACGTATGTCGTATTATTTTCGCAAGTCGCACAAAATTAGAAGAAAAGTTAATTTTGCCGAGAACAGGGTCACGGAATTAAAAGATCTTGGCCTACGTAATCTTGCTCGGTATTGCGAGGTAACTGAATCGGACACTCACATTGCCTAACAGAAGTTGCGAATAATGTCGAAAAGTTTGCAAAAACTTTGGAAATAATCATTCGAGCATCTCATGTTTTCCATATGCACAATAATATACGACATTCTCCAAAATTTAAATTATATTTCTCATGTTCTTTAAAAGAAATTAACTATTTGTTAATTTCTTTAAACTATTTGTTCTTAGGTATATATTATAAATACATCGTAAAACATACACATTAGAAATTTATGTAATAAACTACAAATAAATATAAATCATATCAAATTTATATATTACACTAAAGTATACTAGAAAGAAACATCTATTCTATTATTTTATATAATCTATTATATTATGTAATAGAGAAAGTTATACTAGAATTATATTGTACATGTATTAAGTGTCCACTATGATATATTTTCTTTTTAGACTTTCATATAGTAAAACTTTCAAGAAAGAGACTATCGTGGTTTCGCGTGGTTTCTGTACTTATTCTCCCGTCTTATTTTTCTCGATTTCGGAAATAGTATCCCTTGCGCGCGAGCTATACAATAAATCAGAAGCCACGAAACAAAAGTGCGAGCCAGCGGCTCGTGTACGATTGCCACGAGCAAGGAGTCATTGCCACCGCCCGCCCATCGCGAGCTCCTTCTTTCCCAGATTGCCGCTATTCGTCTAGCCTTCTAACAGAACTATAAATTCACGACGTAAATGGAGGGTTTCGATAGTACATTCGATAGGGGTAAATAGATTCGTCGTGATGAAAATCCGCGCGTTGCGAACTTCTCTGTATAAATGACTACCCGAAGAAGTAAAACGCGCGCTTGGATCACAGCGAGGATGAAGGGTCAACGAAATAAAATATCTACTCGAAGAATATTTTAGTTCCCCTCTTACATTACGACAATTTATCGTCTTGTATATACATACGTGATTCGCTGACTACAAGAAAAGATGAATGACAAATGAGAGAGTCGACAAGCACATGGAACATCTTCTGTATGTTAAATTTTCTATCATAAAAGAATAAAATATAATAAAAGATGAAGAGTAATATAAAAGTTGATGAAAAAATAACGATAATTCTCTTTGATAAATAATGTTACGTATTTATAGCGATGTAGGAAATTTCGCGTTCATTATTCATGTAAGTATAAGAGATATAATACTGCAAAAATTTCAGGAATCTGGGCCAAACCACATTATCGTTATAATACATCATATTATGAGAGGTAGATAATAATAATATGTGCGGAACGTACAGAGAGATCTCTCTTATCCAATATATTTACCTTACGATGCAAATTGCATATTAAACGTCTGACAGTAACGCGATACATCGCCAGAAGATATAGCTGATGTAAAGCACGAGTTCGCGGAAGTACCTTTCCGTATTTTTGACAGTCTCTCCATTCTTTATTTCGCTTTTCCATCGCCACTTCCTCTTCCACCATATAAGTACGTCCGCCGTAATTACGAACAAACGCGAGAAAGATTGCAGCGTCATCGCGATTAAATCTTGCTTCTTTTACTGATTCTTTTCTCTCCCTCGTCGCGTCAATATATATACAACGGTATGAACCGCACGGCGGGTCCACAAAACGTAAAAGTACTGCTCCGGCGAAAACGTTTTTGCGAAATTATTGCGGGACAAAATTGGACCGCGGTTTAATCCGTATTAGTTCGCCGTCGCAAATTCTAGCTCTATTTTAAATTAAATTTACACGAGATTTTTTTCTAGGCATATTTAGAGATATATATAATTTTCTAGTCTACGCGAAATATCACGATGACGAGTGCAATTGTGACAGCGATAAAATAATATAATTATAATAACAAATTTTTAATAATAATAAAATTATTTTGGTCTTCAATCGAATTTTGAATTACAGATAAAACTTATGTACACGGAGAGAACAATAATTGTTGAAATATCTTAAAATTTAACTAAATGCATATCTGAAAATAACTTTGGACCAAAGTAATTACATGGAAATCGTAAGCATAGATGAACAATGCTGCAAAAAGTTTTGACATTAGCAACTAGTTTGACCGTTCTATTATACATATTTATTTTGATAGTTCAACAAAATTATGTTTAGATCTGCATCTAGTTAAATTGTTAAATGCTTCAGCAAAACCATCCTTTTTCTGTAGTTGAAATCTAAGAAAGAAATAATGCATACAATTTAATTTCAGCACCATGAAAGACTTTTGTGGCTCATTGACTGTATTCTTAGACGTTAAATACAATATAATGCATCATAGATCAAGATCGCCCGAAACAAAAGAGACAAAAGTAGATCGTTGTTCCCTTTGTAATGATAATTAAGCATTATAAAGTGATATCACGCGCATCGTTCGCGCACCATTGAATTTCTTTCTTGATGAAATAAATCGTTACCGAGAAGGCGCGACTGGTAAACTGATTTTCTCGCCTTTTTCAGCGATGTATCGTGAGAAGTTTCCTCTTCCGCCAAGAAGCGAGAGATTTCTCGCTGAAAGTTTTGCGCCGTGCGTTTCTCCCTTTCCTCTTTTTTATCTCGTCGTGCCGCGAGGGAAAAGTATGCCTTAATAAGTCATATATGCGACTCTAAGAAACGCTTGGATCGCGTCCCACAATGAAGAAGCGTGTCCGACACAGACGAGCTCCATTGAAAGGGAAAGACACCACCGGCGAAAGATCCATAAATGGCGCACGGCGTCTACAGTCGAGTCATTGTCTCTATTAAACTACCTAAAGAGGTGTTATGCGTTGTTACGCCATACTGATATAAGCACTGTGCAAAATTATTAATGCCTATTTAGCGAGAAGTAGAATATCAAAAAATAAACTGTCTGGCAGTCCCCAAATATATGTCTACTTTTTTACTTATTTTACTTTTTTTACTTATTTTACAATTATGCGCAGTAAACATGACATAGTAGTCGTTAAAAATATGTTATAAGCATGTCCTGTAGTAGTATATAAATGAACAGTTTGTATAATTTCGATATCATATTCATTCAAATAAGTTTCTTTCTTTCGAAATCATTGATTTTCAAAATAGAGAAACACTTTTATTTAATTTTTCATTGAGATATTCGCGGTTTCGCGAAAAATTATAAATTTAAATCGACGACAGAATTAGAGATCATATCATTTATGCAGGAATTAACATGCTAATTAAATACCGTTGGTTAATGCAACTGATAAATGCAAAAAATTTCCACGGAAAGAATAGTTTTGCTGAAGTATCTAAAATCTAGCTCGATACAGATCTGAAAAAGATATTATTTGGACCATCAAAATAATTATGTCGCTCTGTTATCTAGAAATGTGTTATCTAGAAATGATATGTTAAAACTTTTTACAGAATTGTTATGAACACGCTTAAGAGTTCTCTACATTATTATTTTAATGATCCGAAAAAAATATTTTCAGATCTGTATCTATGTATAAAATTTTTTATAATATTTCAAAATTGTTCTCTCTCTCTCTCTCTCTCTCTCTCTCTCTGTACGCATACAATTTATACATAATATATCCTTTTCTAACATTAGGAATTTTCTTGATTGCAAAAGCAGCAAGAGATAACTCCTTTATGCATCTATCATT